>BFBZ01000513.1_pt1 | contig 36035 bp, 38 predicted proteins | sample 1888401 | NCBI WGS metagenome assembly BFBZ01 (sample SAMD00112614, study PRJDB3348) | symbiont metagenome | host: Chara braunii | reverse complement strand
ACAACGCCCTCGGTTGGACCGGACGGATATAGGATTATATACAGTAGGAATTCAGTCAAGGGGTATGGAGCGATTTATTTCGGAGGCCGCAACACATACCGCCGTCATGCCGGCAGGCGCATGAGCGGCTCGCCCATGCGAATTCTGCGGCCCTCCTCGATCCCATCGCAAAGCGAGAAACCGTCCGGTGCAAACACGATGATGGTCGAGCCGTGCTCGAACCAGCCCATCTCCTGCCCCTTCTCCAGTACCGCGTCGCAGCGCATGACGTTCGGCCCGCCATACTTCATGTTCAGCAGCACATCGAGGAAGTGCAGACGGATGCTGGCGACGAGGATCGCGGCAACCGGAACCAGCGTCAGCGTGTGGCCGGTCGAGAGCGTCATCGGGATCAGCGCGCGCTCGTTCTTGCAGAACAGCTTCTCGATGCGCTTGAGCGCCACCGGATTGACGTTCCACGTATCGCCCGAGATGTAAGTCACCTCGCCGACGTGGCCGTCGAACGGCGCGTGAAAACGGTGATACATGCTCGAAGTGAGCCGCAGCGTGACATAACGGCCGTTGCGATTGGCCTCGACCAGCGGCGAGCGGCCCATCAGGTCTTCCAGCGTGTAAGGAAAGCCCTTCACCTGAAACACCTTCGTGCCTTCGACCGCGCCGCACGCACCGACGATGGCGTCGCACGGGCTCGTCAGCACCGAACGATCGGGATCGACCGTTCGCGCGCCGTCCTTGAGCTCGCGCGTGAAGCAATCGTGCATGCTGCGGAAGTCGGTCCGCTTGGCCTCGCTCAGGTCGAGGTCGGAGAACAGCTTCCAGGTCGAAATGGAGAGATCGCGAACGAGCGGGTTCTCGATCTTGCTGAACCAGCCCACGAATTGAGTCGCGAGGCGGCGTGGGATGCGATTCGTCAGCAGGAAGTTGATTTCCTCCTGCTGGCTGAGTTTTCCGATCAAAGCACGGGCTGTCATGGTTCTGTTGCGTTGCTCCGCTAGCGCTTGAGTCGATGGATTCGACGCACACCACATACGCGCTGTACGCACTCGGTGCTGCCGCGTTCACGACCTCGGTCATCAAGCTTAAAACCCGCCTGGAATTGTCCCGCGCGAAGCATCGCTCGCTGTCGGGCCACTCCAAGATGTCCCGGCGTATTGCCGGTCTGATACCGTTTTATGAATACAGCGGGGACAAGTTCTTCACGTCCGACGACGCGCCCGCCAATGTCGCCGAACGCCGCCGGGTCGGCTTCGAGCAGCTCTCCGCGCTCTACACGCAGCGCTACCCCAAAACGGTGCAACTGACCGAAGAAACGTCGGACAGCATCTCCGATATGCAGTTCACCGAGCACTATCGCGTGCCGTTCCAGTACAGCCGGATGGTCCGCAAGAACCTGCGTGTCGGTTCGTTCCTGCAATCGTCGTCCGGCGTGATGGTGACAGACCTCGACGGCAACGAGTTCTACGACCTGACCGGCTCCTACGGCGTCAACGTCTTCGGCTACGACTTCTACAAGGACTGCATGGCGAACGGGTTCCAGAGCGCCAGCGCGCTTGGCCCGGTGCTCGGCTCCTACCACCCCGCGGTCGCTACGAACGCGACACGGCTGAAAGCCATATCCGGCCTCGACGAAGTGTCGTTCCACATGTCCGGCACCGAAGCCGTCATGCAGGCCGTCCGCCTCGCCCGCTATCACACCAAGAAGTCGCATCTGGTGCGCTTCTGCGGCGCCTACCACGGCTGGTGGGGCGACGTGCAGCCGGGCGTCGGCAATCCGGTGCCGGCGCACGAGACTTATACGCTCAACGACATGTCCGACTCGGCCCTGCGCGTGCTGCGCACCCGCAACGACATCGCGTGCGTTCTGGTCAATCCGCTGCAAGCGCTGCACCCGAACGCGAACGCGCCGGGCGATTCGTCGCTGGTCGATTCCTCGCGCGGCGGGCACTTCGACAAGGACGCCTACTCCGACTGGCTGCGCCGTCTGCGCGCGGTCTGCACCGAGAAGGGCATCGTTCTGATTTTCGACGAGGTGTTCGTCGGCTTCCGCGTCGCGCTCGGCGGCGCGCAGGAATACTTCGGCGTGAAGGCCGACATGGTCACCTACGGCAAGACGCTCGGCGGCGGATTGCCGGTCGGCGTCGTCTGCGGCCGCAAGGACCTGATGAAGCGTTTTCGCGACGATCGGCCTGCGGACATCTGCTTCGCGCGCGGCACGTTCAACTCGCACCCTTATGTGATGACCGCAATGGACGAGTTCCTGCGGCGTCTCGATGAACCCGAGGTCCGCGCGCTCTACGACAACCTCGACGCCACTTGGAACGGCCGCGCTGCTGCTCTGAACGATCGGCTGCGCGCCAAGAACCTTCCGGTGCAGGTCGCGAACCTGTCGTCGATCTGGACGGTGTTCTACACCCGCCCGTGCCGCTACAACTGGATGCTCCAGTATTACCTGCGCGCCGAAGGGCTCGCGCTGAGCTGGATCGGCACAGGCCGCCTGATCTTCAGTCTGAACTACACCGAATCGGAGTTCGCCGCTGTCGCGGACCGCTTCGTCGCAGCCGCCGAGGCGATGGAGCGCGACGGCTGGTGGTGGGCAGATCCCAAGACCACCAACAAGTCCATCAAGCGCCGCCTGCTGCGCGAGTTGCTGGCGCATCGTTTCTGAAAGTGCTGCCTTCAAAATAAAACGTCCGCCGGGATGACCGGCGGACGTCTTTTTGTATCGCGTCGGGATCAAGCGCCGCGCGGCTCGGTTTCCACGAACAGCTCTTCTTCGTCCTCGTCGCGGTTGTGCTTGCCGATGCCCGGATCGATCAGCTCGCCACGCATCAGCGCCAGCGGTGCCTTGTAGTAGAGCTTCACGTCATGGAACGGGTCGGTGAGGATCTTCGTCATCCACACCAGGCCGGCTTGAACGTCATAGATGAAGAACAGATGGATGGTGCGGAACAGCAGCCCGCCGAGGCCGAGCGCCAGCCAGATCTTCGCCGTGCTGCGGATGAACTCCGCGACGCCGTGATACGGCTCGAGCAGGCCGAACACCGTCGGGTCGAAGAACAGATAGAGCGGCGAGAGCGCCCAGATCGACATCAGCACGACCTTGCGCTGAAGGTTGTAACCGACCTTGATCTCTTCCTTATGCTCGTGCGTGGCTTGGTTGACGTGGTCATAAGTCTTCGGCTCGAAGAAGAAGTGACCCGCCTGACGCGTCGTCATCGACACCAGCCAGCCGACCAGCGCCGAGACCACCGGATCGAAGAACAGCATCACGTAAGCGAACAGAAACGAGAGCGCGCTGACGAGGTGAAGGCTCTGGTTGATCCGGCTGTGGTGATAGAACCGGTGATCGTCCCAGCGCTGCACTCGCAGCGTTTCGAGAAAACCGCTCATTCGAATTCCCCTTGATAGAATTATGTCTTGGTTGAAGTGATGCAATCTTGTTTCAAGTGATGATCCGGCGTTCTGTCACAATCAACCGGCGAGCGCGGCCGTCGCAGGCTTAACGCTGTCACAATCGACCTTACGGAAGCGGATCAGCGAGAAATGCCCGAACGGAGGCATCGCGCGTCGCTCGACCAGCGCTATCGAAGGCGTGCGGGCGGTCCATTCGGAATAGCGCTCCCAGGCGAATTCGGTGCGCCAGCCGAGCTTGCGCGCCGCCGGCTGGAACCAGCGCTCGAGCGATTTTCGCAAGCCTGCTTCGGCGCCGACGCGGCTGACCAGGATAATCTCGCCGCCCGGCTTCAGCACGCGGGCGAATTCATCGAGCGTGCCTTCCGGGTCCGGAACCGTCGTGACGACATACTGCGCGACCACCACGTCGAACGAGTTGTCCTCGAATTGCAGGTCGGCGGCGTCCATCACCGCGAGCCCTTCGACGTGCTTCAGGCCCAGCTCTTTGACGCGATCCTGCGCCTTGCGCAGCATGGTCGGCGAGATGTCGACGCCGTACAGGCGGTTCTTGTTGGAATAGTCCGGCAGCGAGATCCCGGTGCCGACGCCGACTTCGAGGATGCGGCCGCCGACGCGCTCTGCCGCTGCGATCGCAGCCTGCCGGCCGCGCTCGAACACCGGTCCGAACACGAGATCGTAAACCGGAGCCCAACGATCATACGCGCGCGCGACCGCGTCCTTGTCGATGTCGTGGCCCAATGTGGTTTGCATTTCGATGGCTTGCATCGTTCTCCTCCTGAAAGATCGGATAGCGCTAGCGGTTGGCTGCGGCGGGGACCGTCGAGGCGGCGCCGGATGTCCGTGCGCGGCTGACACTGATGGGCTTGAGATTGGAGGCGAACTGCCGCGCGCTGTTCTCCCACGAGAAGCCAAGCGCGAATTCGCGGCACGCCGTGCGGGACAGCGAGAGCGCACGCAGGCACGCGAACCGAAGGTCTTCGCTGAGCGCACCGACGGGGTGATCGGCGATCACGTCCTTCGGACCCATGACGGGGAATGCTGCAACCGGGACGCCACACGCGAGCGCTTCGAGCTGCACCACGCCGAAGGTGTCGGTGAGACTCGGGAAGACAAACACGTCGGCCGCGGCGATGTGGGCAGCGAGCGCCTTGCCTTCCTTCAATCCGAGGAAATGTGCGTCGGGGAAGCGCCGCTTGAGCTCCGCCTCCTGTGGCCCCTCGCCGACCACGACTTTGGAGCCGGGCAGATCGAGTGACAAGAACGCTTCGAGATTCTTCTCGACCGCGACACGGCCGGCGCACAAAAAGATCGGGCGCGGCAGATCGAGGACGGCAGGATTGTCCGGAGAGAACGTCTCGGTGTCGACACCGCGCGTCCAGGTGCCGAGGTTCTTGAAGCCCTGCACGGTCAGCTCATCCCAGAGCGATGGCGTCGCGACCATCGTCACGGCGCTTGCGGAATGAAACCAGCGGAGCGCCGCGTAAGTCCACGATTCTGGGATCGCGAAGCGCGCCGAAATGTATTCCGGGTAACGCGTCGTGTAGGAGGTTGTGAAGCGCAGGCCTTTTCTCAGGCAATAGGCTCGCACCGCGAGTCCGATCGTACCCTCAGTCGCGATGTGAATCGCGTCGGGCTCCGCTTTCTCGATCCGCCGCGCGATCTCGCGCCGATTCGGCAGCGCCAGCCGCAAGCTCGGATAGGTCGGAACCGGAAGCGAGGAGAACCCCTCGGGCGAAAGAAATTCGACGTCCATCCCGACATTCAGTGCACTGCGCGCCAAAGATGTTAACGTGCGAACGACGCCGTTAACCTGTGGCCGCCACGCATCCGTCGCGATGAGAACGCGCATCAGGCCGCTCCCGACGTCCTGAGAACGCACGATCCGCCTGCTGTTTCGTCATTTGCGAGGCCGGCCGTGGTGTCGATTGCGAATCGCATGCCGGGAATGTCGTGGATTTGCGTCTCAGTTGTGTGACAGAGCCACAAAAGATTCGCGTCAGCGCAATCGAACAGTCGTGATCGTTAATTGCGGCAGGCCGTTTTCGTCATCGAACCGCAACAGGAATCAGCGATACACCTCGCATGAATTTCGATCCACGATCGACGCCGGAACGGGGCGACGACGGATTGGTGCGGGTCCGATCCCTGTTCCTGTCCGACTTCCATCTCGGCACGCGCGGATGCCAGGCGGCGAAGCTGCTCGAATTCCTGCGCTGCTACGACGCCGACAACATCTATCTCGTCGGCGACATCGTCGACGGCTGGCAGCTCAAATCCGGCTGGTACTGGCCGCAGAGCCACAACGACGTCGTTCAAAAGCTGCTGCGAAAGGCTCGCAAGGGCGCGCGCGTCATCTACGTGCCCGGCAACCACGACGAATTCCTGCGCGATTATTGCGGCACGCATTTCGGCGGCATCGATGTGATGGAAAGCACCACGCACGTGGCGGCCGACGGCAAACGCTATCTCGTCATTCACGGCGACCTGTTCGATCTCGTGATTCGCCACGCGCGTTGGCTCGCGCTGCTTGGCAATCACGCCTACGACTTCGCGATTCGCCTCAACACGACGTTCAACGCGATCCGCCGCATGCTCGGCCTGAAATACTGGTCGCTCTCGCAGTGGGCCAAGCTGAAGGTCAAGAACGCCGTCAACTTCATCGGCGAATACGAGGACACGCTGTCACGCGAAGCGCGCCGCCATCAGGTGGACGGCGTGATCTGCGGTCACATCCACCACGCCGTGATCCGCCAGAGCGAAGACCTCACCTACATCAATTGCGGCGACTGGGTCGAAAGCTGCACCGCCGTCGTCGAGCACTTCGACGGGCGGATGGAGCTGATTGAGTGGATCAACCACGAAGAAACCGTTTCAGCCCGTTCGCAGGTTGCCGCTTAGCCCTCGCAGGTTGCCGCTTAGCCCTGCTCAATGGCTGTGTTGATCGCGCCGACCAGCGACGCCTGATGGAGCGGCTTGAGCAAGAATGCCGACGCGCCGGCCGATTGGCAGCGCTCGCGAAGTCCCGGCTCGTTATGGGCGGTGACGATGATGGTCGGGATGTTGATACCGGCGCGGCGAAGCTGATGCTGGAGATCGAGTCCGCTCAATTCCGGCATATGCAGATCGAGCACAAGGCACTGCGGCGGCCTGACGGTTCCCGAGGCCATGAACTCGCGAGCCGAACCATAGGTCCTGGTATCGAATGAGGACGCGGTCAGCAGCCGCGCCAGCGCTTTGCGCACCGACGCGTCGTCGTCCACAACCGCAATTCGGATGGCGGACCTCGGCATAGTCCATCTTGTCGGCACATCGCCCGGTCCGTCGAGTTGCCCAAAGGGCCAATATGGCACGGGCCGAAACAGTCGAAATATCAGTGGTGCGCCGCGATCCCGGCTCGCCCGGCCAGCCGGACCAGTTCCGCGACACTACGGATACCGAGCTTGGCCATCATCCGGCCGCGGTGGACCTTCACGGTCTTTTCGACGGTACCGAGCGCCGCCGCGATCTGCTTGTTCAGCTTGCCGTCGATGACGTGCTCCAGCACCTCGCGCTCCCGCGGGGTGAGTTTGACGAGCTTGTCCTCGATCGTTTGCAGCTCCGACCGGTCGTGACGCACCCGCGCATCGCGCTCCTCGGCCCGGGCAATCGCCGTCAGGAGATCCTCACGCTTCACCGGCTTGGTGAGAAAGTCGACCGCGCCCGCCTTCATAGCGCGGACGCTGCTCGGCACATCCGCGTTCCCCGTCAGAAAGATGATCGGCCGTTCGATGCTGTCTTCCGAGAGCTTCTGTTGAAGCGCCAGGCCGTCGATGTCCGGCATCGTGAGATCGAGAATGGCGCAGCCGGGCACACTCGGATCGTGGTCGCGCAGGAAATCCTGTGGCGATAGATAGCCCCGGCTTTCGTAACCCGCCAATCGGATCAGCCGCGATAGCGCCTTGAGCACGCCTGGATCGTCGTCCACCAGGAAGGTTGTAAACCGCATCGCACGCCCCTTTCCTACTCACTCGTCCGCCACTCTACGCTCACTCACTCCTCGACTATTTGGCCGCCACCATCATCGTGTTGAGACGCGGCAGCGTGAATCTGGCGGTCGCGCCACCCTGCGCGTTGTTTTCGAGAACGAGCTCGCCGCCATGCAGCTTGATGATCGATGAACTGAGCGACAATCCGAGCCCAAGCCCGCGCTCTTTGGTGGTGAAGAACGGCTGGAACGCACGCATCTGATCGGATTGCGACAGGCCGATCCCGCTGTCGGCAACACTCACCTCGATCTCCTCCCCGTTCAGCGCCCGCGTGCTGACGGCGATCTTACGGCTCGATGGTACCATTTCATTCATGGCATCCATCGCGTTTAGCAAAAGATTGAGCAAGACTTGCTGCAACTGAATGGCATCTCCGGACACCAGCGGTATGTCGGGCGTCAATTCGACGGAGACCCGGACCCTGCGATTGATCTGCTCGTTGTGCAGGAGTCGAAGAGTCGACATCACGAGGTCGTTGAGGTCGGCCGGCTCGAACTTCGCTTCGCTTTTCTTGAGCAACCCTCGGAGCCGGCGGATCACCTCACCGGCTCGATTGTCTTCGCCGATGATGTCGTCCAGGACCTCCACCACTTCGGCGAGATTCGGATTCTTCTGCGTCAGGAGGATGCGCGCCGCCTCGGCGTTCGACAGGATGGCGGAGAGCGGCTGCGTGAGCTCGTGCGCGATCCCGCCCGACAGTTCGCCGAGCATCGACACGCGCATCAGATGCGCCAGTTCATGGCGTTGGTGAGCGACTTCGCTTTCCGCCGCCTTGCGTTCGGAAATATCCACGAACGTGCCGCTGATCTGCGCGGGCGCGCCGCGATAGTCGCCGTGGACGCCGGCCCGGCAGAGAATCCAGCGAACTTTCCCATCAGGCAAGACGATGCGAAATTCGCAAACCGCCAGCTTTCCGGCGGCCGTCGCGGCCTGCATCGCATCGATCGCGGCTTGCCGATCCTCGGGATGGACCCTGCTCATCACCGCGTAGCGCGTGACCGTCTCGTCCGGAGCAAAACCAAACATTTTGCGGCCGTGGTCGGTGAGCCAGAAGCTCTCGGACTCGAAGTTGAAATGCCACATCGAAATGTTCGCCGCGACGGCGGCGGCCTTCATCCGCTCCTCGCTTTCGCGGACGGCTTGTTCGGCATGACGTGTTTCATCGATTGAAGCGCCGAGCAGGAGAACCGGGATCGCCAGACCGATCAGAAACGCCTGGATGGCGAAAACACTCGTCTCGGAGTCGCCCGCGAGAAAGATGCTTGGCCCGTTGAGAGCCTTCCAGATCAGAACGATGGTCACGACCAGAATCGCGCCGCTGGCGCCTTTGACGCCGAAGCGCACCGCAGCCCACAACACCAGCGGCAAAGGCAGATACAGCAGCGCCGGAAGAAAGCCGCTTGCCGTGTTGCCGAGACTGGCTTCAAAAACGACGGTGCAAACGGCGATCAGCGCGACGCCCAGAAACGTCACTTCAACGAAGGCATGCTTCGGAATGGCCGCAAGCGACCACCGGCGCGCGCTCAGCGCCATCAAGGCGATCGGCCCCAGCGTCATGCTTCCGAGCGCGTTGGACATGAACCAGTCGGCCCAGAACAGCGGATATTTCTCAATCGTCCCATCGCCGAGAAGTCGCATAAAGGCGCCGCCGAGCGCCGCCACCATCGGACTCCCAATCGCCGCGATGAGGACGTAGAGCCACGTCTTCCGCAGAGTGTCGAACCACGGCGGGCCGCCCAGCACGCGCCGCAACGCCAGTGCAGCGATGATGGCGAAGGCGCAATTGGTCGCAAACGCCGCCAACATCTGCAGCAACGGCATCCCGACGCCATATTCGGCGAGCGCATGCGCGGGAAATGCCGCGAGGATGGGAAGCCACCATCGTCTCGCCGGCGCGAGCAGCAACACACACAGCAGCACGATGTTCGGCGGCCAGAACGGCGCGAAAATCCTGTCCGACAGCGTGCCAATAAAAAACGCCGCTTGCGCGGCGAGGTAATAGGCAATGGCGACCAGTGCGAGCTTCCGAGCTTCGCGCCCGAATTCGTCTATTCGCCAAGCGTTGGATTGTATCGCAGCCACGCTCATCGGCGATCTCCGCGGCGGAGATACCGTTCGCGCGCGCGCGTGTGAATCTTCAACGACTCCGAGCAACGAGCCTGATTGCAATCAAAGGTGTGGGACTTCGCGACCGGTGCACGCGAAGAGCTGATCAGCCGACGAATCCGCCCCGATTGGCCCATTACACCGCACCGACAACAAGCACTTGCACGAACACGCGAATGAGCGTCCGGCAGTTTCCTATCGCAGCATGACAGCAGGGTAACACATGCAACGAGCAGCATCTATTGGTTGCCCACGTCGCCCATTATAATGGTATTATCATACGGTTATTGCGTTGAATTCAGATACAATCGCGGGTTGGAACGCATCGCCGCCGGGCTGACGGCCGGCAAAACGTCGGCCGAGAGCGCAACATTCGCCGTGCTCCGCCGCCTTGTTTGCGATGGCGAGGACGATCCCCCGCACCGCCTCTCCGGCAGAACGGCCCCGCCCCGCCTGGTTTTTTGCAGGTGTTGGACCACGGTCCAACTCGATCCGAACCGCCCGGCGCGCGTAGCGTTTGCTTATGAGCATGCAAGCGCACACGCATACGCAGCCTGACTTGCGGCCGCCCCGCGCTTCGATTCCTTCGAACATGATCTGGATTCCCGGCGGCACGTTCCGCATGGGCTCCGACAAGCACTACCCGGAGGAAGCACCGGTCCACCGCGTCACCGTCGACGGCTTTTCGATGGACCGCACGCCGGTGACCAACGAACAATTTCGCCGCTTCGTTGAAGCCACCGGCCACGTCACCTTCGCCGAGATTGCGCCCGATCCGAAGGACTATCCCGGCGCGTTGCCGCACATGCTTCGCGCGGGCTCGCTGGTGTTCAAACCGCCCAAGGAGCGCGTCGACCTGCGCAATTGGGCGACGTGGTGGTCGTTCGAATTCGGCGCGAACTGGCGCGAGCCTTACGGGCCGGGCAGCTCGATCGTGGGACTCGAGAACCATCCCGTCGTCCATGTCGCCTACCGCGATGCGGAGGCTTACGCCGCATGGGCCGGCAAGGAGTTGCCCACGGAAGCCGAGTGGGAGTTCGCCGCGCGCGGCGGCCTCGACGGTGCGGACTACGCATGGGGCGATCAGTTCACGCCCGGCGGAAAGCATCTGGCGAACACCTGGCAGGGTGAGTTTCCGCGCCAGAATCTCGCGGAGGACGGCTACGAGCGCACCTCACCGGTCACGGCATTTCCGCCGAACGGCTACGGCCTGCACGACATGATCGGCAACGTCTGGGAATGGACGAGCGATTGGTACGCCACCAAGCACGAGGCCGATGCGCCGAAGGCGTGCTGCATTCCGGAGAACCCACGCGGCGGGCGCGAAGACCAGAGCTACGACGCCCGTCAGCCGAACATCAGAATTCCCCGCAAGGTCTTGAAGGGCGGTTCGCACCTCTGCGCGCCGAACTACTGCCGCCGCTACCGCCCGGCCGCACGCCATCCCGAGCCGGTCGACACCTCGACAAGCCACGTCGGATTCCGCTGCGTCATTCGAGGGGAGAGCAACTCATGAGCGGCAACGGCGGCCGCACAATGGACAGAGGATCACTCCTGCCGGTCCGATCGCCGCTGCACGATGAAGGGAGGCCATCATGACAAACCTGCACGTCGCCGGTCCGCATGATCTTCAGCATTCCATGCTGCATGCGCTCGCGAAGAACTGGTGGCTCGTTCTGCTGCGCGGGCTATGCGCCATCACCTTCGGCATCCTGGCCTTCGCGTGGCCCGGAATCACGCTGGTGACCCTGGTGCTGCTCTACGGCGGTTTCGCCCTGGCCGACGGCATCCTTGCCATCGCCGCGGCGGTCATAGGCGGCCATCCGGCGCCGCGCTGGTGGCTTGCGGTGATGGGGCTGCTCGGCATCTCCGCCGGCATCCTGACATTCGCATGGCCCGCCATCACGGCGCTGGTTCTGCTCATGCTCATCGCGTTCTGGGCGATTGCGACCGGCGTGATGCAGATCATCGGCGCGATCAAGCTGCGCAAGGTGATCGACAACGAGCTGTTCCTGATCTTCGGCGGCATCCTCTCCGTCATATTCGGCATCGTGATGCTGGCACAGCCGGGCGCCGGGGCTCTTGCGCTGGTGCTCGTGATCGGCGGCTACGCCATCGTCTATGGCGTGCTGCTGATCGCGTTCGCGCTTCGGCTGCATCGCAACGCTGATTGAACCACCGATCGGCCGCGGCATGCTCGACATCTTCGCCTGGATCGTCCTGATCGTGCTCGTCGCGAGCACGGTCGCCGTCGTCGTCTTCCTCGCCATGCTTCCAGGGATGATCGCGAAGAAGCGGCAGCATCCCTGGGCACAGGCGGTCACCGTCGGCGGCTGGGTGACGCTCTTCCTTGGCTTCGTGCTGTGGCCGGTCGTGCTGATCTGGGCTTATGTCGATATCCCGCCGGCCGAACGGCATGAGGCGACACGATGATCGTCGTCCTCCTGAACGTCTACCTCGTCCTTCTCTTCATTCTGGTGAAGCTGAAGGTCGTTCCCTGGAACCTGTTCTGGAAGATATCGCCGGTCATCGTCTTCGTGCTGCTTCTGGTGGGATTGTTCATTCCGATGAACTGGGGCGCGCCGCAGGGTAAGGCGCTGGTGATCCGCCATTCGGTCGCCATCGTGCCGGACGTGGCCGGCGAGGTGGCCGAGGTGCCGGTCACCGCCAACGCGCCGCTCAAGGCGGGCGATGTGCTGTTCCGCATCGACCCGCTTCCCTATCAGTCGCAACTCGGTGCGCTCCAGGCGCAGCTCAAGCTCCAGGAGCAGCGGCTCGCGCAGATGACGCAACTGCAAACCAGCGGCACCGGCCGCACCTTCGACGTCGAGCAGCGGCAGGCCGAAGTGGATCAGCTCAAGGCGCAGGTCGAGGGCGCGCAATGGAATCTGGACAAGACCGTCGTGCGTGCGCCTGCCGACGGCTATGTCACCAACCTCGCGCTCCGCAAGGGCGCACGGGTGACGAACCTGCCGCTATCTCCGGTGATGGCCTTCATCGACACGTCGGAGACGATCATCGGCGTCGAGATTCCACAGATCGACGCGCGCTACATCGAGCCCGGCCAGCCGGTCGAGGCCACGTTCAAGTTCATGCCGGGCACGATCTACAGCGGCAAGGTCGAGACCGTGCTGCAGGCGCTCTCGACGGGGCAGACGCAAACATCAGGCACGGCGGTCGCGCCGCGCGCGGTTCAGGCCGCGCCGTTCGTCGTGCGGATCAAGCTCGACGATACCGAATTCGCCAATCGTCTGCCCGCGGGCTCGACCGGCGAGGTCGCCATCTTCACGGAGCACGTGAAGATGGCGCACGTTATCCGCAAAGTGCTGCTGCGGCAGATCGCGATCCTGAACTACGTCAATCCGTTCTGACGCGCTGAGCAAGGGAACCATCCGGACAGGCGGGTTCCCCGGCTGTCATGTTGGACCTCGGTCCAATCGATTTCCCACCCGTCCCCTTCCTAAGCTGACGGCAAGTTCCCGCGTCAGGCCGGCACTCGGCGCTGACGCGACAACCGGAAGGCGGCGACCATGACGTCCTATCTGATGCGGCTGTTGCTGATCGGCCTCTTCGTCGCACTCGCGCCGGCGGCCGACGCACAAACCCAACCGGCGCAAAGCCTACCCGCATCCACATCGGCAGTGCCGCTCAAGGCCGAGGAGCTCGATCAGCTCGTCGCGCCGATTGCGCTCTATCCGGACGCGTTGCTCGCCAACGTGCTGATGGCTTCGACTTACCCGCTGGAGGTCGTCGAGGCCTCGCGCTGGGCCGACGCGAACAAGAATCTCAAAGGGGAAGCGCTCAAAAGCGCGGCGGACAAGCAGACGTGGGACGACAGCATCAAGCAGCTCACCGCGACTCCCACCGTGCTCAGCATGATGAGCACCAAGCTCTCCTGGACGCAGAAGCTCGGCGACACCGTGCTGGCGCAACAACCCGATGTAATGGACGCGGTGCAGCGGCTGCGCACCAAGGCGCAGGCCAACAACAAGCTGCAAAGCACCAAGGAGCAGAAGGTCTCTGTGAAGACGGAATCGAACAGGCAGGTGATCGTGATCGAGCCGACCGAGCCGAACACGATCTACGTGCCCTACTACGATCCGGGCGTGGTCTACGGCGCTTGGCCCTACGCTGCCTATCCGCCGTACTACTTCCCGCCCTATCCCGGCTGGGTTGCCGGCGGCGTCATTGCCACGGGACTCGCGTTCGGCGCGGGTGTTGCCGTGGGAGTCTGGGGCTCCAATCACGGCTGGTGGGGTGGCGGCTTCAACTGGGGCAACAACAACATCAACGTGAACCGCAATATCAACGTCAACAACATCAACAACAACTGGCAGCACAATCCCGATCACCGCCACGGCGTCCGCTACAACAACGCCAACGTCGCGCAGAAATTCGGTCGCGGCGGCGAAGCGCGTGCGAACGCCCAAGGGCGGATGGATTTCCGCGGCCGGAGCGGCAACCAGGTTCTGCGTCCCGATGCCGGTAACCGGCCCGGCGCAGGCGGTGCCGGCGAACGGCGCGATATCGGCGATCGCGCGGGCAACCGGCCGGGTGCAGGCGGCGGTGGCGAACGACGCGACGCCGGCAATCGTGCTGGCAATCGGCCCGGAGCTGGCGGTGGCGGTGAGCGGCGCGACGTCGCCAATCGCGGCGGCGGCAATCGTCCCAGCCCCGCAGCCCGCGGAGGCGGACGCGGTTCAGCGTTCTCCGGCGCAGGCGGCGGCGGACGCGCCGCCATGGCGCAAAGCGCGCGTGGGCACGCCAGCATGGGCGGCAGAAGCTTCGGTGGCGGCGGAGGAGGAATGCGAGCGGGCGGCGGCGGAGGCTTCCACGGTGGTGGCGGCCGCGGCGGTGGCCGGCGCTCCGACATCCAGTTGAAACACGACATCGTGCGGCTGGGCACGCTCGACAACGGTCTTGGCTTCTACCGCTTCGCCTACAACGGCAGCAACAAGGCCTATGTCGGCGTCATGGCGCAAGAAGTGCAGACCGTCAGGCCCGATGCGGTCGGACTTGGCTCGGACGGTTATCTGCGCGTGCGCTACGACCGGCTCGGTGTGAAATTCCAGACCTATCATCAGTGGCTGGAATCCGGTTCGCGCATTCCATCCACCCGAACCCACTGAGGCGGAGGCTTCCATGATCAGAAGCAAAGCAACGGCCGCGTTCCGCTTCCTCTGTCTCGTCGGCGTGGCCACGATGGCGCTCGCGCTGTCCGAAGCGCGCGCGCAACAGACGTTCAACAATGCCGAGGCTGCGGCCGACGCTCTCGCCGCGGCGGCGCGGACCGGAGACCGCAAGCAGATCGTTACCGTGCTCGGCCCCGGCTCTGCCGACATCGTCTCCTCCGGTGACGATGTGCAGGACGACGAAACGCGCAAGGCGTTCGTCACCGCATACGACGCCAAGCACAGCATCAAGCAGGAGAGCGGCAAGCCTGCCACCTTGCTCATCGGGCAGGACGACTTTCCGTTCCCCATCCCGCTCGTCGAGAAGAACGGTTCGTGGTCGTTCGACACCAAAGCGGGCCGCGAGGAAATTCTGTTCCGCCGCATCGGACGGAATGAACTTGCCGCGATCCAGGCGTCTCTCGCTTATGTCGACGCGCAGAACGAGTACGCCGACATGACCAAGACGCCCGACGGCATGGCGGTCTACGCGCAGAAGATCGTCAGCAGTCCGGGCAAGAAGGACGGATTGTATTGGCCCGCCGCGCAGGGCGAGCCGGAGAGCCCGCTCGGCGAAGCGGTCGCCGAGGCGACGACGCAGGGCTATCGGGTCGGCACTACGCCCATACCCTTCCACGGCTACTACTACAAAATCCTGACGCGGCAGGGCCCCACCGCGCCAGGCGGCGCTGTGAACTACGTCGTTGGGGGAAACATGGTCGGGGGATTTGCGCTCGTTGCCTACCCGGCGGAGTATGGCAACTCAGGTGTGATGACGTTCGTCGTCAACCACAACGGCAACGTCTTCCAGAAGGATCTCGGCCCCAACACACGACAGATCGCGCAGCGAATGACCGCGTTCAATCCGGACCACACCTGGAAGAAGGTCGTCGAGACCGAAGAGGTCAAATAGCGCACAGCGGGTGACGCCATCGCGTGGGGGGATGAATGAGAGTATGGGGCACGACGAAGGCCATTCGCGGCCATCTGCTGGCATCGCTGCTGGTCGCCGGCGCGATCTTTCTCACACCGCAAACCTCGCGCGCCGATCAGGGCGGCGTCAGCTTCTGGCTGCCCGGTTCGTTCGGAAGTCTCGCCGCAACCCCGCTTCAGCCCGGATGGGCGATGGGCGCGATCTACCTCCATTCGGATGTGAAAGCCGGCGGTGACGTCGCCGCATCGCGCACCATTCGTTTCCCCAATCGAACCACGAACCTGACCGTCAACCTGAACGCCGATCTCCACGCGAAAGTGGACATCGGCATCCTCGCACCGTCCTACGTGTTTGCGACGCCCGTGCTCGGCGGACAATTCGCGATCAACGTGCTCGCGATCTACGGACGCCAACAAGCAAACGTGGACGCAAACGTCACCGGCGCGCTGGGCCCCATCGGTTTCGCCACGTCACGCAGCGTCAGCGACTCGCTGACCGCCTTCGGCGACGTGTTCGTGCAGCCGACGCTGCGCTGGAACCACGGCGTACACAACACGATGGTCTACGGCATGTTCAATCTGCCGGTCGGCGCCTACGATCCGTCGCGTCTCGTCAACATGGGGCTCGGGCACTACGGCATCGATGCCGGCGCCGGATACACCTATTTCAATCCGCAGAGCGGATGGGAATTCTCCGCCGTCGGCGGGCTGACCTACAACTTCAACAATCCGTATCTCGACTATCAGAACGGCATCAGCTCCCATCTCGATTGGGGCTGGTCGAAGTTCGTGTCGAAGCAGGTTCATGTCGGTCTGGTCGGCTACGCCTACCAGCAGCTTACCGGCGACAGCGGCAGCGGCGCGACGCTGGGCGATTTCAAATCGCGCGTGTTCGGCGTCGGGCCGCAGATCGGCTACCTGTTTCCGGTCGGCGACATGCAGGGCTATGTGAATCTCAAGGGTTATAAGGAGTTCGGCGCCGAGCACCGCCCCGAGGGCTGGAACGTATGGCTCTCGTTCTCTGTCTCGCCGGCAGCGCCCGTGCACGCCGCGCCGTCTTCCGCGCTGGTGCGGAAGTGATTGCGGCGGGCTAGCTCTTCGGCCCGGACGGCGTCACGAACACCATCAGGTTCGCGGCGACGATGGTGCCGGCGAGGAAATAGAACGCCGCCATGATCCCGTAGTGATCGGCCAGCACACCCGCGGCGACCGGACCGATGGCGGCGCCGAGCGCTTGCGCACAGAACAGCAGACCGATGGCGCTGCCACCCATGCCGGCGGGCGCGGCGTCCATGGCCCAGGCCTGCATCACAGCGCGCACGGCGAACAGAAAAAAGCCGAGCACCGACACCAGCATCACGAACCAGATCGTGCCACCCGCGAACGTCATCGCGGCGAGAACCACCGCCGTCATCGTCATCGTCGATGTCACGATCTGGCGGCGGCCGACGGTGTCGGACAGATGCCCCGCGATCGGAGCCGCGATGAAGCCTGCGGCCTGAAGGACGAACATGCACGCGCCGATCCACAGCGGCGAGTAACCCATGTCACGCGCGAGATAGACCGGAAGAAACGTCAGCAGCGCACTTTGCGTCATGGTGCGGAACATCGAGCTGATCGACAGCGTCACCAGCGCCCGATCGGCGAGAAGCTTGACGAACGAGCGCAGATGTTCGCCGCTGCTCTTCTCGGCCGGCTTGCGGAGCGTGCCCGTGGCCTTCTCCGCATTCTGGATGCGGCCGATATAGAAGAGGATGAACGCCGCCACCGCGATGCCCGGCACCACATTCATCAGCACAACGTCGCGCCAACTGAACACCGCGAGCAGCGCACCGACCACCAGCGGCGCGAACGCATCGCCGACATTGCCGCCCATGCTGTGGAACGACATCACCAATCCCTTCCGCTCCGGGAAGCGGTCGGCGAGCCACGGGATCGCGGTCGGATGCCAGAGGTTGTTGCCGATGCCGACGAAGGTCGCGCACAGCAGCATCATCCAATAGACGTGCGTGAAGCCCATCACGAGATAGGGAAAGCCGATCCAGAACAGCGACACCGCCATCAGCAGGCCCTTGCGGCCGACCGTGTCGACGAAGATGCCGCCGGGAATGTTGGCGATGGCGCCCGCCGCGTACTGGAACGTCAGGATCGCGCCGATCTGGCCGTAGCTCAGCCCAAGCTCGGTGCCGATCAGCGGCAGCAGCAGATAGAACGTCGCCGGATACCAATGGGTCAGCGCGTGTCCGGTGCTGACAACCCAGACCTCCTGAAGCGAACGGCGCGCCTTAACGCTCGCGTCGACCGGCGTCACCGTCATTTCGAAGTCCTTAGGCCCTGCCCAGACAGATTGCCCTTCCTTTGACGCCTGCCGGAATCGGCGGCGGAGGGCTCGTGGTGTTTACGGTTTGGGAGTCCGGCGAGCAATCGCCCTGACGCAACAAGGCCATGCCAAATTATGCGGCAAGGTTAGCGCGCGGCACGCGGCGTTCGCGCCGACGGAACATTCGATTGTCAGGGACTGGCGGGCGGAGAGCGATGAAACGGAGAACTACGTTTACACTATAGCCCTCTAAATTTGAGGCACGGCCAAATGGCAACGATGGGGTGGATAGCGGCGGTCAGCCCCAGGGTGAAATGCAGAAAGCAGACCGGCCCTCGAAAATGGGCATGTCGGTAGCCAGAACGAGCAAGGTTCATGTCACTTTGCTCAGTTCACGGACTGGGAGATGGCTGATGCTGTGTCCTGTGGCTGCTTCAGCAGCGCGGCGCAGCATGGCCGGGTCCGACACGCCCTGACGGTCGAGCCGCGGCGTATAGGGTGCCTCCAGCCTTGCCGCCTCCTCGTCGGTGAGGCTGATCGAGAGGGAGGCCACGGCGTCGTCAATATGCTCCGCCTTCAGCGCACCCACGATCGGCGCTGCCACCACGGGATTGCGACGCAACCAGGCCAGCGCAATCATTGCCCGGCCGACGCCCCGTGCTTCGGCAATGGCCCCCACCGTATCGATAACCAGCTTGTCGCTGTCGGCGGTGGCGGCCCCCAGCTTGTAGACCGCTTCGGTTTCCGCCCTTGCAGTGATCGCTCCCCACGGTCGGGCTAGCCGGCCACGGTTGAGAGGGCTGTAGATAACGGTCTGCACCCCTTCGTCGATACAAAGCGCATGCATCTCGCGCTCTTCCTCGCGGTCCAGCAGACTATAGGTATCCTGCATCGACACAAAGCGGGCCCAGCCGTTGGATTTCTGCAGGTGGAGCGCCTTGCCGAATTCCCAGGCCATCATGGACGATGCGCCGAGGTACCGGACCTTGCCGGCCTTGACGACATCGTTCAGGGCCTCGAGCGTTTCTTCCCAAGGGGTCGTCCGATCACGGCGATGGATCTGGTAGAGGTCGATATAGTCCGTGCCCAGGCGCCTGAGACTCATATCGACTTCGGTCATGATGGCCTTGCGCGATAGCCCTATAGCATTGGGTCCGTCGCGCATTGGCGCGCTGATTTTGGTGGCGATCACGACGTTTTCGCGATGCACAAAGTCCTTCAGTGCCCGCCCGAGGATCTCCTCGCTGGAACCGTTTGAATATAAATTGGCGGTGTCGAAGAAATTGATGCCCGCCTCAAGCGCGTGGCGAATGAGGCGCCGGCTTGCGTCCTCGTCCAGTGACCAGGAGGGGTAACCTCGCGAGGGGTCCCCGAACCCCATGCAGCCAATACAGATCGGCGAAATATCGAGGCCCGTCCGGCCGAGCTTGGCATATTGCATGTCCATCTCCACAGTCGCTATATTCGGACAAGTGTCCGCTTGTTGCTACGTAACGGACAATTGTCCGTTTAGTCAAGAGATGACATGGCTGTAGAAGAGGACGGACTGCGAGCTGACGCCCGCGCCAACCGTGATCGCATCCTCGAGGTGGCGCGGGAGGCTCTGACCGCTGATCCCGAAACGCCGCTCAGCGCTATCGGCAAGGCAGCCGGAGTTGGGCAAGGCACGCTTTATCGCCACTTCCCGACGCGGGAAGCTCTAGCCTTGGCCATTTATCGCAAGGAGATCAGCGCCCTTGCGGCTCTCGCCTCCACGCTTTTGCAAAAGCATCCTCCGCTTGAGGCGTTTCGTCTGTGGTGTGCTCAGCTAGCCGATTCCAGTGCGATGAAACGCGGAGTGGCAAAACTTCTGCAAGGGGCCACTTCTGAGGCTGATGAACGCGACGCCTATCAGCAAATGGTGTTGGCGGTGCGTTCACTCATCGCTGCATGTCAGGCCGCGGGCGCCATTGATCACGGTGCAAATGCCGACGATGTTTTGATGCTTCTCGGAGTACTTTGGCAAATTCCATCCCATCCCGGAAGGGATGCTCAGGCAGCGAGGATCATAGCGCTCATCTTCAGTGGGTTGGGAGCCAAAGACGAACTGGGCGGCGTTGCTGGACCATGAAGCTCGCTCTTGTGTTGGAGCGCTTGTCGGGAGTGACCGGTTCGTCGGGGTCTGCATGTACTGCGAACGCATAGTTGCGGTGCAAGCCCGTAATGCCTGTTTTCACGCCTTCGTTTTCCGGTGGCTGACAGCGGAAACGGGGTCGCTTGCTGCTATCGCCGCTCTCAAGACTTATCGGGCTGTAGCGCAGAATCGGCGGTTCAGCGTCGCTTGATGGCAATGCGGCCATCGTCGGCTATATCGCACTATAGAGAGCTATCGGCGGCCAATGGCGGAGGGGGAGGGATTCGAACCCCCGATACGGTTGCCCGTATGCCGCATTTCGAGTGCGGTGCTTTCAACCACTCAGCCACCCCTCCGGAACCAGCAAACGGCGCTGAGGCGGCCTTATCTATCGGGTGTCGCCGCAGCAAACAAGGGCGGCTTATTCGGTGCCCTGAAGGCCCGCTTTTTTGACGATTTCGCCCCAGCGGACGATCTCGGACCGCACGAAAGCCTTGAGTTCTCCGGGCGGCGGCGAGGCCACCGGAACGAGCCCGAGCCGGACGAATGCCGCCCGCACCTCGGGATCGCCGGTGATGGTCCGCACCTCGCGGTGGAGCAGGTCCACGATCTCCGGCGGCGTGCGCGCGCCCGCCACCAGCATGAACCAGGACACCGCGTCGAAATCCTTCACGCCGATCTCGGTCAGCGGCGGCACATCGGGGATCGCATCGAGCCGCTCCGTGGTCGTCACGCCCAGCATCCGCAGCTTGCCGGCTTCGGCGAGCGGCAGCGCGAACGGGATCGGGCTGAACATCAGCGGCAGATGCCCGCCGGCGACGTCGTTGATCGCGGGCTGCATGCCTTTGTAGGGCACATGCGTCATCGGGATGCCGAGCGCGCTCGCGAGCAGCACGCCGCTGAAATGCTGCGCGGTCCCCGCTCCCGCCGACCCGTAGGTGAGACCGCCGGGCGTCGTCTTGCCGAGCGTGGCAATGTCAGCCACCGAACGAACCGGCAGCGCCGCATTCACCACGAGCACCTCAGGGATGCGAACGATCAGCGCGACCGGCACGAAGTCGTTCACGGGATCGTAGGGCAGCTCCTTCCGCAGCGTGACGTTCACCGCCATGCCGGTGTTGTTCGCCACCATCAACGTATAGCCGTCGTGCGGCGCACGGATCACCGACATCGAACCGACGATGGCGCTCGCGCCCGGACGGTTCTCGACGATGAAGGGCTTGCCGAAACGCTGCTCCAGCTTGTTGCCGATGATGCGCGCGAACAGCGAATAGAGCCCGCCGGGCGCGGCCGGCGCGACGATGGTGACGGCGCGGTTGGGATAGTCCTGCGCGACGGCACCGCCCGGCAGCACCAATGCCACAAGCAGAACGCCGATGCGAAACACACGATTCATTCCGATCCCGCGAGCCCGGCCTGGATCACCACCTTGCTCCACCGCGCGGCCTCGGAGTTCACCAGCCGCGTCAGCTCCTCGATCGGCGGGCTGACGACGGGCACCACGCCGGTCCGGTTGACCACCTGCTGAACGTCGGGCAATCCGAGAACCGCTTTCAGATCGGCATGCAGGCGATTCACAATCGCCTTCGGCGTGCCGGCCGGGGCGGAAACGAAGAACCAGCCGGCCGCTTCGAACCCGGGCAGGCCGGCCTCGTCCAGCGTCGGGATCTCGGGAGCGACGGACCAGCGCGTCAACGTGGTGACGCCGATCGCCCGCACCTTGCCCTCGTGGATCAACGGCAAGGCCGGTGCCGGATCGCAGAACATCAGCGGCACATGGCCGGCCAGCACATCCTGCACCGCCGGCGCGCTGCCCTTGTACGGCACATGTGTCATCTGGATGCCGGTCATGGTCTTGAACAGCTCGGCGTAGAGATGATGCGGCGAGCCCGCGCCGCCTGACGCAAACGAGAGCGGCTTTTCTTTTGCGTACTTGATCAGATCGGGCAGCGATTGCACCGGCAGCGCCGGATTGACCACGAGCACGAACGGCACCCGGCCGATCAGCGCGATGTGCTCGAAATCCTTCAGCGGGTCGTAGGGCAGTTTCTTGTACATCGTCGGGCCGATGGTCAGCGAACCGCTCCCCGGCACGCCGAGCGTGTAGCCATCCGGCGCGGCCTTCGCGGCGGCCGCGGTTCCGAGCGTCGAGCCGGCGCCGGGCCGGTTTTCAACGACGATCGCCTTTCCCAAACGCTCCGCGAGCTTTGGCGTCACCGCGCGCACCAGCGTGTCGACGGCGCCGCCCGCGGGCCATGGCACGATCATCGTGACCGCGCGGTTCGGATAGTCGTCCGCCACCGCATGCGGACTTTGACTTAAAGTCACAACAGCCAATGCAGCCGCCGCGCAGCGCGCGAACGCTCGCGCGGCGCTTTCCTTGGCGCTTCCCATGGCGCTCCCCTCTCGTTTCCATCCGCTCCTTCCATTGTGCGGACGGCATTTCCCTCCGTTTCTTCCCAGTCCGGCTTTCCTATTCCGAGCGCGCGACTCCCGCGGCTTCCACCACCTTCCCCCAACGCACGATCTCGGACTTCACGAACTCCTGCATCGTTGCGACCGGCGGCGTTTCCATCGGCAGCAGACTGATTTTCAGAATCTGCTCGCGCACGTCGGGCTGCGCGAGGATGGCTTTCAGTTCGGCGTGCAGCTTCTCGACCACCGCCGGCGGCGTCTTCGACGGCGCGACCACCATGAACCACGCGGCAACGTCGTAGCCCGGCACGCCGCTCTCGGCGACCGGCGGAATATCCGGGAACGCCGGGATGCGCGCCTTGGTCGAGACGCCGAGCGCGCGGACCTTGCCGCCCTGGATCTGTCCCGCCGCCGACGCGAAATCGACGAACATGAATTCGATGTGGCCCGCGATCACGTCGTTCAATGCCGGCACGCTGCCGCGATAAGGCACGTGCGTCATCTGCGTGCCGGTCATGCTCTTGAACAGCTCGCCGAACAGATGATGCGGCGAGCCCGGCCCGCCGGAGCCGAACGACATCTTGCCGGGCTGCGATTTGGCGAGCGCGATGAACTCCTGCACCGTCTTCGCCGGCACAGACGGATTCACCACCATCACGAACGGGCTTTGGGCGACAAGCGCGAGCGGCACGAAGTCCGCCGCAGGATCGAACGGCATCGCCTTGTACAGCGTGACGTTGATCGCCATCGGCGACGACGTCGCCATCAGCATGGTGTAGCCATCTGGCGGGGACTTCGCGACGAAGTTCGAGCCGATGTTGGTGCCCGCGCCCGGCCGGTTCTCGACCACCACCGGCTTGCCAAGACGCTCCTCGAGCTTCGCCGACAGAAGCCGCGCGAGAACGTCGGTCGCGCCCGCGGGCGTGAACGGCACCACCATCGTCAGCGGACGGTTCGGAAAATCTTGCGCTTGTGCCCGCGCACCCGGCGCGAAGGTGATTGGCGCGAACACCAGCAGCGTCAGCGCCAACCGGGCGCTGCATTTCAACAAAGACATAGTCCCTCCCCGCCGTTGCTACCGCGCGCGCTTCCAAACGATCTTGGCCACGCCGCTGCCTGTGGTCGTGGTCGGATTGCTGAACGTGAGCTGGCCGTCGGCGAACGAGAACGTCCGCTTCTGCGATGTGCCGTTCCAGTTCGGGAACGTCGCGCTCTCGATATTGACCGTGATGGTCTTGTCGGCGTCGTTCGCGGTGTAGGTGCCGAAATAGGCGATGGTGCCATGCGCCAGTTTGCTGGCTTCCTCCGGCGTCGCGGTCTCACGGTTGTTGGAAGCGACTTTGGGCAGATCGCTCCGCATGATCATGATCGAGAAGCGGCCGTTGGCGTCGAAGGTCTGCTGGCCTTTGGCGCCCGGCCCGAACAGGTCGATTTTTTTGTCGGGCAGCTCGAGTTGGATCGCACTCAGCGTCCAGGTGCCGATGAGGTCCTTGGCGGTCTGGGCCGTGGCCAAGCCGCCGGACAGAGTTAAAAGCAACGCACCCCAAACCAACCCGAAAATGCGAGTCATGGCGTCCCTCCCCATCATATCGAAGGTGCGGGTTGGACCCCGCTTATGGGCCAAGCCTAGCCGAAGCCCCGGTCGGCCGGTAAGCGGCAAAAGCCGCTCAAAACCGGCTTTTCTTGACAGTTTTGCCTCTGGGAGCCATAAGCTGAGCCAGCGCCGCGGGCCGTTTACGGTCCGCGCACTCGTTACGGCACTAAGTGCCTGTAAACGCTCAAAAATCAGACTGTCAAAGAAGCCGTCCCGGGTTCGCCCGAGGCCGGGGTCGAAACGTGAGAGATTGAATATGTTCGCAGTCATCAAAACCGGCGGCAAGCAGTACAACGTCGCCGAAGACCAGCTCCTCAAGATCGAACGGATCGACGGGAAGCCGGGCGATATCATCCAGCTCAACGAAGTGCTGGTGCTGGGTGGCGACACCCCGAAGCTCGGAACGCCGACCGTCGCGGGGGCCAGCGTGGCCGCCGAGGTGGTCGAGCAGAGCCGTGGCGAGAAGGTGATCTCCTTCAAGAAGCGCCGCCGCAAGAATTCGCGCCGCCGCCGTGGTCACCGCCAGGAATTCACGCTGATCCGGATTTCGGAAATCCTGGCCGATGGCGCCAAGCCGTCGAAGGGCCCGAAGCCGAAGCCCGTGAAGAAGCCCAAGCCGGCAGCGGCGGAAGGCGAGGCGGAAGGTGAAGACAGCGCGCCGAAGAAAAAAGCCGCGAAAAAGTAACCGAACCCGCCGTAAGTCGCACTTTTTGCCCGCCAAGGGTGGCGGGCAACGGCAAGTATCAATATTTGTGACATGATTCCGGTTTGGAATCAGGTTACAAGATCAGTGGATCAAGGATTAGCGTCATGGCTCACAAAAAAGCAGGCGGCTCTTCGCGCAACGGGCGCGACTCCAACAGCCAACGGCTGGGCATGAAGGCGTTCGGCGGTCAGACCGTCGTCCCCGGCAATATTATCGCGCGTCAGCGCGGCACCACTTGGCATCCCGGCCAGAACGTCGGCATGGGCAAGGATCATACGCTGTTCGCCCTCATTGAAGGTCGCGTTCAGTTCGCAACGAAAGCCAAAGGCCGCACGTTCGTATCCGTTCTTCCGGCAACGGCAGCAGCGGCTGAGTAATACGGCAGAACCATAAGTGGTCTTGCCGGTCTGTCCGAACCGGCGGGGCCAAACCAGGCTCGAAAAGGGGGAGACAGATGTCTCCCCCTTCTTCGTTTCAACATGGAGCCTGTGTCATGACCTTGCTGGAAATACCTTCGGAGTCCTTTCGCGAAAGAAGTATGCCCGTCCTCGAGACGGAGCGGCTCGTTCTGCGCGCACCGCGTCTCGGGGACGCTAAAGTCGTAAAGACGCTGGCGAACGACCGCCGCATTGCCGAGAACACGGCACGCATTCCGCATCCGTACAAATTATCGGACGCAGAAGATTTCATCTCGTCTGCCAACCGCAGCAATGAGACGGTCTTTTTCATTACGGCACGCGACGTCGTGATCGGCGGCTGCGGCTTTTCGCAGATCGACCGGCATCCGCCGGAGATCGGTTACTGGCTTGGCGTGAAGTACTGGGGCAAGGGCTACGCAACCGAAGCGGTGCGCGCGTTGATCGACCACGCCTTCACCGATCTCGATTGCGAAGCGCTGCAAGCGGCCGCGCGCGTCACCAATCCGGCGTCGCGCCGCGTGCTGGAGAAGTGCGGCTTCCAGTGGACCGGCGCCGGTCTGCTGCGCATCCGCGCCATCTCGAGCTCGGCGCCGATCGACCGCTTCCGTCTTGATCGCGGCCTCTGGGCTTCGCTCAAGAGCTGGGGCGCGATGAGAAGCCGCGTCGCGTAACAACGCGGCGGGCACGCGAGGATCGGAGCATGTATCAGCCGCCGCACTTCCGCGAAGACCGGGTTGAGGTTCAGCACGAACTGATCCGCAATCACTCGCTCGGCCTGCTCATTACAGCAGGGCCGGGCGGGCTGATTGCGAACCCCGTTCCGTTCCTGATCGACTCCGATGCTTCGAAATCCCATGCTTCAAAACTTGGCACGCTGCGCGCGCACCTCGCGCGCGGCAATCCGCAGTGGCACGAACTCGCGGCCGTCGATCAATGTCTGATCGTCTTCCAGGGGCCGCAGGAATACGTCACGCCGTCCTGGTATGCGACCAAGCAGGAAACCGGCAAGGTCGTGCCGACGTGGAACTATGCCACCGTGCACGCCTGGGGCAGGCCGCAGATCATCGAGGACGCCGCTTGGCTCCGCCGTCAGCTCGATGATCTCACTCTGCTCAAGGAAGGACGCCGGCCGGAACCATGGGCCGTCGGCGATGCACCCGAGCCTTTCGTCGCCGCGCAGATGAAAGGCATCATCGGCGTTGAAATTCCGATCGATCGCATCGAAGGAAAATGGAAGGTCAGTCAGAACCGTCCTGAGAAAGATCGCGCGGGTGTCGTGACTGGACTGCGCGCGGGCGGTGAATCGGCCGTCGTCATGGCAGACTTGGTTGCGGAGCGCGGCAAGCTGGTAAAATAAGTCGGCGATGCAGTTCCATCTCCGGTGCGTTGAACCACGCAGTTGACACCGCGTTGTCACAGGAGGAAGCTTCTGACACCTGCGGACTCGATCCGCGTGTAGGACGGAGGTGCTTGATGACGCCACCGGGCCAGTATCGCCGCAAAGCGCTGCGGTAGATCGTTTGGATTGCAGCGTAGCGGCAGACCCACAAACGAACACGTCGGGAGCGGCCTCACGGGCCGCATCAGTCAGGCAAGGCCCTCCTTGGCCCCTCCCGGCGATGGTTCTATCCCGCTAGCGCGCGGTTCCGGTTTGCGCGAAAATGTCCTCCGGGTTCAGTGCCGGAGGACAAAATGGCTTACAACCTCGACCAATTCATCGCCGATTGCCGCGCCACCTTGAAGCGCGATCCCGGCCCCGCAGGCCGCGAAACCGTGCGCGCGAAGCTGGAGACGCTTCTTCAGCAAAAGGACTTCATCGAAGAGTACTGCGGCGAGAATGTCCCGCGCGGGTTGAAGCTCCTCTACGAAGACCCCGAATTGAAATTCCAGATCCTCGCGCATATCAACGACAAGGCGCGCGTCTCGCCGCCGCACGATCATGGCGCGTCGTGGGCGATCTATGGTCAGGCGACGAAATACACCGAGATGACGGAATGGGAGCGCGAGGACGACGGCGCCGACCCCAAGCACGCCAAGCTCAAGCCGGTGAAGAAATACCGCCTCAATCCCGGCGAGGCCGGCATCTATCAGGATGGCAAAATCCACTCGATCGACTATCCGGATTACGCCAAATTCGTCCGTGTGACGGGCACCAACCTCGACAGGATCACCCGCATTCGCGTGGACTTGAAGACCGGCGAAGTGCATCAGATGACGCCGCAGCAGGCGACGTAGACGACAAAATCTCCGCTGTCATGGCCGGGCTTGTCCCGGCCATCTCGCTTAGGAGGGCAACAGCCGTGCCTCCCTCATCGGGATGGCCGGGACAAGCCCGGCCATGACGTTGAAAGAGAAGTATGACATCTCAACCAACAACACGCGCAGTTAAAGCCCCTGCCCTCAAGGCCATGATCCTTGATGGCAAGGAACTCGCCCTCGTCGACCTCCGCGAAGAACTCATCTTCTCGCAGCGCCATCTGCTGTGGGCCCGCAACATCCCCCTGAGCCGCATCGAATTGCGCTTCGCCGATCTCGTGCCGCGCCGCTCGACCCGCATCGTGCTGTGCGACGACAATGACGGCCTCGCCTCACGCGCCGCGGAAATCCTCCATCGCGCGGGCTACACCGACATTTCCTATCTCGAAGGCGGTATCGCAGGCTGGGAGAAGGCCGGGCTCGAACTGTTCTCCGGCGTCAACGTGCCGAGCAAGGCGTTCGGCGAGCACATCGAGCATGCCAACCACACGCCGAGCATTTCCGCCAACGAACTCGACGCGCTGATCAACAGCAAAACTGACATGGTCGTGGTGGACTCACGGCCGTTCGTCGAATTCCAGCGCGTGTCGATCCCGACCGCGACCAACGTGCCCGGCGCGGAGCTGGCGCTGCGCATCCACGATCTCGCGCCTTCGCCCGACACCCTCGTGGTCGTGAATTGCGCGGGCCGCACCCGCAGCATCATCGGCGCACAATCGCTGATCAACGCCGGAATCCCGAACAAGGTCGTGGCGCTCCGCAACGGCACGATGGGCTACAACCTCGCGGGCTTTGCGACCGACAGCGGCAAGGCCAAGCGCAAGCTCGATGTGTCGAACGGCTCGCTCGCCCGCGCGAAATCGCTCGCGGCAAAGGTCGCGCAGCGCTTCGATATTCAAAAGATCGACAGCGCCACCCTCGACAAATTCCGAGCCGAGCCGGATCGCACGACGTACCTGTTCGACGTTCGCAACCCCGAGGAATATCTCGAAGGCCACGTGCACGGCGCGATCTCCGCGCCCGGCGGCCAGCTCGTGCAGGCGACCGACCAATACGCCGGAACGCTCGGCGCGCGCATTGTCCTCGTCGATGAACTCGAAGTCCGCGCGATCATGACCGCGTCCTGGCTCAAGCAGATGGGCTGGCGCGAGGTCTATGTCCTCGCGGAGAAAGGCAACGACCAGGGCGCAGGCGTTCCCGCCGTGCTCGGCGCGGTCGCGCCGATGGAGCTGACGCTCGACACCGCTGCGCTCTCGGCGCTCATCAAGAAAGACGCTGCCACCGTCGTCGATCTCTCGCTCAGCACCGGCTACCGCAAGGGCCATATCCCCGGCGCGTGGTTCGCGATCCGCTCGCGGCTCAAGGAGGCGCTGGCGAACATCCCGGTCAAGGGCGAGCTGGTTCTGACCTCCGAGGACGGAATCCTGGCCGGTCTCGCGCTGCCAGACGTGCAGAAGCTCACCACCGCGCCGGTCGCGTATCTCCACGGTGGCAACGCGGCGTGGCGCGCGAAAGGTTTGCCGGAATCGACCGATGAGAAACTTGCCGACGAGCCGCTCGATGTCTGGTTGAAACCCTACGAGCGCAAGGGCGACACCACCAACGCGATGGCCGAATACCTTTCATGGGAAACCGACTTGCTGCCGCGCATCGCCCGCGACGGTACAACGCGCTTCCAGCCTTAGAGCAGTTTCCACATCCGAAATAATAGAGTTCGTCATGGCCGGGCATAGCCGTCCGAAGGACGGCGTCGCTTCGCTCGCCTATGCCCCGGCCATCCACGTCTAGCTGCCAGACAAGAAGTAAGACGTGGATGCCCGGGACAAGCCCGGGCATGACGTGGAGGGAGTGGTGCAATCCAATTCTAAGGCGGCGGCTCCGAGAACGACGCGCGCCGCGACAGAGCCCGCTCCCGGATGAAGATGAACAAGCCCGCACCGACGATGATCGCCGCGCCCGCGAGCATCCAGACATCCGGCACATCGCCGAACACCAGATAACCGAACACCACGGCCCAGATGATCGTCGTGTATTGATACGGCACCACGACACTCGCCGGCGCGAGCTTCAGCGAGCGGTTGACGCAGACATGCGACGTCATCGCGACGATGCCGAGCAGGCACAGCAATCCGAAATCGCGCGGCGACGGCGTCACCCATCCGACCGGCGCGGCGACCACGCCGAAGGCGAGCGCGGACACGGTTTGGACCGTCACCAGCACGGTGTCGCTGGTGCCGCGCAGGGCGCGCGTCGAGATCATCGACAGCGAGAACGTGAAGCTGCCGATCAGAGCAATCAGCGACGGCAGCGACAGCGAAGCCGCTCCGGGACGCAGCGCGACCACCACACCGCAGAAGCCGACAAACACGGCCGTCCAGCGCCGCCAGCCGACCGGTTCACGCAGCAGCGTGCCGGCAATCGCGGTGACGAAGATCGGCCCCGCGAGGTAGTAGGTCATCACATCCGCGAGCGGCAGATAGGTCACCGCCCAGTAGAAGCACGCGACATCCATCACGGCGAACACCGCGCGCAGCGCCTGAATGCCGGGGCGCGGCGCGGTTCGGAACGTCGCCCGGTCCCGCCAGATGAACGGCGCCAGCAGCGCCAGCGCGGCGATGCTGCGGATCAGCACCACCTGCCCCACCGTATAGGTCGCGACGAGCCATTTCCCCATCGCGTCGTTGACCGCGAACATGAAGATGCCGGCCAGCATCAGGCCGATGCCCGCGAGCGCGGCGTTGTGTGGGGATTTCGGCGGCTGAATCATTGCGCGCGACGTTAGAGCGTTTTCCAGTTGGATTGCACCACTCTCTCCACGTCATGCCCGGCCTTGTGCCGGGCATCTCGCTTAGGTGGGCACCGTGCCTCCCTAAGCGGGATGGCCGGGACAAGCCCGGCCATGACGAACTCTGGCGTTTCGCAAGTGGAAAATGCTCCAGCCTCGCGTCACACGCCTCTCAAGCGTGGCGAATTAGCCGCCCGAGCGCAGCGCCGCATCGAACTTGCTGCTGAACTCCTGCAATTCCTCGGCGTTGATGTCGCTGATCGCGACGAGGCTCAGCCCCTGCTCGGTCCAGCGGCGGATGTTGAATCCCTGGACCATTTCGTTGCCGGAGCTTTGGCGTTCTCCGCTCGCGGCCTGACGCACGAACAGGTTCACCACATGGATGCGTCGCCGGTAGACGATCGCCGCCACCGGCTTGCCGTCGATGTGATCGAGGCGGCCGCCGAGCAGCGTGAAGCCCTGCGCCGTGAGGTCGATCACTGGCGGCGCCACATCGAGACGGCCGTTGAACCAGGGCTTCACGGTGTGCCGGTCGCTCGACAGCACGTCGGTCAGATGCTCCGCTTGCAGCGAGCGCAGATGCGCCGACACCACCTCGGTCAGGAACCGCTGATCCTGATTGTTCTGGAACACGATCACCGCGACCGAGGACGCTGCGATCGCGGAAACGCCGCCACCGAGCAAGAAGCCTTGCAGCATCGCGCGCCGCGTCGGCACGCTCGCCGAGACCTTTGGCAGGGCCGCATCCAGCCGCCGGCGCAGCTCCATCGGCGCCGCATGGTGCAAGTCGACCGCGGACATCGCCGCGCGCATCTCGCGGTAATCGCGCAGTTGCGCCGCGCAACGCGCGCAGCCCGCGACATGCGCCTCGACCTCGCGCGCATGGCCCGCGTCAAGCTCGTCGTCGAGCAACGCGTGCAGAAGGATTTCCGCTTCGTTGCAATTCATCGCTGTTGTCCCTCTTTCTCGGCCGAGAGCCAGGCGTCGCGCAACAGTCCGCGAGCCCGCGCCAGCCGCGACATCACCGTTCCGACCGGCACTCCGACAACACTGGCTATCTCCCGGTACGATAGATCGTTGATCTCACGCAGCACGATTGCCTCGCGAAACGGCTCCGGCAAAGCCGCAACGAGGCCCCGGATCGAGTCGCGGTCGAGGCGGCGGAGCACGGACTGCTCCGGCGTCTCCTGATCCTGCGTCCACATCGGCGCGGCTTCATCGCTGACATCCGCTGTCTGCTCGCCGTCCCGGCGCTGCACGTAGGTCGCCCGGCAGACGTTGCGCAGGATCGCCAGCAGCCACGGCTTGATCGGCCCGCCGCGGAACGTATCGAAATGGCGCAGCGCCCGCAGATAGCATTCCTGCACGGCATCGTCCGCATCGGCGGCGTTGCGCAGCAGATAGCGCGCGAGCGTGGTGACGTCGTCGAGATACGGCAGTGCAGCCTCGCGAAAGCGCTGCACCTTGCCGGGATCGTCATTCACGCCCGCCGCCATTGCACCAGTCCCGGCCTGCTCGCCCGATCGTCGAAAGGATCGGCGGCGCGCAGCCAGCATCATTGCGTCGCGCCGCTTCCCGGAGCCCCTTCCACCACGATTGTTCCGGTCATGTGCGGATGCAAGGCGCAAAAGTATTCGTAGATGCCCGGTATCGTGAATGTGAAGACGAACCGGTCGTCGGTATCGAGCGTCTTGGAGCGGAACGCCCTCACCTTCGAGACGATATTGTGCGGGATATCGTCCGAATTGATCCACGTCACCGTCGTTCCGACCTTCACCGTCAGCTTGGCCGGATTGAAGGTGAAGTTGTCGATGCGAATCTCGGTGTCCTCCGCCGAGGCTGCGCGAGCGAAACCCGCCCACGCGGCTGCCGATGCCGACAGCCGCAGCAATGTTCTTCTGTTCATGAATGGTCAGCCCTGCAACTGTGTGTCGATGATGGCGAGCCGCTCCTGGCCCTGCTTGAACGTCACGCTGCTGATGCCGAGCATGGAGCGCAGCTTGTCGTCGGCGACCTTCATCGGCCCCGGCGACGGCGCCGAGCCCGGCGCAGGCTGAGGGAACGCGGTGGAGCAGGCGGTGTGGAAGGCGACGTTGCCCTCGACCTTCTGCATCACCTGATGGATGTGGCCGTTCAAGACGGTCACCGAGCCGAAGCGCTTCACCAGCTCGAGCGCGCGTCCGCTGTCCGCCGTGCCCCAGCCCCAGGTCGGATAGACCACCCACAGGGGGATGTGCGCGAACACGACGATCGGCGTCGACGCGGACTTGCCCTTGAGATCGTCCTCGAGCCAGGCGAGTTGCTCGTCGCCGAGATTGCCCATCCCGCCGCCTTGCAGATTCTTGACGTTCACGAGGCCGACGAAATGCACGCCGCCGGCGTCGAAGCTGTACCAGCCGTCGCCCTTGGAGCCGCGGCCGTAACGGTCGAGATAGAGCTTGGCGCCTTCATCGAGAATGTCGTGCTCGCCCGGCACGTAGTGCACGTCGAGCCGCGCCTGCGAGATGATCTTGTCGGCGTCGTCGAATTCCGCCGGCTTCGACAGATGCGAGATGTCTCCGGTGTGGATCATGAACGAGGGCTTCGCCGGCAGGACCTTGATGCGGCCGATGGCCTCTTCCAGCGTGCCCTTCACGTTCGTGTTGGCCGGCCGGTCGAAGCCGACATGGCTATCGCTGATCTGAAGGAAGCTGAAGCCGGTCGCGGGCTGGGCCATTGCCTCGCCCATGATGCCGAGCGAACGCGGCACGCCGCCGGAGACGGTCCAGAGCACGCCGGTGCCGGCCCAGGTCATGCACTCGAGAACCTTGCGGCGGCTGACGCCGTCCGCTGAATTTTCGTCGCGATCTGATGGCATAGTCAGTCTCCCGGGAAGCCGAATGCTTCCGGGGACTGGATCGGGCTCCGGCCCGGTTTATTCCCGACACAAAAAACAAAGAAATATCAGCTACTTAACCTCATTCCCCGCGCTCTCTATCTTCCCGGGAGCCCGGTCCTTATATGTTCGCGCCATGAAATTCCTCGACGAAGCCAAGGTCTATGTCCGCTCCGGCGACGGCGGCAACGGCTGCGTCGCGTTCCGGCGCGAGAAGTTCATCGAGTTCGGCGGACCGAGCGGCGGCAACGGCGGCCGCGGCGGCGACGTCGTCGTCGAGGCGGTGGACGGCCTCAACACGCTGATCGATTACCGCTACGCCCAGCACTTCAAGGCCAAGGCTGGCGTCGGCGGCAAGGGCAAGGACCGTCACGGCGCGAACGCCGAGGACATCGTTCTCAAGGTGCCGGTCGGCACGCAGATTTTCGACGACGACAAAGAGACGATGATCGCCGATCTGACCAACATCGGCGATCGCGTGGTGCTGGCCGAAGGCGGCAACGGCGGCTTCGGCAACGCGCATTTCAAATCTTCGACCAACCGCGCGCCGCGCACCGCCAATCCCGGCCAACCGGGCCAGGAGCGCTGGATCTGGTTGCGCCTGAAGCTGATCGCGGATGCGGGCCTCGTCGGGCTGCCGAACGCGGGCAAGTCCACGTTTCTCGCCGCCGTCAGCGCGGCGAAGCCGAAGATCGCGGACTATCCCTTTACGACATTGGCGCCGCAACTCGGCGTCGTGAACAGCGACGGCCGCGAGTTCGTGCTCGCGGATATTTCCGGCTTGATCGAAGGCGCGCATGAAGGCACCGGCCTCGGCGACCGCTTCCTCGGTCACGTCGAGCGCTGCCGCGTGCTGCTGCATCTCGTCGACGGCACCAGCGAGCATGCGGGCGAAGCGTACAAGACCGTGCGCGCCGAGCTCGACGCTTACGGCGGCGGACTGGCTGACAAGCCGGAGATCGTCGCGCTGTCGAAGATCGACGCGATGACGCCGGAGGACATCAAGCTTCAGAGCGGGCGCTTGAAACGCGCATGCAAGAAGACGCCGCTGCTTCTATCCGCGCATTCGCATCAGGGCGTGCCGGAAGCGTTGCGCGCGCTGCTCAAGATCATCGATGCCGCGGGCGGAACGACTGCGGCGCGCCGCAAATCCGAAATGCCGGCCTGGCAGCCGTAGGACTAGCGATTAGCGCACGCGCGAGTGCGCGATGGTCGTCAATGACAATATTTCACAAGGTTCGACTTGCTCGGGTCTTGGTCCTTGTAAGGAGTGACTCGTTCCTCATAGAAGACGCCGCCTTTGCGCTCGCAATCGATTTTCAGTTGCTCCATCAGTTCTTCTTTATTCTTCGGGCTAAAAAGCCAAACGATTGCGAAGATCGCGACGAGTGCAGCGATCGTATACCGTAACTGCTCCATCCTCACCTCCCCTTATCGCCGCTCTGAACCTTGCACCGTTCAACGGAAGTATGAAAGGTAAACCTCGCTGTTGCGTGTGGGCTCTACGTATTAGTCTTGGCGAAGGGTGAGAGCAGGAGGGCGACGTGGACTATACATTTCAGCCTGCGGAAGAATTTCGTGTCAGCAGACTAGAGGTTGAGACCTACGCGTTTGAATACCAAGGCAATCGCGACGCACTCTCGGTAACAATGGATGTGATCTCGCACGACGCTCTGGAGAACAAACGCGATATTCGCGGTGAGATCTATGTGTCTGCCTTTGATCCGCTCGATAAGACAGCAGAGCCTCCGTTCCGCGGCCAATGCATTTTTTATACGGAGACGCGGTTTAGGGTGGACATGACATTGCCGATGCCCGTTGTCGAAAGACTGTGGCAGTCACACCTGTGCAGGCCTGAATGGCTCTTTGTGACTTTAGACGGCCCGGACATCCCGGCTATCGCAAAAACCTATGAAGGCCAATTCCGTATTCGATTTAGAGCTGGCCGCGAGGATCAAGGCGCCTTTCATCGTGAGCGCTATTGACCCAAACTAGGAAGGATAAGCCTGCCAGATGTTATGCATCCGGTTCTCAGACCGATCAAAGCGCCGTTGCTTATCCGTCTCCGTTTCGTGCAGTAGATTTTGAACTATGCGGCGCTCAAACATCTCCAAGACGTTGGCATACATTTCCGCCTTGCTCTTCGTGAGCCGCTCGAACGATCGCTTGTAGTCTTCGAATATCCAAAAGCGCAGGCCCCAGTCAGCAAGCCAGGCAACTGTCTCTAATTCATCCTTGCTCATCCCGAGAACGTCTTCGGCCGTCGGAGCGGCAACGGGGTTTTCGACCTCAGGTTTCGCGGGATTGCGCCTGTAGGAAGACATGGCCAGGCGTGTCGCAGACTCCATCATCATGACCAAGGAATAGCGCTGCGCCAGCTTCATGCCGTTTAGCGTGCCCTTCTCAAAGGAGGCGGTGGCTTTGAGCTTCGTAGGTGCATCGTCGTCGAGCAGTATTTGATCGAGATAGTCATCCAGGCCGCCGACCCATGCTTCAGGAGCAGGAAATTTGTGTTCCCGGAAGAATTTCTCCATGGAGTCGGCCATCGTGCGCCGCTGATAAATCCAATACAGAAGCCAGGACCATCCTGCTTGTTTGAGCCATAAAACGAAGTAAAGAGCCTGCAACGCGATCATCACGTACCAGAACTCTGGCCACCCGCCGTCGCTCAATTTGACGTAAGCCCAGGCAATGAGAGCATCGGGCACAAAGGCGAGCAGAAAGTTGGTCAAATGTTTAGAGAAAACCATTGGTGTCCCCTTATCCCACTCGGTAGCTTGCACGATCCGGCTGCCGTGATTCAATGAGTGTCCAGTAGGCGCGGATGGGAGCACCCGAACCGGATCAACCCGCTGGCACGGGCGATGAATAGTCGCCGGCGCCGTTTTCCTCTATGGTGCCGC
>BFBZ01000512.1_pt1 | contig 36117 bp, 32 predicted proteins | sample 1888401 | NCBI WGS metagenome assembly BFBZ01 (sample SAMD00112614, study PRJDB3348) | symbiont metagenome | host: Chara braunii | reverse complement strand
ACTGCTCGCGCAGCCGGCACCGGCGCAGGGCTGGCCCGACCAGTCCGTGCGCATCATCGTGCCGTTCTCCGCGGGCGGCACGACCGACGTGATCACGCGCCTCCTGGCGCAGAAGCTCGTGCCGCGGCTCGGGCAGCCGGTGGTGGTCGAGAATGTCGGCGGCGCGGGCGGGAATGCGGGGGCCGCGCTGGTCGCCAAGAGCGCGCCCAGCGGCACGACCATCCTGATGGCGACGCCGGGGCCGGCGGTGATGAACCAGTACATGTACGCCCGCATGCCGTACGAGACCGACGCCGCGTTTGCGCCGATCGTGCTGGTCGCCTCCAACACCAGCGTGCTGATGGTGGCGCCGGGCATCGCGGCACGCACGCTCGGCGAATTCGTCACGCTGATGAAGGCGCGGCCGGACGGCGTGAACTACGGCAGCGCCGGCATGGGCTCGACCGGGCATCTCGGCGGCGCCCTGTTCGCGTCGGCCGCAGGCCTGAAGGCGCAGCACGTGCCCTATCGCGGCAGCGGTCCGGCGCTGACCGATGTGATCGGCGGGCAGATCCCGATGATGATGGTCGATCTCGCAGTGGCATTGCCTGCGATCCAGGAGCGCAGGGTGAAGCTCTTTGGCATCACCTCGCCACAGCGGATCAAGGCGCTGCCGGACGTTCCGACCATCGCGGAGGCGGGATTGCCGGGCTATGCCGCGACCGGCTGGTTCTCGGTGGTCGCGGCGGCGCGGACACCGAAGCCGATCGTGAATCGCGTCAACGCGATCCTGATGGACTATCTCAAGCGTCCTGCAACGCGCGACAAATTGCAGGCGCAGACGATCGAACCGCTGACCAGCACGCCGGAAGAATTCGAGAAGTTCATTCCCGCAGAGATTGCCAAATGGGCGCAGGTGGTGAAGGACGCCGGCATCGAGCCGCAGTAGTTGCTCAATCCTGCTTCGGGATTTTCGCGTCCGCCACCACCTTGGCGAACAGCTCGATATCGGCCTTGAAGCGTGCGGCGAATTCGTCGGGCGTCGAGCCGACCGGCTCGTTGCCGCCGGTGCGGAGAAGATTCAACACGTCCGGTGACTTCAGCGCCTTTGCGGTTTCCTGCTGGAGACGCACCACGATCTCGCGCGGCGTTCCTGCCGGGACGAAGAGGCCCTGCCAGGAGCCGGACTCGAATCCCGGAATGGTTTCGCCGATCGTCGGCACGTTCGGCATCGCGGGCGAACGCTTGGCGCCGAACACCGCGAGCGCCTTGATCTGATGACCTTCGGCGAGCGGCACAGCCGGTGCCATCGGGATCACGCCGACCTGCACATCGCCCGCGATCAGCGCGGCGTTGAGCGGCGCGTCACCACGATAGGGCACGGCCTGCAATTCGATGCCGGTGCGGCCTTTCAACATCTCCATCGTCAGATGCAGCGGATTGCCGATGCCGGTCGAGCCATAATTGAGGCCGCCGGGCTTGGCCTTCGCGAGCGCGATGAACTCCGCGGCATTCTTCGCTTCGAGCTTCGGCGTCGCGGCGAGCACAAGCTGCGACTGCACCACCTGCGTGACCGGTATGAAGTCCTTGTGCACGTCGAACGGCAGCGTCTTGTAGAGCGACGGGCTGATAGCGAGGCCGTTGGTGGTGAGCAGTATCGAGTAGCCGTCGGGCGGCGACTTCGCGAGCGCGTCTGGCGCCATGTTGCCGCCCGCGCCGGCGCGGTTCTCGATGATCACCGGCTGGCCCATCTGCTCGGTCAGCTTCTGTCCGATCATGCGGCCGATGGTGTCCACCGCGCCGCCTGCGGCGAACGGGATGAAGAGGCGCAAGGGCCGGTTCGGATAGTTCTGCGCCTGCGCCATGCCGAGTGAGGCGAAGACGAGCGAAAGCGCGAGCCAGATGCGTTTCATGGCAGCGTTCCTCCCCGGAGAGCCCGATCTGTCGCCGGGCTTTGCTCATCAGCAAAACAGAAGATCGGCGCGAGTGGAAGCGGCCGGGGCGGGCGCGGTGGTGGCAAAAGAAAACCGCCATCCGGACGAGCCCGGATGGCGGTTATCAGATCAGCGCTGGTTGAAGCGGATTACTCCGCCGCGGCGCGTGCGCCGCTCGAGTGCACCGACGCGATGTAGTCCATCGCCGCCTGCACGCCGCCCTTCTTGTGCGGAATGCCGGCGACCGACAGCGCCATCTCGGTGATGCCGAGCGCGCCGATCAGCGTGCCGTCGTTGATGTCGCCGAGGTGGCCGATGCGGAAGTACTTGCCCGCGTACTGACCGAAGCTCGCGCCGTAGGAGATGTTGAAGTGCTCGAGCGCCAGCGCGCGGAACTTGTCGGCGTCGTGGCCTTCCGGCGTCAGGATCGCCGTGATCGTCGGCGAGGCCTGCTTGGCGTTCTTGTTGAGGTTCTCGAGGCCCCAGGCCGCAACCGCGCGGCGGGTCGCTTCCGCGAGGCGGTCGTGACGCGCGAACACGTTGTCGAGACCTTCTTCGTGAAGCATCTCGATGCCTTCATTGAGGCCGTGCAGCATCTGCGTCGCCGGCGTGTACGGGAAGAAGCCGACCTTGTTCATGTTCAGCATGTCGTCCCAGGCGAAGAACGACTTCGGCAGCTTCGAGGTCTCGTTGGCCTTGAGCGCTTTCTGGCTGACCGCGTTGAACGACATGCCCGGCGGCAGCATCAGGCCCTTCTGCGCGCCGCCGACCGAGACGTCCACGCCCCATTCATCGTGGCGGTAGTCGGCCGAGGCGAGCGAGGAGATCGTATCGACCAGGAGCAGCGCCGGATGGCCGGCGGCGTCGATGGCCTTGCGGATCTCGGCGATCGGCGTCAGCGCGCCGGTCGAGGTCTCGTTGTGCAGAACGCAGACCGCCTTGATCTCCTTGTTCTTGTCTTCGCGGAGCTTGGCTTCGATCAGCTTCGGATCGGCGCCCTGGCGCCAGTCGGTCGAAATGAACTCGGGCTTGAGGCCGAGACGCTCCGCCATCTTCTTCCACAGCGTCGCGAACTGGCCGGTCTCGATCATCAGCACGCGGTCGCCGGGCGACAGCGTGTTCGAGAGAGCGGCTTCCCACGCGCCGGTGCCGGTCGCGGTGTAGATGATGACCGGGTTGGTGGTCTTGAAGATGGTCTTGATGCCCTCAAGCGCCTTCTTGGCGAGCTTGGCGAACTCGGGACCGCGGTGGTCGATCACCGGACGATCCATCGCCCGCAGGATGCGGTCGGGCACGGGCGACGGGCCCGGAATCTGCAAGAAGTGGCGGCCGGCCTGGCGCGCGGAGTTCTGGGCCATCGAAGGCTCCTTTAAGGCGGATTTTATTGGGCTGATAGGCCCAGCAAGCGGCGTTGAACTCGATTGTCACAGTCCGGTCAAGCCCCCGGAACTTCTATCGGTCGATACGGCTACCAAATTGACCGCACAGGGAAGGGAAATGGTCCTTGAACCGGGCCGTTTTCATTCCGCCGAACAGTTGCAGGCGGCGCAACCCAGCCGCGACATGTGGGAGGCAGGGCAATGGTCCATGTGTCCCTGCGCCAAAAAATCCATTGGATATCGGCCCGCTTGGCCCGATAGCACCGGCCCCGAAAGCCCGGATATATAGACGGAGCCCCGGCGAGAGACCGGCGGCCAGGGAGGCGTGGCGTGGCGGAACGGGTGTTGCCGGGATTGGAGCGGCGGCTGAAAGCCGAGGTGACCGGCGATGTGCATTTCGACCGGTTCACGCGCGGCCGTTACGCGACCGACGCCTCGCATTACCAGATCATGCCGGTCGGCGTCGTGGCGCCGAAGACGATGGACGAGGCCGAGCGCGCCATCGCCATTGCGCGCGAGGAGGGCGTCACCGTGCTGCCGCGCGGCGGCGGCTCGTCGCAGGCCGGGCAGACTGTGAACCACTCGCTGGTGCTCGACTGCTCGAAGCACTTGAACGAGATTCTCGATCTCGATGTGGCGGGCAAACGCTGCCGCGTGCAGCCGGGCATCGTGCTCGACGATCTCAACCGGCAGCTCAAGCAACACGGCCTCTGGTTTCCGGTCGATGTCTCGACCGCCTCGCGCGCGACCATCGGCGGCATGACCGCGAACAACTCCTGCGGCGGGCGTTCGCTGCGCTATGGCAACACGCGCGAGAACGTGCTGTCGATCGACGCGCTGCTGGCGGACGGCAGCAAAGCGCATTTCGGGCCGGTGACGTCCGATTTGTCCGATCTTTCCGACGACTCTCCGCTGAAGCCGCTGGCGCGCGATCTGTTTGCGCTCGGCGCGCGCGAGGCGGGCGAGATCGCCGCGCGCTTTCCGAAGGTGCAGCGCCGTGTCGGCGGTTACAACATCGACTCGCTGGTGCCGGGACGCAACGACATCAACCTCGCGCACATTCTTGTTGGCTCGGAAGGCACGCTCGCGTTCTCGACCGCGATCGATCTCAAGCTTTCGCCGGTGCTCGGCAAGCGCGCGGTCGGCGCATGCCACTTCGGCAGCTTTCACGAGGCGATGGCCGCCGCGCAGTATCTGGTGAAGCTTGCGCCGATTGCGGTGGAGCTGGTCGACGCGACGATGATTTCGCTCGCCCGCGAGATCGCCATGTTCCGCCCGACGCTGGACGCGTTCATCCGGGGCGAGCCGCAGGCTTTGCTGCTGGTCGAGTTCGCCGAGCCGGAATGGGCGGAGAACGAGCGGCGGCTTGCGCGGCTCCACGAATTGATGGGCGATCTCGGTTTTGCGTGGAGCCACGGCGGCGATTACTGGGGCGGTGTGGTCGATATCGTCGATCCAAAGCTCCAGGCCGCGATCACCGAGCTTCGCACCGCCGGGCTCAACATCATGATGTCGATGAAGGATGCCGGAAAGCCGATCTCCTTCGTCGAAGATTGCGCGGTGCCGCTGGAGCACCTCGCCGACTACACCGCGCGGCTGACCGACGTGTTCCACAAGAACGGCACGACTGGCACCTGGTATGCGCATGCGTCGGTCGGGTGCCTGCATGTGCGGCCGATCCTGAACCTGCGGCTGGAGAAGGACGTCAAGGCGATGCGAAACATCGCCGAGGAGGCCTTCGCGTTCGTGCGTGAATACAAGGGCTCGCACTCCGGCGAGCACGGCGACGGCCTCGTTCGCTCGGAGTTCAACGAGCCGATGTTCGGCTCGCGGCTCGCGCGCGCCTTTGAGGAGGTCAAGGATCGCTTCGATCCGAACGGCCTGTTCAACCCCGGCAAGATCGTGCGTGCGCCGAGGTTCGACGACCGCTCGAACTTCCGCTACGCGCCGGGCTACGCCGCGCAGGAGATGAATTCGCGGCTCGACTGGTCCGCCTATCCCGGCAAGGGCGGCGGTTTTCAGGGCGCGGTCGAGATGTGCAACAACAACGGCGCGTGCCGTTCGCTCGCGGGCGGCGTGATGTGCCCGAGCTATCGCGTGACGCGCGACGAGAAGGACGTCACGCGTGGTCGCGCCAACTCGCTGCGGCTTGCGATCACTGGCCAGCTCGGCCCGGATGCGCTGACCTCCGACGAGATGGCCGAGACGCTGAAGCTCTGCGTGTCGTGCAAGGGCTGCAAGCGCGAGTGCCCGACAGGCGTCGACATGGCGCGGATGAAGATCGAGGTGCAGGCGGCGCGGGCGGAGAAGTTCGGCCTGTCGCTGCACGACCGGCTGGTCGGCTGGCTTCCTCGCTACGCGCCCTATGCGGCGAAGATGCCGTGGCTGATGAACCTGCGTGAGACGTGGCCGAAGGCGAAGGAATGGTCGGAGACTTGGGCGGGATTCAGCACGCGGCGTTCGCTGCCGAGGTGGCGCAGCGATGTGTTCGCGGGTCAGGGCAGCGCGGGCGGCGAGCGCGAGGTCGTGCTGTTCGGCGACACGTTCAACCGCTATTTCGAGCGCGAGAATCTCGACGCGGCTTTGGCCGTGCTGTCGGCGGGCGGCTACAAGGTGCATGTGGCGAAGCCAGCGAGCGGACGTCCGCTCTGCTGTGGCCGCACGTTCCTGTCGATCGGCAAGGTTGAGGAGGCACGCGCGGAGGCTCAGCGCACGCTCGATGCGCTGAAGCCGTTCGTCGAGCGCGGCGTGCCGGTGGTGGGGCTCGAGCCGAGCTGCATCCTGAGCTTCCGCGATGAGGTGCCCGCGATGGTGAAGGGCGAGGCGGCGGAGCGTGTTTCGGCCAACGCCTTCACGTTCGAGGAATTCCTCGCGAACGAAGCCAAAGAGGGGCGGCTTAATCTGCCGCTCAAGAAGATCGCTGACCGCGCGCTGGTTCACGGCCATTGCCATCAGAAGGCGTTCGATGCGTTCAGCCCGGTCGAGACGGTGCTGAAGCTGGTCCCAGAACTCAAGGTCGAGACCATCGAGTCGAGCTGCTGCGGCATGGCCGGGTCGTTCGGATACAATGCCGAGACCATCGACGTGTCGCTTGCGATGGGCGAACTGTCGCTGCTTCCGGCCGTGCGCAAGGCTGATGCGAACACGATTGTCGTCGCCGACGGCACATCCTGCCGTCACCAGATCAAGGACGGCGCCGGCCGCGAAGCCATCCACGTCGCGCGTGTGCTGGCGATGGCTCTGTAAGAAGGACAACAAACATGGCTCTTCCCATCCTCCCCACCACGCTCGTCGGTTCGTTTCCGCAGCCGGATTGGCTGATCGACCGCGAGAAGCTCTCCAAGCAGGTGCCGCGCGTGCAGGCGAACCTGTGGCTGGTGAAGCCGAGCGAGCTTGAGCTGAAGCAGGATCAGGCGACGATCGACGCGATCAAGGATCAGGAGAGCGTCGGCCTCGACATCATCACCGACGGCGAGATGCGCCGCGAAAGCTATTCGAGCCGATTCGCCACCGCGCTCGCGGGTGTCGACACGATCAACCACGGCACGACCATCAACCGCATGGGCAAGCCGATTCCGGTGCCGCGCGTGACAGGGAAGATCTCGCGCAAGCGTCCGGTCGAGGTACGCGATATGGAATTCCTGCGCGCGTCGACCAAGCAGACCGTGAAAATGACGCTGCCGGGTCCGTTCACGATGACCAAGCAGGCGCAGGACGATTTCTACAAGGACGAGGCGGCGATGGCGATGGACTACGCCGACGCCGTCAACGCCGAGATCAAGGACCTGTTCAAGGCCGGCGCCGACATCGTGCAGATCGACGAGCCGTGGATGGCGCAGTATCCCGATAAGGCGCGCGAGTACGGCGTGAAGGCGCTGAACCGCGCCCTGGAGGGTGTCACCGGCACCGTCGCGGTGCATCTGTGCTTCGGATACGCGGCGGTGGTGAAGGACAAGGCGCGGGAGTACGGCTTCCTCGCCGAGTTAGAAGGCTCAAAGGCCAATCAGGTGTCGATCGAGGCGGCGCAGCCCGATCTCGATCTGAAGGTTCTCCGCGACATGCCATCGAAGACGATCGTCCTCGGCGTCATCAGCCTGGGCGATATGAGCATTGAGACGCCCGAGATTGTCGCCACTCGCATCCGCAAGGCGTTCGACCACGTTCCGCCCGAGCGCGTCGTGATCGCGCCGGATTGCGGCATGAAGTACCTGCCGCGCGAGGTTGCGTTGGGGAAGCTGAAGGCGATGGTTGAGGGCACGAAGATCGTGCGGAGGGAATTGGGGCGGTAGTTGGTTCCGCTTGCGGGACTCTTAGCTATTTAAGGCGGTGTCATTCCGGGGCGCGCCGAAAGGCGCGAACCCGGAATCCAGAAACGCGTTCGGAGCTTGCATCTGGATTCCGGGTTCGCTCGCTTCGCGAGCGCCCCGGAATGACAGCGGAGTGTGATTGCTGACGGTCAGGGCGCCCGCGATCGTCCCTTGCCCTCGGACTCGTCGATCGCGTCGAGGTACTCGTCGGATTTCTTCAGCTTGTCCATGTAACGGATCGCGCGTTTCTTGCTGAGCGCGAACGATTTTCCGTTGTACATTCCGCGCGCGCCGCAGGTCTCTCGGCCACAGACGCCGTCCTTGTCATCCAGCATGATCTTGCCGCCGGACACCTTCACGCTCAGCAGGCATTGCTTGCCTTGCGAGTCGGTGTCGCCGCGATAGACCAGCACGTCGCCATCCGCCTTGGCCACGCCGTTGATGTTGCATTCGTGGCCGTTGAAGAATTCGTAATGTGCGCGGACGTAGGCCGACGTCGGCGAGACCTTCACGATCTCGAGAATGTCCTCTGAATCGTACTTGCTGCCGTCAACAAGGCCGTTTTTGAACTGCTGCTTGTAAACGCCCGCAATGGCATCGACGTTCACGCCCGCTGCATAGGCGAGCGACCCGAGGGTCGCCGAAGCGGCGACAGTGAACGCCATGATGCCAAAGCGGAGTTGCATCAGCTCTTGATCCCCGACAGGAAGTCGAAGTCGCAGCCGTGCTCAGCCTGCGTCACCGTCTGGGTGTAGAGCTTCAGATAGCCGCGGTCGGGCTTCGGCAGCGGCTTCCATTCGGCCTTGCGCTTGGCGAGTTCCGCGTCGCTCACCTTGAAGTCGAGACGGCGGTTCTTGGAATCGAGCTTGATCATGTCACCGTCGCGCACATGCGCGAGCGGACCGCCGGCGGCGGCCTCAGGGCTGATGTGCAGCACGACTGTGCCGAAGGCGGTGCCGCTCATGCGCGCGTCGGAGATGCGCACCATGTCCTTCACGCCCTTCGATCCGAGCTTCTTCGGGATCGGCAGCGCGCCGGCTTCCGGCATGCCCGGTGCGCCCATCGGACCGGCGTTGCGCAGCACCATCACGGTGTCGGGTGTCACATTGAGATTCGGATCGTCGATGCGCTTTTCCAGGTCTTCGAGCGAGTCGAACACCAGCGCCGGGCCTTCGTGCTGGAACAGTGAAGGCGTCGCTGCTGCGAGCTTGATCGCCGCACCGCCCGGCGCGAGGTTGCCCTTCAGGATCGCGATGGCCTCATTCTTCACCAGCGGATTGTCGAGCGGGCGGATGATCTTGTCGTCCACGTAGGCCGGCCAGCGCGCGATGATCTGGCCGATGGTTTCGCCGTTGACGGTCTTGGCGTTGAGATCGAGGTGATCCTTCAGGCGGCGCCACAGCGACGGCAGGCTGCCGCCGGAGTGGAAGTCCTCCATGAAGTTGTTGCCGGCCGGCTTGAGGTCGAGCAGCACCGGCACGTCGCGGCCGACGGCATCGAGCTCTTCGAGATCGTAGGGAATGCCGGCGCGGCCCGCGATGGCGGCGAGATGCACGATGGCGTTGGTCGAACCCGACGTCGCTTGCAGGATCACTGAAGCATTCCGCAGGGCAGACTTGGTCAGGATCTCGCTCGGCTTGGGGCCGCCCGCGATCGCCATTTCGGCGGCGCGCTTGCCGGTCGCTTCGGCGAAGCGCCAGCGGTCGGACGAGACGGCCGGCGCGGTCGCCGAACCCGGCAGCATGAAGCCGAGCGTCTCGGCGAGGCAGGCCATCGTCGAGGCGGTGCCCATCACCATGCAGGTGCCCGAGGTCGGCATGAGCTGATCGTGCGCGCGGCCGAGGTCCGGGCCGTCGAGCGTGCCGGCGCGGAACTGCGCCCACAGCCGGCGGCAGTCGGTGCAGGCGCCGAGCCGCGCGCCCTCGTGCTTGCCGGCGAGCATCGAGCCGACATTGATGACGATCGCCGGCATGTCGGCGGAGATCGCGCCCATCAGCTCGGCCGGAATGGTCTTGTCGCAGCCGCCGATCAGCACGACGGCGTCGAGCGGCAGCGCCTTCACCATCTCCTCGACGTCCATCGCCATCAGGTTGCGAAGGAGCATGGAGGTCGGGAACGAGAATGCCTCGTGCAGCGAGACGGTCGGAAACACAAAAGGCAGCGCGCCGGCGGCGCGCACGCCGCGCGAGACCGCTTCCGCAACCTGCGGCGCGGTCTTGTGGCAGGGGTTGAAGTCCGACGCGGTGGAGAGGATGCCGACGATCGGCTTGTCGAGCGCCTCGTCGGTGAAGCCCGCGCCCTTCAGGAAGCCACGCCGCAGGAACAGCGCGAACTCCTCATCGCCGTACTGAGCGAGACGCGAACGCAGACCTTTTTTCTTATCCACCATGGCATTCCCCAGACACTGAAAAAGACACCGAGCGCGCCGCGCGGACGCGTGCGTCATTGCTCAGGCGAAGGGCCATGCTGTCAACGGGTTCGGAAGGGAAAGGGGGTGGCCCGCCCGGTGGGGGACGATACCGGGCGGGCCAATCTGATCGGCGCAGGGGGAAGGGGGGCGTCTGCTGCCGACCGATTAAAGTTTGCTGGCGGGATGGTGAAACCGCCGATGATCATTGGTCGTAGCGGCCCGGGGAAAGGTTCAAAGAAAGTTTGCAGATTTTTCCGGCCCGGAATCGGGGTCTTTGGGCGGGTTTTCGGGCCATTAACCGCCGGATAACCCCGTTCCTGCCTGTCTGCGGCGGTAATTTCACTTATTGTCCGGGCCGGTGTGCAGGAGGCGTGGATGCGACTGAATATCCGGCAGGCCGTGGCGGCGGCCGCCCTGTTTCTGGTTGTAGGGGGCGCCCAGGCGCAACCGCTCGACAAGGTGACGTTCGCGACCAATTGGGTGGCGCAGGGCGAGCACGGCGGCTTCTATCAGGCGCTGGTGGACGGCACATACAAGAAGTACGGCCTCGATGTGACGATCCTGCCGGGCGGGCCGAACGCGAACCATCGCCTTTCGCTGATCGCGGGACGGATCGAGTTCTACATGAGCGCGAACACGCTTCAGGCGTTCGACGCGGCGTTGCAGAACATTCCGACAGTCTCGGTCGCGGCGATCTTCCAGAAGGAGCCGCAAGTCCTGATTGCGCATCCCGATCAGGGCATCGAGAAGTTCGACGACCTGAAGAAACTGACGCTGTTCATCTCCAAGGAAGGCATCGCCAGCTACTTCCAATGGATGAAGCGCGATTTCGGCTTCCGCGAAGAGCAGGTGAAGCCCTACACGTTCAATCCGCAGCCGTTCCTCGCCGACAAGAAGAGCGCGATGCAGGGCTACATCACCTCCGAGCCCTTCGCGATCGAGCAACAGGCGAAGTTCAAGCCGAAGTTGTTCCTGCTGGCGGACCAGGGGTTCGACAGCTATTCGACGCTGATCGAGACACGGCGCGATCTTGTGGAGAAGAACCCGGCGCTGGTGCAGCGCTTCGTCGATGCGAGCATCATCGGCTGGATGAATTATCTCTACGGCAACAACGCTGCGGCGAACGCGCGCATCAAGCGGGATAATCCGGAGATGACCGACGCGCTGCTCGCCTATTCGGTCGCGACGATGAAGCAATACGGCATTGTCGATTCCGGCGACACGGCGAAGCTCGGTGTCGGCGCGCTGACCGATGCGCGCATGGCGAGCTTCTACGACAAGATGGTGCGCGCGGGTGTGGTGAAGGCGGGGCTCGATTATAAAAAAGCGTACAGCACGCAGTTCGTGAACAAGGGCGTGGGGAACGACCTGCGCCCAAAATAAAAACTGCCGGGGAGGCGCACTTTGATACGCGGGCTGCTGGGTCTCGTTCTAGGCACCGTGCTTTCCGCTTCCGTCCTCGCGGACTCCTATCCTTCGCGGCCGATCCGGCTGATCATTCCGTTCCCGCCCGCGGGCATCACGGACCTTGCCGGGCGTCTGGTCGCCGAAGGCCTGCGCGTCAAGCTCGGCCAGCCGGTGATCGTCGAGAACAAGGCCGGTGCGAATGGCCTCGTCGGCCTTCGCGAGTTCATGAAAGCCGATCCCGACGGCTACACGCTGATGATGGGCAATGTCGGTTCGCTCGTCATCAACTACGCGATGGACGCCAACGCGCCGTTCGACCCGATGCGCGACGTGGTGCCGATCGCGGGCACCTCCGAATACGGCACGGCGATGATTGTGAACAACAAGACGCCGGTGAGCTCGGTGAAGGGCTTCATCGAATACGCGAAGGCGAGGCCTGGAAAGTTGAGCTTCGGTTCGACCGGCGTCGGAGCGCTCGACTATCTCGCGCCCGCGTTGTTCATGAAGCAGACCGGCACCCAGATGGTGCATGTGCCTTATCGTGGCGGGCCGCTGGCGCTGAACGATCTGCTTTCGGGGCAGATCGACTTGCTGATCGAGGTGTTTCCCGTGGTGATGGAGCAGATCCACTCCGGCGCGGTGAAGGGCCTTGCGGTGAGCAACGCGCACCGCGTGCCGTCGGCGCCGAACCTGCCGACGTTCGAGGAGGCCGGCGTGCGCGATCTTGTGTTGACCGGCTGGCTCGGGCTTTACGGGCCGGCGAACCTGCCGAACGACATTCGCGACAAGCTGGGCGCCGCGACGGTCGAGGTGGTGAAGTCACCGGACACGCAACAGCGATTTCGAGACATCGGCTTCGAGCCGACCGGGCAGGGCGTGAAGGAATTCACAGCGCATCACGCCGCCGAGGTGAAGCGCTGGATGGCGTTTATCGGCGAACTGGGGCTGCGGAAATAGCCACGCCGAAGCGTCACCCGCGCCGGATCACCAGCCAGCCGAACAGCAACATCGCGGCAACGGATAGCAGCGAGCCGATGACCGCAAAGGGCTCGCCTGCCATGTTGCCGGTGTGGAGCATGGCGACGCCGATCGTCATCACGATGGTGCCGACGATCCAGACACCCACTTGTACGAGGGCGGTTCGGCTGCGGTCGAGCGCGGGATGAAGCTGGTAGAAAACTCCGAACAGGAATAGCGACACCCAGCCGAGCAGGTTGAGGTGGGCATGCGCGGGCATCGCGGAGTGATCCTTGATCATTCCCATGTGGATGCCCCAGGCCATTCCGGCGAGCGCCATCAGGACTGCGATCGGGTAACTCACCGACGATGCCTTCATATTCCCCATCTCCGTGCTGTCGAGCAGGCTTTTCGTGCGATACGCTGCGCGAATCGATCTGCTTCCGAGACAAGGCCTACCATTGCCCCCTTCATCGAGCGAGCGCCAATCCCCCGTCGTCGCATTGCGCGGCGTCGGCAAGACGTTCGGCAGCGGGACGGTGGCGCTCGACGGGCTCGATCTCGATGTGCGGAGCGGCGAATTTCTTTCGCTGCTCGGGCCGTCGGGCTGCGGCAAGTCCACGGCGCTGCGGATCATCGCGGGCCTGAGCGAAGCCTCGCGCGGCACGGTGACGTGGCCCGGCGGCGAGGGTACAAAGCGCGGCATCGGCTTCGTCTTCCAGGAGCCGACGCTGATGCCGTGGGCTACGGTGTATTCGAACGTCTATCTGCCGCTGAAGCTCGCGGGTGTCGATCAATTTGCCGCCAGGCCGCGAATCGAGGAGACGCTGGACCGTGTAGGGTTGAGCGAGTTCAAGGACGCCTATCCGCGCGAGTTGTCCGGTGGCATGAAGATGCGCGTGTCGATTGCGCGGGCGCTCGTCACGTCGCCGCGTGTGCTCTTGATGGACGAGCCGTTCGCCGCGCTCGACGAGATCACGCGGTTCAAGCTCAACGACGATCTCGTGATGCTGTGGCGGATGCTCCGCATGACGGTGGTGTTTGTCACGCACTCGGTGTTCGAGTCCGTCTATCTCTCGCAGCGCGTCGTGGTGATGACGCGGCGGCCGGGGCGCGTGTTCTCCGAATTGTCGATCGACACGCAGAACCGCGACGCCGGTTTTCGCACCTCGGCGGAATACGGCGGCTTCTGCCGTCTTGCGTCCGATATGTTGGCGAAGGCGAGCGAAGCGCCGGCAGGGGCGGCGGCATGAGCGAGCCGGCGGATCGCAGCGAACGCGTATTGCGTACGGTCATGCCGGTCGTCGTGCTCGCGCTTGGCGTGCTGATCTGGCATCTCGTCGTGAAGCTCAACGATCTGCCGCCCTATATCCTGCCGGGGCCGGGTCTGGTCATCTCCACATTGGTGCAGGACTGGCCGCTGTTGTCGGCGTCGCTGCTCGCAACGCTGGAGACGACGTTCGAAGGATTGCTGCTGGCCGTCGTCGGCGGTGTGGTGCTCGCGGTGCTGTTCAACCAATCGCGGCTGCTCGAACACTCGCTTTATCCCTATGCCGTGATCCTTCAGGTCACGCCGGTGGTGGCGATTGCGCCGCTCCTTCTCATCTATCTGCCGCAGCAGGCGGCGGTGCTGGCCTGCGCGTGGATCGTCGCGTTCTTTCCGGTGCTCGCCAACACGACGCTTGGATTGAACTCGGTTGACCACAATCTGTCTGACCTGTTCCGCCTTTACGGAGCGTCGCGCTGGCAGGTGCTGTGGGAGCTGAAGATTCCGGCCGCGCTGCCGCACATGCTCGCCGGCATCAAGATCGCGGGCGGCCTCTCGCTGATCGGCGCGGTGGTCGCGGAGATCGCCGCGGGCTCCGCGGGCGCAGGCTCCGGGCTCGCCTATCGCATCGCGGAGTCGGGCTATCGCCTGAACATCCCGCGCATGTTCGCGGCGCTGCTGCTTCTCTCCATCGCCGGCATCGTGATCTTCGCGCTGTTGTCGGTGGTCACGAACCTGCTGCTGCGGCGCTGGCATGAGAGCGCCGTGGTGCGCGAGGTCTGATCAGCCGAGCACCAGGCGCAGCACGATCCCGAGCGCGGCCATCGCGACAACGACCTCGATCAGGCTGCGGTGGAAGCGGAAGGCGAGGATGCCCGCGATAATCGCGAGGCCCGCGGCCTTCAAATCCAGCGCCAGCGGATCGAAGGCGTACCAGCGCAGCCAGCCGGTGTGACGCTCGACGACATGACCGAACAGGACGTGCAGCGCGAACCAGACCGTGAGGTTGAGGATGACGCCGACGACCGCGGCGGTGATCGCGGCGAGCGCGCCGGACAGTTTCTTGTTGGCGCGCAACTGCTCGACAAACGGCGCGCCGGCAAAAATCCACAGCATCGACGGCGTGAACGTCACCCACGTGGTCATTGCGGCGCCGAGAATGCCCATCGTGACCGGCGAGAACGGTGCGGCGTCGCGGAAGCCCGCGAGGAAGCCGACGAACTGCGTCACCAGGATCAGCGGGCCGGGCGTGGTTTCGGCAAGGCCGAGGCCGTCCACCATTTCCGCCGCCGTCATCCAGTGATGCGTCTCGACCGCCTGCTGCGCCATGTAGGCGAGCAGCGCATAGGCGCCGCCGAAGCTGACCACCGCGAGCTTGGAGAAGAACAGCCCGATGCTGACCAGCACGTGGTTCGGGCCGAACGCCAGCAGCGCGAACGCGACCGGCGCCCACCACGCAACGAGGCCGATGACGCTCGCGATGCCGGCCTGCTTCCAGCGATCCGGCGCGGGCGGAACCAACCCCGTCACGTCACCCTTGAGATTGAGCAGTGCAGGCGACGAGCGCGCCACCAGCCAGCCCACCAGCGCCGCGCCGATGACGATGATCGGGAACGGAATGCCGAGGAAAAAGATGCCGATGAACGCCGCTCCCGCGAGCGCGAGCAAGACGTTGGTCTTGAGCGCGCGCTTGCCGATGCGGATCAGCGCCTCCACCACGATCACCAGCACCGCGGCCTTGATGCCGAACAGCGCGCCGTCGATGAGCGGCACCCCGCGTCCGAGCGCGTAGAGCAGGCTCAAGCCCAGCATCACCAGCGCGCCGGGCAGCACGAACAGAATGCCCGCCGCCAACCCGCCGCGCATGCCATGCAGCAGCCAGCCGATGTAGGTCGCGAGCTTCTGCGCCTCCGGCCCCGGCAGCAGCATGCAGAAGTTCAGCGCATGGAGGAATCGCGCCTCGTCGACCCATTTCTTCTCGTCGACGACGATGCGGTGCATCATCGCGATCTGGCCGGCCGGTCCACCGAAGTTGATGCAGCCGATCTTGAACCAGGTCTTGAAGGCTTCGTTGAACGTCGGAGCCTGCGCGCCGCCGGTGATATTGCTCGCTTCCACGGACGTCATCGTGCCCCTCACGCTGCCTTCGCCGGCCAATTGTGCCGCTCCTGCGCCGCGAAGCGCAGATAACCGAAGAGCGCATCGTAGACCATGAAGCCGTGTTGCAGGAGGCCATGATCGTCGTCGCCTGCGAGCGCCGACAGCCCGAGCGAAATGGCGTGCAGCCCGGCGGCCTCCGGCGCGAGATCGGGCCGTGCAGTGTCGGCGCCGCGCACGATCAGCGCGAGCCGCTGAAGCGACGGCTCGCTTTCGAGGCCGAACAGCTTGAGCATGGTGTCGAACGAGCAGCGCTCGCCTTCGTGTGAAAGCTCGACGCCTTCGATGTCGAAAGGGATGGCGCCGGTTTCATTCGCAACCGGCAGCACGAATTCCGGATCGACATAGAGAATGCGTGCCTGCGCGTCGATGAAGCGCCGGATCAGCCAGGGGCAGGCGACGCGGTCGATCTTCGGCCGCCGCCGCGTGACCCATTGGCTCGGGCGTTTCGGAGCGAAGCGTTGGAGTGCGGCTCTGTTCACCAGCGGCAATCCCGCGTCGGTCCAGGCCGCGTAGCCGCCCGCCAGCACATGCGCGTCAAAACCTTCGCCGCGCAGCCAGGCGGTCGGCGCTTGGCTCAGCTCCTTGCCTTGCTTGCAGGACAAAACGACAGGCCGGTTGCGGTCGAGGTTTTGCGACCATTGCGCGACCCGTGCGAAGTCGTGCCAGACCGCAGTCGGCAGCACACCAGGAGCGGCGTCGTAGATTTCACGCCGCCGCACGTCGATCAGTTGCGGCGCCTGCGCCGAACCAATGAGTTTCCAGAGATCGGTGGGAGAGATCGAGAAGCTCGCCAAATGCATAGCCTCCTCCGTATTCAGAGGAGGCGGTGCTTGGGCGTTGAGCTTTGGGCTCGCGGGCCTTGGAAGTGCGGGGCGACCGCCGCAGGCCCCACGTGCAACAAATAGCGCAGCGAACGACGATATTCAATGCAGGTTGTGCAGCGCTCGCCTGACAATTCGACACTCGTCAGTGATGCGCGGCTCCGGTATTTTGCTGCCATGTCCAACAGGATCGATCTTGGCGGCCGGAATGCTGTGGTCACCGGCGGCGCGCAGGGCATTGGCCGGGCGATCGCCGAGCGATTGCTGGGTTCCGGCGCGGCCGTCGCGATCTGGGATCGCGATCTGTCACGGGCCGAGAAAACAGCCGAGGAACTGCAGGCAGCGGGTCGTGTCGCGGCCTTCGCGGTGGATGTGACGAAGCTGCCGGACATCGAAGCGGCGCGCGATGCGACGCTGAAAGCGTTCGGCCGCATCGACATCCTCGTGAACAATGCGGGCATCACTGGACCCAACGCGACGACGTGGGAGTATCCGGTGGACGCTTGGCATCACGTGATGCACGCCAATCTCGACAGCGTGTTCTATTGCTGCCGCGCGATCGCGCCGCTGATGATCGCGCAGAACTACGGCCGCATCGTCAATGTCGCCTCGATTGCCGGCAAGGAAGGCAATCCGAACGCGCCGGCCTATTCGGCATCGAAGGCCGGCGTCATCGCGCTGACGAAATCGCTCGGCAAAGAGTTGGCGAGCTACGACATCGCGGTGAACTGCGTGACACCGGCAGCGGCGAAAACCGCAATCTTCAATCAGATGAGGCCGGAGCACATCGAATACATGCTGTCGAAAATCCCGCGCGGCCGCTTCGTTCTCGTCGAAGAGATCGCGGCCATGGTCGCGTTCTGTGCATCTGCCGATTGCTCCTTCACCACGGGCGCGGTGTTCGACATCTCCGGCGGGCGGGCGACGTATTGACCGACGCCGCCCACGACGCTCAACGCCAGCGGCTGATCGGCATCGCGCTGATGTGCGGCGCGGTGGTGCTGTTCGCCGGTCTCGATGCGATGGCGAAATGGCTCGGCGGCCATCTGCATCCGGTGCAGGTGACCGGCATGCGCTATATCAGCGCGTTCCTGATCGCGCTGATTGTCCTCAATCCGTTCACCCGGCCGAACATCCTCAAGACCGCGCAACCGCGGATGCAGTTCTTCCGTGGCTGCCTGATGCTCGGCACCACGCTGCTCAACTTCCTGTCGTTCCGTTATCTCCAGCTCGACGAGGCGCTGGCGATCATGTTCTCGACGCCGTTCCTCGTCGCGATCATGGCAGGGCCGATCCTGGGCGAATGGGTCGGGTGGCGGCGCTGGACCGCGATCATCGTGGGCTTCATCGGCGTGCTGGTGGTGATCCGTCCCGGTTTCGGCGGCGGCATGAAGTGGGCGGCGCTGATCTCGGTTGCTTCCGCCTTCTTCTACGCGGGGCTCGGGATTGTGACGCGGCTGGTCTCGCGCACGGACACCAGCGACACCACCTTGTTCTACGCCAACCTCACGGGCGTTCTTGTCATGATCCCGGTGCTGCCCTTCGTCTGGACCGCCATGCCGAGCGGGTTCGACCTGCTGCTCTTGGTCGCGGTCGGGGTTTGCGGCTCGGGCGGGCACTACCTTCTGATCGCCGCCCACCGGCGGGCGCCCGCGTCTGTGCTGTCGCCTTTCATGTACACCCAGCTCATCTGGGCCACGGCGCTGGGTTTCCTGGTGTTCGGGGATGTGCCCACGGAATGGACCCTGGCGGGCGCCTCAATCGTGGTCGCGTCCGGCCTTTACCTGATCTACCGCGAACGCAAGGTGACGGGGCGAGTTGCCCCACTCGATCCCGGTTGACAAAATGCGCCGCTCCCGCCTGATACCGACCAAAATCAGAACTGCCTGAGGAAATGCCACAATGCTGGATAAAGCCAAGAACGCCGCAAACGACGATATCGGCGAGGAGGTCCGGCTCGAGCTGTACCGGAGCCAGGTCAATATCCGCCAGGCCGAGCAGCGCGCCTTCGACCTGTTCCTTCAGAACCTTGTGAAGGGCACCAGCCATCTGTCGCTAGGCCAGGAGGCGGTGGCGGCCGGTTTTGCGACCGCCATGAAGAAGGGCGACCTTTCCTTCTGCACGTACCGCGGCCATGCGCACACGCTCGCCCGCGGCGTGCCGGTCGAGAAGGTGCTCGGCGAGCTGATGCAGCGCGACAACGGCCTGATGCGCGGCAAGGGTGGCTCGATGCACCTCACGTCCGAGGAGCACGGCGTGATGGGTTCCTACGCGATCATCGGCGCGCATCTGCCGATCGCCTGCGGCGCGGCCTGGCGCGCGCAGTACAAGGGCGAGAAGGATGTCTCGGTCTGCTTCTTCGGCGACGGCACGACGAACATCGGCGCGTTCCACGAGGCGCTGAATTTCGCGGCGGTCTGGAAGCTGCCGGTGATCTTCGTCTGCGAAAACAATTTCTACATGGAATACACGCCGATCGGCGATGTGACGGCGGTGCCGAGCCCGGCGGGCGACCGCGCCTCTGCTTACGGCCTCGAGAAGATCGTGATCGACGGCAACGACGCCGACGTCGTCTATCGCACCGCGCTCAAGGCCTTCGACAAGGCACGCGCCGGCGGCGGCCCGTCGCTGATCGAGTGCCTGACCTACCGCCACAGCGGCCACTCGCGCGCCGACCCCGCGAAGTATCGCCCCGAGGGCGAGCTTGAGAAGTGGAAGGAGCGCGATCCGATCAAGATCTATCGCGAGCGGCTGCGCCAGTTCGGCGTGCCGCAGTCGGCCATCGACAAGATCGATGCCGACGTTCTCGCCGTCGTCGATGCGGCGACCGAGGCCTGCAAGGCCTCGCCCAATCCGCCGATGGATATTCTCACGACCGACGTTTATGCCGACGGGGGCTTCGCATGGCGGAACTGACATATCGCGACGCAGTCGCTCGCGGCATTGCGCAGGAAATGCTGCGCGACAATGACGTCGTGTTCCTCGGCGAGGACGTGGCCAAGGCCGGCGGCGTGTTCAAGGCGACGGTCGGCCTCTACGAGCAGTTCGGCCCGCTGCGCGTGCGCGACACGCCGATCTCCGAGCAGGCCATTCTCGGCGCCGCGATGGGCGCGGCGATGACCGGCCTCAAGCCCATCGCCGAGATCATGTTCTCGGACTTCTTCGCGGTGTGTTTCGATTACATTGCGAACGAATTCCCGAAGAGCCGCTACATGACCAACGGGCAGACCAAGTGCCCGCTGGTGGTTCGCACCGGCAACGGCGCAGGCTCGCGCTTCGGCGCGCAGCACTCTCAGAGCGTCGAGAACTGGTGCATGATGATCCCCGGCCTCAAGGTCGTGGCGCCGTCGTCGCCGGTCGATGTGATCGGCCTCTTGGCCGCTTCGGTGAGAGACCCGGATCCGGTGATCTTCCTCGAGCATAAGTCGCTCTATCCGACCAAGGGCGAGGTGCCGGATGGCGAGATCGTCGACAAGCTCGGCACCGCGAAAATCCTGCGGCCGGGCAAGGACGCGACCATCATCGCGCTGGCTCTGATGGTGCCGCGTGCGCTCGCGGCAGCCGAGAAGCTCTATGCCGAATACGGCATCGACTGCGAGGTCATCGACGTTCGGTCGCTGATCCCGCTCGACACCCAGACGATCCTCGGCTCGGTCGCGAAGACCCACCGCTGCTTCAGCGTGGAAGAGAATCCGCGTCTGTGCGGCTGGGGCGCCGAGATCATGTCGATCATCGCCGACGAGGCGTTCTACGAGCTCGACGGTCCGCTGGTGCGCATCACCACGCCGCACATCCCGCTACCGGCGGCGGACATTCTCGAAGATGCAATCCTGCCCACCGTGGATCGCATCGTCGATCGCATTCGTAAGACGTTGAAGGCTTAACAACACGCCGTCATCACCGGGCCGCCGCGAAGCGGCGTGTCCCGGTGATCCCGATCAGGTGGGCACTGTGCCCTCTTAAGCGGGATGGCCGGGACAAGCCCGGCCATGACAGATGAGGGAGTGAACGATCATGGCCGCGTATGACAACCTGCTCGCCAACGTCCCGACCGATCTGTGGATCGGCGGCAAATGGAAGAAATCCTCCGACAATTCACGCTTCGACGTGATCGATCCGGCGACCGAGCAGAAGATCGCCTCGGTCGCGAGCGCGAGCGTCGACGACGCCAAGGCGGCGCTCGATGCGGCGCAGGCGGCGTTCGAGCCGTGGGCCGCGAAGAAGCCGCGCGAGCGCGGCGAAATCCTCCGCAAGGCCTACGAGCTGATCATGCGCGACGGCGAGCGGCTCGCTAAGCTCATCACCATCGAGAACGGCAAGGCGCTGTCGGATTCGCGCGGCGAGGTGGCTTATGCCGCCGAATTCTTCCGCTGGTACGCGGAGGAGGGCGTCCGCAATCTCGGCGCCAACGGCATGGCGCCGTCATCCGGTGCGCGCATCTTTGTGCATCACAAGCCGGCGGGCATCGCTGTCCTCGTGACGCCGTGGAATTTCCCGGCGGCGATGGCGACCCGCAAGATCGGCCCGGCGCTGGCCGCCGGTTGCCCGGTGATCCTGAAGCCCGCGTCTGAGACGCCGCTGACCATGCTGGCGCTGATGCCGATCCTCGAAGAGGCCGGCGTTCCGGCCGGTGTCGTCAACGTCATCCCATCGCGCCGGTCCGGCCCGGTGGTCGATACGATGTTGCACGATCCGCGCGTTCGCGTGGTGTCGTTCACCGGCTCGACCGAAGTCGGCCGCAAGCTCCTGCACAGCGCCGCTGACAACGTGCTCAACACCGCGATGGAGTTGGGCGGCAACGCGCCATTCATTGTGTTCGAGGACGCCGACATCGACGCCGCCATTGATGGTGCGATGATCGCCAAGATGCGCAACATGGGCGAGGCCTGCACGGCGGCGAACCGCTTCTACGTGCACGAGAAGGTTTCGGACGAGTTCTCGAAAAAGCTCACCGCCAAGATGGCCGCGCTCAAGATGGGCAACGGCCTCGATGACGGCGTGGCGCTCGGTCCGCTGGTTAACCAGGAAGGCCTCGACAAGGTCGTCGAACTGGTCGACGACGCGGTCAGCAAGGGCGCGAAGATCCTGACCGGCGGCAAGAAGCCGGACGGCACCGGCTATTTCTATCCGGCGACTGTTCTGTCGAATGTGTCGAACGATGCGAAGATGCTGAACGAGGAAATCTTCGGCCCGGTCGCCTCGTTGCAGACGTTCAAGGATGAGGCTGAGGTCATCAAGCGCGCCAACGACACCGAATACGGTCTCGTCGCGTACCTCTACACGAAGGACTTGGGCCGCGGCCTGCGCGTGTCCGAGAAGCTCGACTTCGGCATGATCGGCCTCAACCGCGGTCTCGTGTCCGATCCGGCCGCGCCGTTCGGCGGCATGAAGCAGTCGGGCATCGGCCGCGAGGGCGCGCACGAGGGCCTCAAGGAATTTCTGGAAACGCAGTACATCTCGACGAGCTGGTAAGCGCGCGAGAACGGGAAGGCTGGGAATGGACGTTCTGATGCCGCAACTCGGAGAGACCGTCTCCGAGGGCAAGATCACCAAGTGGTTCAAGCAGGCCGGCGACGCGGTGAAGCCGGGCGACAACCTGTTCGAGATCGAGACCGACAAGGTGTCTATGGAGGTGCCGTCGATCACGGCAGGCACGCTCTCCGAAATCCGCGTGCAGGCGGGCGCCGTCGCGCCGGTCGGCGCGGTGGTGGCGGTGATCGCGGGTGCGGGCGGCGCGGCGTCGCCGCAGCCATCGACTCCTGCTCAGACACCAGCGCCGAAGGCGGCGGCTCCCGTTGCTGCGGCTGCAGCAGCGCCGCGTCCGGCACCGTCTCCTGCGCGTGCGGTGAACACCGCCGGCTTCGCCTATCAGAACATGGATGCGTTCTTCGAGGTCCGCACGCCGAGCCGCAACTTCGGCAAGGCGACGACTGCGGGCGGCACATCGGTGACGCCGCTGGCGCGCCGCCTCGCCGGTGAGAACAGCATCGATCTGTCGCGCATCTCGGGCTCCGGCCCGCACGGCCGCATCGTTGCCGCCGACGTCGAGGCGGCGATTGCGAACGGCGGCGGCCGCGGTGCCGCAATGGCGACCGGTGCCAGCGCCGATCAGGTGAAGGCGCTTTACCAGGGTATCGACTACGAAGAGGTGCCGCTCGACGGCATGCGCGCGACCATCGCGCGCCGCCTCGTCGAGGCGAAGCAGACCATCCCGCATTTCTATCTCACCGCCGACGTGACGATGGATGCGCTGCTCAAGGTGCGCGAAGAGGCAAATGCCGGAGCGAGCGCCTACAAGCTTTCGGTCAATGACTTCGTCATCAAGGCGCTGGCGCTGGCGCTTCAGCGCATTCCCACGGCGAACGCCGTATGGGCGGGCGACCGCATCCTGCGATTCAAGCATTCGGACGTCGGCGTCGCGGTTGCCATCGACGGCGGCTTGCTGACGCCGGTGATCCGCAACGCGGATCAGAAGTCGCTCTCGGCGATTTCCAACGAGATGAAGGACCTCGCCGCGCGCGCGAAGGACAAGAAGCTGAAGCCCGCCGAATACCAGGGCGGCGCGGCGGCGATCTCGAACCTCGGCATGTACGGCGTCCGCGAGTTCTCCGCGATCATCAATCCGCCGCACGCGACGATCCTCGCGGTCGGCGCGGCGCAGCGGCGTCCGGTTGAGGCGGCGGATGGTTCGGTGAAGTTCGAGAGCCAGATGACGGTGACGCTGTCATGCGATCACCGCGTGGTGGACGGCGCGCTCGGTGCCGAGCTGCTTGCGGCGTTCAAGGCGTTGGTCGAAAACCCGGTGCGGATGCTGGTCTAAGCGCCTTCGACCAAAGTATTACAGAATTATCATAATACGATAATTCTTGTAAACCACGCTGCGACGCCTTAGGGTTGCGATCATATCGTAACCCACAAGCCCGCAAAGGGCCCCGTCATGCAGAACGTGATCAAGCTAGGGAAGTCCAAGGAAAGCAAGAGCGCGATGGAGAGCAGCGGCGATCGCCTGCTCGCGGTGCTCGGCCTCTTCACCATCGAACGCCCGCGCTGGGCCGTCGAAGCCGCCGCCGAGCAGCTCGGGGTGTCGCCGGCGACCTGCTACCGCTACTTCAAACGTCTTACCAACGTCGGGATGATCAGCCCCGTCTCGGGCGCGGAATACACGCTCGGTCCGGCGATCATCCAGATGGATCGGCAGATCCAGATCTCCGATCCGATGCTGCGCGCCGCGCGCGGCGTGATGCACGGGCTGATCCAGCACGCGCTGGAAGGCTCGACGACGCTGCTCTGCCGCCTGTTCCACGACCGCGTGATGTGCGTGCACCAGGTGTTCGGCCGCGGCCCGCAGGAGCCGGTGGCCTATGAGCGCGGGCGTCTGATGCCGCTCTTCAGAGGCGCGACGTCGAAGGCGATCCTCGCGCATCTGCCGCCGCGCAAGTTGAAGTCGCTGTACGAGAACCACGCCGAGGAGATCGGCCAGAGCTGGGACGAATTCCGCACCAAGCTCGCCGAGATCAGGCGCTGCGGTTATGCCGTCTCGCGCCGCGAGATCGATCCGCATCGCATCGGCCTTGGCGCGCCGGTGTTCGACAAGGATCGCGCGGTGCTCGGCAGCCTGAGCTTCGCGCTGTCTTACGAACGCACCGACGAGGCGCTGATCCAGAGGCTCGCGCCGCTGATCATGGCCGGCGCACGCGAGGTCGAGCGGCTGATGGACGAGGAACCGGCAAGCCAGGGCGTAAGCCCGGCCCGCCTGCGGGTGGCCCGCGAGGCATAGGCCGCCAAGCCCTTGAAATCCCGGCCTTTGGTCGTGGGAGGCAGAGCGGCCAGCCCATTTCGGGCAGGACAACCTGTCGCTGAATCATGCAACCAGAGCGCTTGCGCGTCCTTGGAACCCAAATTACCCTTATGAGCAGCGGGCCGGTTTGCTTTCGCGTTGGCCCGGGGAACGAACACTCGCAGAGGAAACGTCATGGCCTGGACCACTCCGACCCTCGTCGAAATCTGCATCGGCCTCGAGATCAACGGCTATCTGCCCGCCGAAATCTGATCTCTCTGCCGCTTCCCCATTGAAATGGGTCTGACCGCCATCGTTCTCGGTGCGGCGGCCGGTGGCGGCTTTCCGCAATGGAATTGCAATTGTGACGTCTGCCGGCTCGCATGGGCCGGCGACACGCGTGTGCGTGCGCGCACGCAGGCGAGCCTCGCGGTGTCGGGCGACGGCCAGCGGTGGACGCTGCTGAACGCCTCGCCCGATCTCCGCGCGCAAATCCAGTCGAACCCGAAGCTGCATCCGCGCGGTGGCTTGCGCGGCAGCCCCATCGAGTCGGTGGTGCTCACGGGCGCCGAGATCGATCAGACCGCGGGCCTTCTGAATTTGCGCGAGCGCTCGCCGTTCACGCTCATCGGCACGGCGGCGACGCTCGCGGCGGTCGCCGACAACCCGATGTTCGGCGCACTCGCGCCTGACGTGGTGAAGCGCCGCGCGATTGCGCCGGGCGAACGCTTCGACATCGGCGAGGGCATCGAGGCCGAGCTGTTCCTGGTGCCGGGCAAGGTGCCGCTCTATCTCGAGGGCGACGATCCGGAGACCGCGACCGAGACCGCGGCGAATGTCGGCATCGAAATCACCGATGGCACATCGCGCATCGCCTATGTGCCGGGGGCTGCCGCGGTGCCGTCCGCGCTGAGGGAGCGGCTCATCCGCGCCGACGTGATCCTGTTCGATGGCACGCTGTTCACCGACGACGAGATGATCCGCACCGGCACCGGCGTGAAAGCCGGACGCCGCATGGGCCACATGCCGATCGACGGTCTGGACGGCTCGCTTGCGGCGCTCGACGGCATTCCCGCGCGCCGCATCTTCGTGCATATCAACAACACCAATCCCATCCTGATCGACGGCTCGCCCGAACGCGCGGTGGTCGAAGCGGCAGGCTGGGAGGTTGCCGAAGACGGCATGGAGATCGTGTTGTGAAGATGCTGTCGCCCGCCGAACTCGAGGCCGCGCTGCGCGACATCGGTGCGCGCCGGTATCACCGCCTGCATCCGTTTCACAAGCTGCTGCACGGCGGAAAATGCACCAAGGGGCAGGTCCAGGCCTGGGCGCTGAACCGCTACTACTATCAGTCGATGATCCCCATTAAAGACGCGAGCCTGATCGCGCGCTGCGAGGATTCAAACATCCGCCGCGAGTGGCGTTCGCGCCTCGTCGATCACGACGGCGAGGGGCCGGACGACGGCGGCATTGCGCGCTGGCTGCGGCTGACCGACGGGCTTGGATTGGATCGCGACTATGTCGTGTCGCTGCGAGGGCTTCTCCCGGCGACACGCTTTGCGGTCGATGCCTATGTGCGCTTCGTGCGCGAGAAGACGCTGCTGGAAGCCATCGCCTCGTCGCTCACCGAGATGTTCTCACCGCAGATCATCACCGAGCGGATGGACGGCATGCTCGCGAGCTATCCGTTCGTCACCCGCGAAACGCTGGCCTATTTCGACAAGCGCCCGCCCCAGGCGGCACGCGACGCCGACTTCGCGCTCAACTACGTGAAGCAGAACGCACGCTCGCCCGAGCATCAACAGCAGGTTCTGGCCGCGCTGGAATTCAAATGTTCGGTGCTGTGGGCGATGTGCGACGCGCTCCAGCACGCCTACGTCGATCCCAAAGAAATACCGCCCGGCGCTTTCGTGCCGGGCGGTTGATTTCGATCCGCGCTGCTTGAAGCTTAGCGCTGTTCCTGCACGATCGGGCGCACGATCGGCCACCACAGCTTCTCTTCGCTGCGGAGGAACTCGTTGGTCTGCTGAACCGTCAGGTCGCGCGTGTAGGTGCCGAGCCCATGGAATTTCTCCTGCACGTCGGGCATCGCCGTGACCTTGCGGAGGTCGGCGTTGAGCTTCTGGATGATCGGCTCGGGCGTGCCGGTCGGCACCATCATGACGATCCAGCCCGAGGACACCACGCCGGGCACCGTCTCGCCGATGGTCGGAAGGTCCGGCAGGTTGGGCAAGCGCTTCTCGGACGCGACACCGAGGAGGCGGATGCCGCCGTTCTGCGTGCCCGCCGCCATGCCGGCGAGGCCCTCGAACATGATCGGGATACGGCCCGCGACCACGTCGTTCACCGACACCGCGGCGCCGGCTGCGTGCACGAACGAAATGTTCGCCTTCGACTTCTCGCGGAACAGCTCGCCGGTCAGATGCGACTGGCCGCCGCGGTTCGTCGCCGCGAACAGCATCCCGCCCTGGGTCTTGTTGGCGAGATCGATCAGCTCCTTCACGCTCTTGGCCGCAACGTCCTTGTTGACGCCGACGGCGATCGGCTGCTCGCCGACCATGCCGACGGCGGTGAACGCCTTTTGCAGATCGACCGGCATCTTGCCTTCCTGCTGGATCGGCAGAACCGTGTAGGTCGAAGCCTGCGTCATGTAGATCGTGTAGCCGTCCTTCTCGACGCCGGCCGCGGCCTGCGCCGCGATGAGACCGCCCGCGCCGGGGCGGTTGATGACGACGATCTGCTGCTTCCAGAGCTGGGTGAGCTTGTCGGCGACGATGCGCGTCACGACGTCCGGGCTGTTGCCCGCGGCCGCTGGCGTGATGAAGGACACCGGCTTGTTGGGATAGTCCTGCGCCTGCGCCGGCAGGGCCGCGATGGCCGCAATTGTTGCCGCGCACATGACCTTCAGCATTGCGCCGTAAACCCGCATGGTCGTCTCCACTAGATTCTTATTGGATTTGGGAATTGTCGTATAACACGGCCGGGCCCCAGGCAATGTGCGGCAAGAGGGCCGAAAGGGGGGACGGTGGCTGACAATCCCATAGCGCCTGATGCAAAACCCCGCCTGCCGCGGGGGGTGCGTCTCACCAACAGCGAGGCGCAGGGTGGATGGGTGCTGCTGGCGCCGGAGCGGATCTTCAAGGCCGACGCGATTGCGGTCGAAATTCTCAAACGATGCAATGGCGAGGCAACGCTGGCCGAGATCGTCGATGATCTGGCCAAGACCTTCAACGCGCCGCGTGAGGTCATAAGTAAAGACGTGAGCGCGCTGCTCGGCGGGCTCGCGGACAAGAAGTTGCTGGAGTTCTGATTTGGATGGTGGCCAGCCCAACGCACTGCACAAGCCGCTCGGCCTTTTGGCCGAGCTGACGCATCGCTGCCCGCTCGGCTGTCCCTATTGCTCCAATCCGCTGGCGCTCGAGAAGCGCGAGGACGAGCTCGACACGGCCACCTGGATGCGTGTGTTCAAGGAGGCCGCCGCGCTCGGCGTGCTCCATGTGCATCTTTCCGGCGGCGAGCCGGGCGCGCGGCGCGATCTGGTGGAGATCGCGGCGTCGGCGCGCGACGCCGGGCTCTACACCAACCTCATCACCTCGGGCGTCGGCATCACGACGCGCACCATGCGCGATCTCTGGGAGGCCGGGCTCGATCACGTTCAGGTCTCGATCCAGGATTCAGACGCAGTCTCCGCCGATCACATCGCTGGCTATCGCAGCGCGTTCCAGAGGAAGCACGCGCTCGCCGTCGAGGCGGTGCGGCTCGGCCTGCCGCTCACCATCAATCTCGTGGTGCATCGCGCCAACATCGAACGCATCGGCAAGATGGTCGATCTTGCGCTTGCATTGAAGGCGGGCCGCATCGAGATCGCGCACGTTCAATATTACGGCTGGGCGCTGAAGAACCGTGCCGCGCTGATGCCGACGCGCGAGCAGGTCGATCGCGCGGTGACCGAAGTCGAAGAGTTGCGCAAGAAGCACCAGGGTAAGATCGTCATCGACGCCGTCGTTCCGGATTATCACGCGCGTTTCCCGAAGCCTTGTGTCGGCGGATGGGGACGGCGTTCGCTGAACGTCACGCCGTCCGGCCGCGTGCTGCCGTGCCACGCCGCGGAGTCGATCCCCGGCCTCGAGTTCTGGAACGTGCGCGAGCATTCGCTCGCCGACATCTGGGCGTCGTCGCCGGCCTTTAACGCCTTCCGCGGGACGGACTATCTACCGGCGCCCTGCGCGGATTGCGAACGCCGCGAAATCGACTTCGGCGGCTGCCGCTGTCAGGCGTTTGCGCTGACCGGAGACGCCCGCGCGACCGATCCGGTGTGTCACAAGTCCCCGCATCACGCGCTCGTGACCGAGCTCGCGGCAGTGCAGGAGGATGCGGCCTACGCTTACCGGCGTTAGTCCGCTCCGAAACGACACGTCCGTTTAAAAGCATTCCACGTGTTGCTCTGCCCCCGGTTGCAAGCAGGCCGCGAAATATCGGAGACTGTGTTCCAAGGAAGCAGGCGAGGGGCGATGTCTCCCGCCGCCGGGACGCTTCCGCATCAGGGAGGAGAGTATGACCAGCCGTTCGCTGCGCCGGGGTCTATTGCTTGCCGGCGCGTTTGCGTTTGTGACCGCCACCGCATTGCCGGCCTCCGCGCAGCCGGGCTTCAGTCCGCTCGATAAATCCAATCCCTCCGCCAGCAATCAGGCGACGACGCTCAGCCCGCATCCGACGCCGCCGACCGTGACGCCGGTCGACAAGATCCCGCTCGACAAGATCAAGCTGCCGCCGGGCTTCAAGGCCGAGATTTTCTCGAGCGGCCATCCGGGCGGGCGCACGATGGTGTTCGGCCCGAAGGGCACGATGTTCATGGGCACGCGCACGCTCGGCCGCGTTTATGCGATCACCAACAACAACGGCAAGCGCGAGGTGAAGACGCTGCTGTCGGGCCTGACCCAGCCGAACGGCCTCGCGGTGAAGGATGGCGCGCTCTACGTCTTCGCCATCAACAAGGTGTTCCGCTTCGACAACATCGAGGACAACCTCGACAAGCCGGGCAACGGCGTCGAGCTGACCGAGAAGTTCAATCTGCCGGACACGGTCCACCACAATTGGAAGTACGTGGCGTTCGGGCCGGACGGGAAGCTCTATTCGCAGGTCGGATCGAACTGCAACATCTGCGAGATCAATCCGGGCATCCACGGCCAAATCCGCCGCTACAACGCGGACGGCACCGGCATGGAGATCGTGGCGCGCGGCATCCGCAACACGGTCGGTTTCGATTGGCATCCGGTGACGAAGGAATTGTGGTTCACCGATAACGGCCGCGACTGGGCCGGCAACGGCGGACCGGAGGACGAGCTGAACGTGATCGCCAAGGGCAACGAGGGCGCCTTCTTCGGCTTCCCGTACTGCCATGCCCAGGGCATTCCCGATCCGGACGTGAAGAAGCCGAACGCCTGCGCTGGCGTGACGCTTCCGGCGGCGCTGACGGGACCGCACTCCGCGGGCCTCGGCATCCGCTTCTACACGGGCGATATGTTCCCGAAGCAGTACAAGAACGTCGCGTTCATCGCGCGGCACGGCTCCTGGAACCGCGAGCAGAAGTTCGGTTATGACGTCGTGATGGCGAAGATCTCCGGCCACAAGGCCAAGATCGAGCCGTTCCTGACCGGGCTTCTCAACAACGAGAAGAACGAGTTCTACGGCCGTCCGTCCTATGTCTATCCGATGCCGGATGGCTCGCTGCTCGTCTCTGACGAGATGAACGGCGCGGTCTATCGCATCACGTATGGTGCCGCAGCCAAGACGGCGAGCCGGTAAGGACGTGATGTTCGGAATACACAAATGGTTGCGGCCGCCGGTCCTTGGACTGGCGGCCGTTGTCTTGGCCGGTATGCCTGCGCTCGCGCAGCCTTCGGCTGAGCGGCTCCAGCTTTGCGGCGCATGCCACGGCGAGGACGGCAACTCCAAGATGGAGAAGATTCCCTCCATCGCCGGGCAGCCCGAGTTCTTCATCCTCAATCAGCTCGTGCTGATCCGTGAAGGCGTCCGCAAGGTCGAAGCGATGGCGCCTGTCGTCAAAGACATGAAGGACGAGGAGATCAACGCACTCGCTGCGTATTATTCGAAGCTAGAGGCGAAGAAGGACGACGAGGCGATCGATCCCGCGCTGGTCGCGCGCGGCGCCGAGATCGCCAACCAGAAGAAGTGCGTGTCGTGCCACATGCCCAATCTTCAGGGCCAGCAGCAGATCCCGCGCATCGCCAAGCAGCGGATCGACTATCTGGTGCAGGCACTGACCGAATTCCGCGAGGGCAAGCGTGAGGGCGCCGACACGATCATGAGCCAGCCGGTCGCCGGCCTGTCCGACGCCGACCTCAAGGCGCTTGCCCACTTCGCGGCGTCGAAGTAACTCAGGTTTCGCCGGCTTCCGCTTCCGCGAGTTTTTGCCGCCAATCCCGCTGCTTTGCGAAGAATGACATCGCGGACAGCGAGAGCAGGATCGCGCAGACCACCAGCAATCCGACCGAGATCGGCCGTTGCAGGAAGATGAAGTAATCGCCGTTCGACATGATGAGCGATTGGCGAAGGCTCTGCTCGAACACCGGCGCGATGACGAGGCCGAGCACGAGCGGCGCGGGGTCGAAGCCGAACTTCTTCAGCGCGTAGCCGAGCACGCCCATGATCAGCATGATCCAGACGTCGACGATCGAGTGGTTCACCTCGTAGACGCCGATGATGCAGAACATGATGATCAGCGGATAGAGATAGGCGTAAGGAATCCGCAGCACGCTCACGAACAGCCCGACCAGCGGCAGGTTGAGCAACAGCAGCATCAGATTGCCGACATACATCGAGGCGACGAAGCCCCAGAACACCTGCGGATGCTCGTTGATCAGCGCGGGGCCGGCGGGGACGCCGTGGATCATCAGCGCGCCGATCAGCACGGCGGTGATGGGGCCGGTCGGCAGGCCGAGCGCCAGCATCGGGACGAACGCGCCGGTCGAGGCTGCGTTGTTGGCGGACTCAGGCCCCGCGACGCCTTCGACCGCGCCCTTGCCGAATTCGTCCGGGGTCTTCGAGAGCTTCTTCTCCAGCGCGTAGGACAGGAAGCTCGAGATGATATGCGCCGAGCCCGGAATGATGCCGATGATGAAGCCGAGCACCGAGCCGCGCGCGATCGGCATCGTGGACTTGCGCCATTCCTCGCGGTTCGGCAGCAGCTCGCGCAGCTTCGGCTTGATCACTTCGCCGGTCACGCGGCTGCTTGGCGTCGCAAGGATTTCGCCCAGGCCGAACAGACCGACCGCGACCGGGACGATGCCGATGCCGTCGCCGAGCTCCGGCAGATCGAAGGCGTAGCGGAAATGGCCGGTCATGTTGTCGATGCCGATCATGCCGAGCATGAGGCCGAGCGCGGCCATCAGCAGCGTGCGGATGAGCGACGTGGACGACATATAGGCGAGGAAGATCAGGCCGAGCACGAGCAGCGCGGTGTATTCCGGCGGACCAAATTTGAGCGCGAGCACAGCGAGCGGCGGTGCCAAGAGCGTCAGCATGATCACGCCGAAGGTGCCTGCAACCCATGAGCCGACCGCGGCAATACAGAGCGCGGCTCCTCCGCGGCCTTTTCGCGCCATCGCGTTGCCGTCGATGCAGGTCATCACCGACGAGGCTTCGCCGGGAATGCGCATCAGGATCGAGGTGGTCGAGCCGCCGTACTGCGAGCCGTAGTAGATGCCCGCGAGCATGATCACGGCCTGCGTCGCGTTGAGGCCGAAGGTCACCGGCAGCAGGATCGAGATGCCCGACAGCGGGCCGATGCCCGGCAGCACGCCGACCAGCGTACCGACGAGGCAGCCGAGAAACGCGTACCACAGATTGTCGGGCGCAAACGCGACGGAGAATCCGTGGAGAAGGCTGAGGAGAGTGCTTTCCATGATGGCGTCTTAGCTGAAGGGGCTTACGGGAAGCGGCGACTTCAGCAGATACGCGAAGCAGACGTAGGCGACCAGCACCACCCCGACGCTGTAGCCGGCTGCGCGCAGCGGGTTCTTCCGCTCGATGATGATGAGCAGCGACGCCATCATCACCATCATGGTGATGATGAAGCCAAGCTGGGTGTAGAGCGCGATGGCCGCGGCGGTGATGACGATCACCATCAACGCGTGTTTGCCGTCGTCCCAGGGAATCGAGGAGAGGGGTCCGCTTTCCTTCGCGCGAACGAACAGCGCAAGGCCGAACAGCATCATCAGCACGGCGATGATCTTCGGCAGGAAGCCCGAGCCGGGCATCGACAGCTGCCCGGTCGGAAGGTCACCGCTCAGAGCGATAATGACGCCGCCAAAAATGATGAAGGCGGCGCCGGCCACGTGATCCGCGCGCAGATTCATACGCTCAACTCTCGCTCTGTCGCGCCCGCAGGTGGCTTATCACTGCTTGCCGATGAAGACCACCGCTTCGTCGGTCTTCTTGCCGTCGGTGTCCCAGAATTTCTGGAAGTCGGCTCCGTTGAGGTAGGCCAGCTCCTGGCCGGCGTTGGTCAGCGCGGTCTTGAATGGCTCGGACTGCGCGGCCTTCTCGACCGCGGAGGCGATCGTAGCGACGACCGGTGCGGGCGTGGCCTTCGGTGCGAAGATGCCGACCCAGAGATAGTATTCGACGTCGTAGCCGAGCTCCTTGAACGTCGGCACGTCCGGCAGCACCTTCGAGCGCGTGGCGGCGAAGTTCGCCAGCGGACGGAGCTTGCCGGCCTTGATGTGCTGGAGCGTCGCCGAGATCGACTGCGTCGTGACCTGGGCGTTGTTGCCGAGCGCGGCGGTGATCGCCGGGCCGCCGCCGTTGGTCGGCAGATGGCGCAGCTTCAGCGAGCCGGTCACCTTTTCGAGATAGGCGAGCGGCAGATGGCTCGCGCCGTAGAGGCCGCCCGAGGAGAACACCAGCGAGTCCGGCTTGGCCTTCACCGCGTCGAAGAACTCCTTGAAGGTTTTGTAGGGCTGCTGGTCGTTGACCAGGAACAGCACCGGATCGGCGGTGAGACGCGCGATCGGGATGAAGTCCGCGCGCGAGGTCTTCACCGGACGGCCGAACAGCTTGTCGACCTCCGCGTAGCTCGAGATGCCGTTGTTGTGGGAGAGGATCGTGTAGCCGTCGGGCTTCGCGGCGGAGACGACCTGCGCGCCGACCTGACCGGCGGCGCCGGCCTTGGTCTCGACCACCACGGGTTGTTTGAGGATCGGTTCCATCATCGTGGCGAGCGGCCGCGTCACGATGTCGTTGATGCCGCCCGGCGGGAACGCATTGACGATGGTGACCGGACGCGTCGGGAACGCCTCCTGCGCGAAGGCGGGCTGCGTTGCCAGTGCTGCTGCGCTGGCGCCTGCGCCGATGACGAAACTGCGGCGATCCATGGTTGTATCCTCTCGTGTCTTCGTTCTTATTTGTATGCCGCAGCGTCAGCCACGCGCGCGGTGGTTTTGCGCCAACGCGCGCTCCCGATCAAGAGTCCACGCGGCCGATGCTGCGGACGGCGTCCTCGATGCGCTTTGTATCCTCCGCCCAGAACTTCGCGAACTCGGGCTGATCCATGTAGCCGAGTTCCTGGCCGAGATTGGTGAGCGCGGTTTTATATTGCTCGCTATGAGCGCCTTTGTTGATGGCCTCGCGCATGGCGTTGATCGCGTTCGCCGGCGTGCCCTTCACGCCGAACACGCCGACCCAGAGATAATATTCGACGTCGTAACCGAGCTCCTTCATGGTCGGCACGTCGGGCAGCGATTTTGCACGCTCCCTGCCGAACTGCGCGAGCGGCCGAAGCTTGCCGGCCTTGATCTGTGTGTTCGCGGCCGAGACCGACGACACCAGACAGTTCGCGTTGTTGCCGAGCACCGCGGTCACCGCCGGCCCGCCGCCATTGGTCGGCAGATGGCGCAGCTTCAAGCCCGCCGCTTTCGTGAACAGCGCGGTCGGGATGTGGAGCGCGCCATAGAGGCCGGACGACGAGAAGATCAGCGCGTCGGGCCGTTTCTTCGCATCCTCGACGAATTCCTTTAGCGTCTTGTGCGGCTGCTGATCGTTCACCAGGAACGCGCACGGATCGGCCACGAGGCGCGCGATCGGAATGAAGCTGTCGTTGGTGAACTTCGGCGTGCGGCCGAACAGCTTGTCGACTTCGGCGAAGCCGGAGATCGACGTGAGGTGCAGCAGCATCGTGTAGCCGTCGGGCTTGGCGACGGCGGCGGCCTGCGCGCCGACCTGACCGGCGGCGCCGGCCTTGGTGTCGATCACGCAGGGCTGCTTGAGGATCGGCTCCAGCACGGCGGCAAGCGGACGGCCGACCACGTCGGCGGCGCCGCCCGGCGGGAATGGATTGATGAACGTGATCGCGTGAGAAGGGTAGGCGTCCTGGGCGAACGCCGGTCCGGCGGCCATACCGGCAGCGGCTGCGGCCGAACCTACGACGAAACTGCGGCGATCCATGATGTCCTCCCTCAAAGACAACGGCGCTTCCCGGCGCCTTTCTGCGCCGGTCTGCCCGACCGATCGCCCCTTTTTGTTATTGGGCCGGGATCGTAGCGGCCAAGGTCGCATGCGGCAACCTTCCGCCCCGGTCATGCGGTCGCATGCAAGCCCGGAAAGACCTGTAAAAACCGGAGTCTTGCGTCAATCGATGATGGCGACCGCGCGCGTCCAGCCGCCCGAGGCGGCGCGGATTTTCACCGGGAAGCAGCTCACCGTGAAGCCCTTGGAGGGCAGGGCCTCGAGATTGTGCAGCTTCTCGAGATGGCAGTAACCGATCTCGCGGCCCGCACGATGGCCTTCCCATATCAGGCCCGCGTCCTTCGTCGCGGCATACTTGTCCTTGGTGTAGACGAACGGCGCGTCCCAGCTCCAGCCGTCGATGCCGGTGACGCGCACGCCGCGCTCCAAAAGATACAGCGTCGCCTCGCGGCCCATGCCGCAACCGGTCGCGACATAGTCCGGCTTGCCGTAGGCTTTGCCCGCGGCCGTGTTCACCAGCACGATCTCGAGCGGCGAGAGCGTGTGGCCGATGCGCTTGAGTTCGTCCTCGACATCCTCCGCCGTCGCCACGTAGCCGTTCGGAAAATGCCGGAAGTCGAGCTTGATGCCCGGCTGCATGCACCAGTCGAGCGGCACCTCGTCGATGGTGATGGCGCGCTTGCCGTGGTCCATCGTCGAGGAGAAATGATACGGCGCGTCGAGATGCGTGCCGCTGTGGGTCGCAAGCGATATCCACTCGATCGCCCAGCCTTCACCGTTCGGCAGATCGTTCGTCGTGAGGCCCGGAAAGAATTTCACCATCTCGGGCGCGGTCTGCTTGTGATCCTCGTATTTGATCTTCGGCCCGTAGCCCGGCGGATCGGCGGGCACGTCGTTCTCGAGCGGGATGGAGATGTCGATGATCTTGCGGGCCACGGTTTCCTCCACGTCGGCGCGTCGAGCCGCGCGCCTGTCTCGTGATGCTGCCAAAATGACGGTGGTGGGGACAAGCGTGCTGGCGGCACGGCTGGTGCAACAAACTCGCTGTCGTCCCCGCGAAGGCGGGGACCCATAACCACCAATCCTTGTATTTGCGAAGCAGAGCTGGATCGCCTGCCTACGCGGGGATGACGCGGAAGGTGTTGCGCGAGCAAAGAACTCGACTGTCATCGCCGGGCATAGCCGTTCGAAGAACGGCGTCGCTTCGCTCGCCTATGTCCCGGCGATCCCGCTT
>BFBZ01000510.1_pt1 | contig 36237 bp, 28 predicted proteins | sample 1888401 | NCBI WGS metagenome assembly BFBZ01 (sample SAMD00112614, study PRJDB3348) | symbiont metagenome | host: Chara braunii | reverse complement strand
CCCGGCGGCCAGGTGCTTCGTGCGCTTCATGAAGCGGACCAACGGCGCCCCGCCTCTGAACTGGGACGGCGCGTTCACCCCGCGATCGGAGGAGTGAGCCCGCCCCGTTATACTCCGCACGGTATGGGCTGAGCCGTTGGGGGTTCCAAGCGGAAAGTCGGGGACAAGGCGCGTCGCGGCCCTTTAGGCTGCCAGAAGACGGCATCGTTCCTGGTGCGGTGCCTCAGGCCAGGCCGTACCCGCCTTTCAGGCTGAAAGTTGGATACGGGAGTACAGGACCAAATGGCTCATTGCTGGCCACGCAGAGTATCACTTCGCGGCCACCAAACTCGGGGAATCGCAACATCTTCGGTGTCATAGGGAACCGACCCGTACCGACGAGACGGTGCTCCGCTCCTCGATTCCAGGAACCGACACGTTGACGTTGCCGACGGGATCGCGGACACCGTCCGTGTCTTGGGCGCCGACGGATCGACGGTTTTGCGATGCGCGGCCGACTCGATTGTGCCCGCACGCGCGATTCAGGCCGGTGATGGTTCTCGCTGGAACGACGCGCAAAACTCTTGCTCACAGTAAAATTCGCTACCCGGAGTCCGCGTTTCTCAGAACGAACCTCGGCATTTTCACACGTTTGCCTTCGCCACATTTCGCGCGCTCTCACCCGAACAGATCGTTCGCGCAGGGGCCAAGAATTCAGACCTGCGGCACGAACGGGCCGGTATCCGTTCTTATCGTTTAGCGATCTCCGGTCCGGCGTTTGTCAGCGGGTGAATTGTGACCCAAGCTCATACCGGGAGTCCGTCGCACGTCCGCTGGCGGTGACGGGTTCTGTCGGCGGCCGCACCGGGCCGCCACCCGCTCACGACGAAACCGGATCGACGGCCCCGGCGCCCCGACCTGGGAGGGAACATGACGCCTCTGTACGATGCCGTCCACGCCGACCGGGGGGCCGCTGCGGGTTCCGGGTACGGGACGGCGGAGGCGCCGATCGCGCCGGCCCAGGCGCTCCTCACCCGGTTGCTGGCGTCCCAGGTGCTGTTGCCGGAGGAGTGGGAAGAGGTGTCCGCGGGCGACCGGGAGGCGCTCACGCACGTCGTTTCGGCCGAAGTGCTGCTCTCCAAGCTCCTCGCCCTGCACCTGCTCACCCGGTTCCAGGTGGACACCATCCGGCGCGGGTTCACCGACGACCTGGTACTCGGCAACTACCGCGTCCTCGACGTCCTCGGCCAGGGCGGCATGGGCACGGTGTACCGGGCCGAGCACCTCCAGCTCCGCCGCCAGGTGGCGCTCAAGGTGATGGCCCGTTCCACCGACGTCAGCCCGCGGCTCATCAACCGGTTCTACGGCGAGGCCCGGGCCGTCGCCCGGCTCCAGCACCCGCACATCGTTACGTGCTTCGACGCGGGCCGGCACGCCAAAGCCGGCAGCTCGCCGCGCGACTACTTCGTGATGGAGCTGATCCCCGGCCAGGACCTGTTCAACCTGGTCCGCGAGCAGGGGCCGCTCTCCGCGCTGCGGGCCTGCGACATCTTCCGCCAGGTGTCCGACGCGCTGGGCGAGGCCCACCGGCACGGCCTCGTGCACCGCGACATCAAGCCGAGCAACGTCCTCGTCACGCCGGAGGGGCAGGCGAAGGTCCTCGACTTCGGCCTCGCCCGGCTGCCGACGCAGCAGATGACCGAGCCGGGGGTGGTGCTCGGCACCATCGGCTACATGGCCCCGGAGCAGGCCCGCGACCCGCACTCGGTGGACAGCCGCGCCGACCTGTTCAGCCTCGGCGCCACCCTGTACTGGGCGCTGACCGGCCGCGMCCCGTMCCCGGAGTCGGGCAACCCGGTTCAGGACCTGCACCGCCGGTTCACCACGACCCCGGTCCCGGTGCGGCGCGTGCGCCCGGAGGTGCCGGCCGAGGTGTCCGATCTGGTCACCCGGCTCATGGACCCGGACCCCGAAATGCGGTTCCCGTCGGCCCGGACCGTGTCCGCGGCGCTGACCGGGTTCACCTTGTGGCTGCCGCACGGCACGACGCCGGCCGCGTCCGCGTCGCGCATCACCGCCCCCGGTCAGCCGCGGGTGCTGGTCGTCGAGGACGACCCGAGCGTGCGCGGGCTGATGATCGCTCTGCTCCAGGACCAGTGCGACGTGCGCGAGGCCGAGGACGGCGAGTCGGCGCTGGCGGAGCTGCTCCGCGACCCGCCCGATCTGGCGGTGGTGGACGTCGGGCTGCCGGGGCTGAGCGGCACCGAACTGATCGACAAGGCCCGCGCCGCCGGGCTGGAGAGCGACCGGCTGAAGGTGCTGCTCACCTCCGGGGAGCTGCCGGCCGAGGCGCTGGGCGGGCTGTCCGTTTCGAGTGCCGACGACTTCATCAGCAAGCCGTTCGCACCGGTCGAGTTCCTGTCCCGGGTCCGCGCGCTGTTGATGCGCAAGCCGTCGCGCCCGGGCGACTCCATCGTCACCCAGACCCCGCCGCCGGTCGGGAGCGACCGCCCGACCGGCGCCGAGGCTCTCTCGCTGACCATCTCCCGGCTCCTGGCCGAGACGCAACTGATCTCCGAGGGGCAGTGGACGCGCGTGGCGCGGTACGTCCGGGCGCTGGCCCGCGCGGTGCCCGAACAGGGCGAGTACGCGCGGCTGAAGGACGAGCGCTACGTGTCGCTCCTGTCCGCCGTCGCCCCGGTGTACGACATCGGCCTGCTGGGCGTCCCGCGGCACACGCTGCTGAAGCCCGACCGGCTGGACGCGGCCGAACGGTCGGTCGTTCAGACGCACTGCTCGATCGGCGCGGAGGTCCTGATCGGCGTCGCTCAGACGTGCGGCGGCGAGGTGCCGGGTCTGGACCTCGCGGCCGAGATCGCCCGGAGCCACCACGAGCGCTGGGACGGCGACGGCTACCCGGACGGGCTGGCCGGTGAGGACATCCCGCTGGCGGCCCGCGTGGTCGGGCTCGTGGCCGTGTACGAGGCGCTGCGGAGCCGCCGCCCGCACCGCCCGCCGCTGGGGCACGCCCAGTCGGTGCGCCTCATCACCCAGGACTCGCCCGGCCAGTACGACCCGGCGCTGCTGGCGGCCTTCGCCGCGGTCGCTCCCCGCTTCGATCAGATCCACCAGGGCCAGTGACCACCCGGCGTCGGGGGCGGTCGGCCCTCCCGGCTCCCGTCCGGGCGGCTGGGGCGAGAGGCGCTTTCTCACATCCACTCGGTTGCGCGCGGACCGTCGCGGGCTCAGCCCGGGCCGCGTACAATCCCGTCACGCCGGCTCTTGAGTTCCGCCGCCCCTCCGGGGCGCACCACATCCGAATTCGGGCGCCAGCTTGTGCCGTTCCGTGTGTGTGCTGATAATAGGCCCACCCGCGGAGATCTCTCCCATGCTCCTGGTCGGCCGTCGAACGACACGCACTTGCGCCGGGCCCGACCGCCGGGCGTTCCTCCAAGTCGGCGCGTCGTCTGTACTCGGGTTGTCGCTCGCGGACCTGTTGCGCGCTCGTGCTGCGGGCGGCGGAGAGGGGGCGAAAGCGAAAGCCGTCATCCTACTGTGGCTGTGGGGCGGGCCGAGCCAGCTCGACACCTTCGATCCCAAACCCAACGCCTCTCTGGACTACCGCGGACCGTTCGGAACCATTCCGACCCGTATTCCCGGCGTCCGGTTCTGTGAACTGTTCCCGCAACTCGCGAAGCACACCGACAAACTCGCCGTTCTCCGCACCCTCACCACGCAGTCGAACGACCACGGCATCGCGGGCACGATCGGCCTCACCGGCAGCGCCGCCGGGGGCACCGGGCTCGACGGCAAGCCGCTCCAGGGCTCGTCGCGCCCCGCGCTCGGCTCGGTCGTCGCCAAAGCGCTCGGCGCGGGGCGCAAGGCTCAAGCGAACGGAATTCACCCGTTCTTCGTGATCGGCGGCAAGCTCCATCAGGGGAAGAAGGCGATCATCGGCGAAGGCGGCGGGCCGCTCGGCGCCGCCTGGGACCCGTTCAGGCTGGAGTACGATCCGGCGACCGGCACGAAGGTTCCCGCCCTCCAGCTCCCGGCCGACCTCACGCCCGAGCGGCTGACCGACCGACAGCACCTCCTCGCGTCTCTGAGCAACGCCGCCCGGCGCACCGACGAACTCGGCGCGGCCGGCGCGCTCGACGAGCACCGCGGCCGGGCGCTCGCCATGCTCACGTCGCGCGCGGCCGCAGCCAGTTTCGATCTCTCAAAGGAACCGGAGCGGGTGAAGGACGCCTACGGCCGCACGCGGTTCGGCCAGTCGTGCCTGCTCGCGCGGCGGCTGGTCGCGGCCGGCGTCCCGTTCGTGCAGGTGAACTGGAGCGACCACGTCGAAGCCGAAGAGGACAGCGGCGACGGCGGTTGGGACCACCATTACCGCAACTTCCAGATCATGCAGGACCGGCACGCGCCGTGGCTGGATCAGTCCGCGAGCGCGCTCGTCACCGACCTGCACGAACGGAACATGCTCGAATCCACACTCGTTCTCGCGGTGGGCGAGTTCGGTCGGTCGCCGAAGATCAACGACAAGGCCGGGCGCGAACACTGGTCCAACTGCTATTCGGCCCTCATAACGGGCGGCGGGACGAAGGGCGGGCGGTTCGTGGGGACGAGCGACGCGCGGGCGGCGAAGCCGGCCGACACGCCGCTGACCCCGGCCGACCTGAACGCGACCGTTCAGCACGCGATCGGGCTGACGAGCGAGCAGATCACCGGGCTCGGCCTCGCGCCCGCCGGCCGCGTGATCGAGGAGCTGTTCTGAGCGAACCTCCGCCGCGCGCCCGGCGTCCGTTCGGCGAAAATCGTTCGCGTACCCGTTGATCGAGGCCGCGATGGCGAAGGCAAAAAAGCGATCCAGACAGCCCGCCCTGTTCACCCGCCTCCGTAAGCACTTCGGCACCGATCCGGCCAAGCTGCCGGTCATTCAGCAGACGTTCCCCGGCTACGACCGCGCCAACCTGCACCTGACGGTGCAGCAGCTACTCGCCGACTCGGTGCCGGCCCCGGCCCTCGTCGGCGTGGTGCTGCCGAGCCAGTACTCCGGCGTCTCGCTCGCCAAGCTGGCGCGGCCGGAAACGGCGAAGGGGTACGAGGAGGGACCGGTCGAATACGTGGACGTTTCTCTCGCAGACGACCAGAAGCTCGCTTGTGTCAAGCAGGGGTTGTACACGTTCCGCGACGCCGGCCGACCGGTCGCGCTGTTCGTCACCGAGGAGGACACGTACCGCTCCGAGAAGGCTCTGGAAGTCACGGTCATGGCGCTCGATCGCGAAGCGGCCGAGCGGTTCGCCCGTAAATTGAGTGCGGGCGTCCGCCACGGGAGCGCGTTCCGCGGAAAGGTGCTCTCGGTCGAAAAGGGGTGCTACGGGGACCCCATCGTGCGGTTCCACAAGCTCCCGGACGTGGCCCGCGACAGTTTGATCCTGCCCGAAGACCTGCTCCGCCGCATCGAGCGGCAGGCGATGGGGCTGACCCGGCACGCCGCCCGGCTGAGGGCCGCGGGTCGGCACCTGAAGCGCGGCATCCTGATGCACGGCAAACCCGGGACCGGGAAAACGCTCTCGGCCATGTACCTCGCCGCCCGCATGACCGGGCGCACGGTCCTGGTCCTCACCGGCGGAGCCGTCGGGGCGATCGAAACCGCCTGTGCCCTGGCCCGTCTGCTCGAACCCGCGACCGTCGTCCTGGAAGACGTGGACCTCATCGGCACGGAGCGCGAGCAGCAGTCGGTCGGCGCTAACGCGCTGCTCTTCGAACTGCTCAACCAGATGGACGGCCTGGGCGGGGACGCGGACATCCTGTTTATCCTCACAACGAACCGTCCGGACTTCCTGGAGCCGGCGCTGGCGGCCCGGCCCGGCCGCATCGATCTCGCCATCGAGGTCCCGCTCCCGGACGAAGCGTGCCGCCAGCGGCTGTTCGACCTGTACGGGCGCGGGCTGAAACTCGCGCTCACCGACCCCGGCGTGTGGATTCGGCGCACGAAGGGCGTGAGCGCCGCGTTCATCCGCGAGTTGCTCCGCAAGGCCGCCGTGCTGGCCGCCGAGGCGGACGGCGCGGGCGGGGACCTCGTCGTCACCGATCGCCAGATGGACGAGGCGCTCGCCGAACTCCTCGTCGCGGGCGGAACGATGACACGGGCGCTGCTCGGGTTCGCGGGCGCCGCGAACGAGCCCTGACCGACGCGCGAATGGGAATCGGCTCCGGCCTCCGTATGAACCCGAGGGGACCTATGAACGGCCACGTCGCGCTCGCGTTACTGTGTCTCCCCCTTGTGCCCTCTGTGTGCCTGTGTGGCGAACCCGTTCGGCTCACCACCGACGGCAGCTTCAAGCAGCACCTCGCGTGGTCGCCGGACGGCAAGACGCTCCTGTTCACACGCATCCACCAGGGTAAAATGGCGCTGTGGACGATGCCCGCCACGGGCGGCGAGCTGAAGCGCCTTCTCCCGGACCACTCCGAACCGCACTTCGACGGCCATTACTCCGCCGATGGCAAGCGGATCGTTTACGTGTACGACCAGGTCGAGGGCACGGACGGCAAGTTGCGGATCCACACCTGCGCCGCGGATGGCTCGGGCGACCAGGTGCTCGTGCCGCACAAGGCGTTTGAAGAGTCGCCGCGGTTCAGCCCGGACGGCAAGAAGGTGCTGTGGGTGTCCACGCGGGACGGCAACCCCGACCTGTACACCGTCGGGGCCGACGGGAAGGGTGTGAAGCGGCTCACGAACGACCCGGCGTTCGACCTGCACCCGGCGTGGCACCCGGACGGCACCCGGATCGCGTTCGCCAGCGGACGTAGCGGAAAACAAAAGATCCACGTCATGAACGCCGACGGCGGCGCCATAACCAAGCTCACCGACGGCGAGTTCCTCGACTCCTGGCCCGCGTGGCGCCCCGACGGCAAACACATCGCGTTCGTTTCCAACCGAGCGGGGAATTACGACATCTGGATGATGACGGCCGACGGAAAGGAGTTGGTGAATCTGACGAAGCACTCCGCCCAGGACACCGCGCCGTGCTGGCACCCGAATGGAAAGACGCTCGCGTTCGTGTCCACCCGCAACGGCGGTAGTGACGTGTACGTGATCGAGGKGAAATGACGAACCGCCCGGTTCTGCCGGGCGGTTGTTGTCAGGAGAACGATCTGATGGTCGGTCCGGTTACCAGTCGCTGCCGAGCACTTCGCCGCCGTTCGGGGTGCAGGCCCAGTAGAAGGTGTTCGCGGACACGCCCTGCGAGATCCCGCGCACGCTGCCGTCCGCCAACCCGACCTGCATGATGCCGGCCGACATGCCCTGGGGCACCGCGTCCACTGCGGCCGTCGCCGCGGGCTTGATCTGGAACGGGTACGGGGCCGTCCCGCCGCCGTTCGCAACGGACAGGGGGGTAATCAGCACGCGCGTGTAATCGTACGTGTACCCGGACGAGGACGTTGTGACCGGCGGGAACAGCACGTGCGCGGACACGGTGCCGGGGGTCGTGCCCGGCATGGCGTACCGTTCGAGGTAGACGATCGTGTTGGACGTCCCGTCCTGAAATGTCGATCTCAGGTTAGCGGAGATGTTCGTCGGGTAGAGAACCAGGCTGTTGCCGGCGTAGCTCGTCCAGGGGCTACCGGAGACGAAGCTGGAGTCGTTCGGCGCGTAGAACGTCTTGATGGTCGTGGCGGGCGCGTTACCGTACCCSAGCGTGAACACGTTGTTTTGCTCGATGTACGGGRGGATCCACCAGCACCACGGGGCCGGCGCCGCCGTCGTCGTGCTGCTCGCAGGGAACGCGCCGAACCCAGGGCAGAACGCGTCATTGTTGGCGCTGGCCATTGAGTGCATGGCCAAGCTCAGTTGCTTGATGTTGTTGCTGCTGCTCATGCGAGCGGCAGCCTCGCGGACCTTCTGAACTGCCGGCAGGAGCAGGCCGATGAGAATGGCGATGATCGCGATCACCACCAGCAGCTCAATCAGCGTGAAACCACGACGGGGCGCACGAACCTGCATTGAGTCGACTCCTGAACACTAAGACGAGGAACGCTCGCTTGAAAACCAAGCGGAGCGGGGCGGATTTGACAAACCGGGGAGAAGTTGGTCGCAGTTTAATATAGGCAACGAAAGTGCTGCACGCAAAAAAAGGATCCGAGACGCGGTGGGAGTGCTGGGCTAACGGGCTTTTCCTGTTAAACTTTCTCAGATAATTCAAATTAAAAGCGAGTAGTTTCGTCCGAGTCATGCGACGCGCGCCAATACACGGCACCGAAGATCGCCTAACGAGCGAGCGGAGGCGTTCGGTGTCGTTTTGCAACTACACAAATGTGTGGGACTATTCGAAGCCGTTCCTTGCCGGTCCGCCCACACCAGCGACACAATAAATACGAGTAATCCGTGGCCGCCGCGCCGCTCGCTTTGGGTACCGATCCATGACCGACGGCGACGCACTCCGCGGGGCCATCATCGCGCAGCCGGACGACGACACCCTGCGGTTGGTGTACGCCGACTGGCTCGACGAGAGCGGCCAGCCCGACCGTGCGTCGTTCATCCGCGCCCAGGTGTGGGCCGCACAAGCGGAGCCGTTTAGCCCGGAGGCCCGCAAGCACGCTGCGATCGCTAAACGGCTGCTCGATCAGTCGCGCCCGTCTTGGGTCAAGCGGATCAATCCGTGGGTGATGGCGGCGGAATTCCGTCGCGGGTTCATCGAACACGCGACGGTGAATGTGGCGAACTTTCCGCGCGACGCGGCGGCGCTGTTTGTTACGGAACCGGTTAGGTCGCTGCAGATGACGCGGACCGTTCCCGATCACGAGTTGGAACCATTTTTCGACACGCCCGAACTCGCTCGCGTTGCCCGGCTGGACCTCACGAACCTCCGGATCGCGCCGAATGAAATCGAATTGCTGTTTCAGTGCCCGCACCTCACGGCCCTCGCCGATCTCGGCCTCCGCAACATCCCGGTCCCACCGGACCAACTGATGACCCTGCTGATCGGACCGGCACTGCCGACCTTAACGGGCCTCGACCTCGCCGACGTGACGAACCTCGGCCCGTGTCTCGCCAACGCCCTTTCCCGCGCTGACCACCGGCACTTCACTCGACTCGATCTGAGCCGCATCGCGTTCGATTCACAGGAGATTAAGCAGGTGCTTGCGAGCCGGTGCCTGAGAAATGTGGAAGAGTTGCGCCTCGGTTGGATGCCCCAGAGCGGCCGCGAGGGCGCGCTGACGCACCTGGATCTGAGCTGGGGGATCATCCCCTGGAACCGGCTCCGGGTACTCGATCTGAACGGCCAGGGCGTGAGGGACGAGGGCGTCGCCCAGATCGTTAAGGAACTGAACCGGCGGCGCGATCCGGCCCCCCTGCGGTGGCTGGGCCTGGCGAACAACCGCATCGGACCGGACGGCGTCCGCACGCTGATCCAATCGGACAGTTCGAAACTGGTTCTCTACCGCCTGGAAATAGGCGGTAACGGTCTTACGCTCTCGCAACGGGCCGCCCTCCAGACGCGATTCCCGGACGCGGTGATCGTGGACTGAGCGCGTCGGGTCGATGGGACGGTTCGTGCGACGCGCACTCGGGCGTCACAGTTTCAGCACGGAACCGAACCGCCGGCAAGAACGACCGCCAGCCCGTCATCGCCGCAGCTCCCGTAAAGATTCCGCTTGGTCAACTGGTCGAGGTGGGGCGAAGCGAACAGGTCGTGCAGGACTCTGGTTACGCACGAAATCGGTCCGGTCTGACGCGCCCTGTTCCTCCGGCCCATCGGCGCACACGAGGCGGGGCGTGTCCTCTTCGGGGKGTTCGCCGATCGTGCGCAAGAGAGCGTCGTGATCGCTCATGATTGATTGGGACCGGTGTCCGCCATCCGCGCGGCGGCGAAGTGGCGGAAGAACTTGTTACCCAGTTCCGTCTCGGCGGCCACGGTACCGTGCCGCAGGAGGCGCAGGTTCGCCAGGTGCGGGCAATCGAGCATGGCCCGCTGTGCGCCCGCGGTGAGCGCGACGCCCTCGAGGTAGAGGTGCGTCACCGAGGTCAGCCACCGTTTCCGGCACAAGGCAATGACGTCCTCCGACCTGCACGGCCGCAGGAACAGTTCGCGAACGGGGGTGAGCGCCGCGAGCCGCTCACCGTGCGCGACAAGGACCGCGGCCGGTAAGTTGAAGTATTCGACGAACCCGCGGCGGAACACCCAGCCGCCCCACTGACCCGGCTTGCGCCGCAGCACCTGTGCGAGTGGCGCCACCCACTCGGCGTCGTGCGCGACGAGCAAGTCGCGCTGGCGGGCTTCGAGCCGGCGCCGGCGGTCGCGGTCGGATACGCCGCGGGCCATTTCGATTTGTACGCGAACGAAGTCGGCCCGTGCGGGCTGCTCGTTCTCGTCGAGCCAGTCCGCCAGCGCGAGTCGGAGCGTGTCATCGTCCGGCTCAGCAAGCAGCGCTTGCAGGAACGGGTTGTCGGGCGTCATGGCGGTGAAACCGGTTCGTCCGGATCGATCCCCGCGGCGCGGAGCAAATGGCGCAGCCGGTCGTTCTCCTCGCGCTGGCGCTCGACGTGTTGTTGTGCGCCGTCGGCGCGCCGGCGCTCGGCCTCGGCCGGGTCGTTGATCTCCTGGAACGAGAGAAAACGCGACCCGTCCGGACGGTACACCAGCAGCTCCAGCGGGCGGAACGCGAACCGCATCCCGAGCCGCGGACTGACGAAGCTGTCCGTCGCCTCGATCTGGTCCGGCAAACCGGTCTCGGCGTTCAGCACGAACCCGAGCCACGTGCCGGCTTCCGGGTCGAATTCGTAATACTCCTCGGCCCCCAGCTGAAGTAGAACCGACGTTTGCCCCGCATTTCCGCCGCGGTGTTGCTCGGTCCGAGGACCTCGAAGATCACTTGCGGGAAGACGTTGTTTTCTTCCCACACCTTGTAACTGCCGCGGTGCCCGCGCGGGCGGTCGAACGCGACGTACACGTCCGGGGCCTGGCGTGCGGCCGGGTTCTGCGAGTCCACGTAAATCAGATGGTCCCCGGCCACGAACGCGGTCCGGGGCGCGAACGCCTCAATGTTCCCCTTCAGGGTGACGATCGCTTCGTACTGCCGGGTGTTCTCGGCCATCGGCTGCCCGTCCGAATCGGGAAACACCAGCCCGAACGGCGGGACGGGGCGATTTCCGCTCATGGTCGTCCTCCCCATGCGCCTCGACGCAACAAACTGGCTCACCCGATACTCACCCGGTCGCCGGGGCCGGGCACGGCCACGTCCGCGAAGCCCCGTTCGCGGAGCGTGTCCGCCAGCGCGTCGGCCTGTTCGTGTTCGCCGTGAATGAGCCGCACCTTCCCGACCTGGCCCGCCAGCGGCCCCAGGTACGCGATGAAGTCGTTCTTGTCCGCGTGGCCGCTGAACCCGTCGAGGTGCAGCACGTCGATCCACTTGTTCCAGTCGCGGCCCTGGAACCGGACCGTCGGTTTGTTGTCGAGCAACTTCCGGCCCACGGTGCCCTGCGCCTGGTAGCTCACGAGGACGATCGAGCACCGCGGGTCGTCCACCAGTTGCTTCAGGTGCTGCTGAATGCGGCCGGCGTCGCACATGCCGCTCGACGCGATGATGACGCTGGAGCCCGGCCGCGAGGCCAGGAGGGTGCTCTGCTCGAAGTCGCGGACGTAGGTGACGCCGTCGCCGCCGAGCAACCCGTGCCCCTCGCGCAGCGCCTGGGCGATCTCGGCCGACAGGCTGTTCGGGTGCGCGCGGTACACCGCGGCCACCTCCGACGCGAGCGGGCTGTCCACGTACACCGGGATTTCGGGGATCTTCCGCTCGCGCAGTCCCTGTTGCAGCACGTGGATGATGAGTTGCGTGCGGCCCAGGCTGAACGCGGGGATGAGCACCTTCCCGCCGCGATCCACCGTGTCGCGGATGGCGGCGTACAGCTTCTCCACCGTCTCCGTGAACGAGCGGTGGGTGCGGTTGCCGTAGGTGCTCTCGCACACCAGTACGTCCGCGGGTGGGATGGTGCCGGTCGGCTTGAGGATGGGCAGCCCGCGGCGGCCCATGTCGCCGCTGAACGTGACCGTGTGGTCCCGATCGGCACCCGCCACAACGATGTGGATCATCGCGGAACCGAGGACGTGCCCGGCCTCAATGAACCGGAACCGGACCGTTCGGGTCGCGTCGGTGTCGCGGCCGTAGGGCACCGAGACGAGCCGGGTGAACACTTTCTCCACGTCGGTGACCGTGTACAGCGGTTGGACCCACGGCTCGGCGTAGTTGCGGGCGATGTTGATGTGCGCCGCGTCTTCTTCCTGGATCTTGGCCGAGTCGGCCAGCATCACGCGGAGCAGATCGCGGGTCGGCGGGGTGCAGTAGATCGGCCCGTCGAAACCCTGACGGATGAGGGTGGGCAAGTTACCGCAGTGGTCGATGTGGGCGTGGCTAATAACGACGGCGTCGATCTGGTGCGGGTGAAACGGGAAGTGCCCGTTCCGCTGTCGCGCCTCTTCGCGCCGGCCCTGGTGCAACCCGCAATCGAGAAGAACCTTGTGATTGCCGGCTTCGAGCAGGTGCATGGACCCGGTGACGCCGCCGGCCGCGCCCCAGAACGTGAGTGTGGGGTCGGTCTCCGCGTGGGCAGGTGTGGTGTTCATTCGGGCATTCTACCCGGACGGCCGCGCAATCACAAAGCAGAGCCGGCGGGAGTTGGCGGCTTCGCCCATAACCCCGGGCGTGGCCCTGAGTCGAGAACTCGTAGGCGGACGTCTGCCGAAGAATCGACACCCGGAACGGGTGAGATTCCTCAGTTCGGGGCAACGTCTTAGTTTTTGGGGTTCACAACCGACCGGCCTCGAGCGCCACCTGCATTTGCCAAGAATTTCCCGGTCCGGTAACATTCGAAGGGCTTCTCAAATCCTCGCGGAGATGTGCGATGCGAACGTCGATCCTCGCGGCCGTGTGTGGCGTGCTGCTGGTGAGCGGGCTGAACGCGGCCCCGGTGCCCAAAGCAAAGGACAAGACGACGGAGGAGAAACTGATCGGCAAGTGGAAGCTCGTGAAGACGGACACCAGTTTGCCCGAAGGTTTCGATTTCGTCATCGAGTACAAAGCGAAGGGGGCGATGGCGTTCATCCGCACCCCGAACGAGAAAGATGCCAAACCGGTCGTATCTGAAGGCAAATACAAAGTGGTCGACGGCGACAAGATCGAGTGGACCGTCACCGAGGGCGGCGACGAGCGGGGGGAAACGTCCAAAATCAAGAAACTGACCGACGACCGCCTCATCCTCGAAGACCCGGAGGGGGTCAAGGAGGAGTTCGAGAAGGTCGTTGAGAAGAAGGAGCCCAAGAAAGAGGCGCCCAAAAAGGACGGTGAGTGAGACGGTTCCGCGCCCGCGGCGCAAGGCCGCGGGCGCGGGCATTTCGGGACCAGGCCGATTGCCCGACGTCAGTTCGTCGCGAGGAACTCCACGAGCTGGTCGAACGTGCCGCCCCAACCGGCCCGCATGCCCTCGTGTGCGGCGTCGAACGTCTTCCGTTCCGTTTCGGTCGCGTGGATCGGGTGGCTGCGCATGGTGATCGTCGTCTTGCCGGCGTTTTCGGTGAACGTCACGACAGACAGCACCTCCAGCGGCCACTCCGTGCTGAGCGGGTGTCGGCCGGTCCCGCACTGCGCGTCCGAGAACGAGGCGACGAACGCCAGCCGCTCCGGGGGCTCCACCTCACGGAACACCCACTTGCCCCACATCTCCCCGCCCTGGGGCGCTTTCATTCCGTAATGGAACACCCCGCCCGGTCGGAGGTCGAGAGTACACGCCAGCACGGTGAAGCCCTTCGGCCCGAACCACTTGGCGAGTCGGTCCGCCTCCGTCCACGCCCGGAACACGAGCGCACGCGGCGCATCAAAGGTGCGCGAGAGGACGAACTCTCGTGACGCGGGCGCCTGCCGCGCCAGGAACTCGCCCAACCGCAAGAGCGTCTGTCGCGCGCCGTCACGGGCGCCTGATTTTTGTTCCACAGCCGCGCACTCCGCGGCCGACGAGAACCGCATCCGGAGCGTGAGCTTCGTCCCGGTGCCCTCTTCGTCGAACGTCACCGTCGAGAAGAAGTTCACCCCTCCGTCGCCCTCGTGCTTGTAAGCCAGGCAGTGCGGCCGCGCGATGGTCGTGAACACGATCCGGTTCGGGTAGTCGCGGCCGTCCGGGCCGTGCATGACGAGCCGCCACTCTCCGCCGGCCCGCGGATCGAACGTGTGTGTGGTGGTGCTGAACCCGTCCGGCCCCCACCACTGCGCGAGGTGCTTCGCGTCGGTCCACGCGTCGAACACCCGTTCGCGCGGGGCGTCGAAAACGCGCGTCACGACGATCTCGCGGGCGGCGGCCTCCGTCGCGCCCGGGTCCACCACCCCGCCGAGCTTGTCGAGGCTCTGCGCCCAGCCCTCGTTCATCCCCGCGACCGCGCCGGTCACCTCGGGAGCGACCTTCACGGCGACCGCCCGCACGGTGAGTGTCGTCTTGCCGCCCTCGTCCGCGAACGTGACCGTGTTGTGAACCTCGAGTAGCGCCTGACCGGTGGCGTCCTCGAACGCGCGGGTGGTGAACACGAGCCGCTCCGGTTCGACGATCTCGTGGAACGTGCCCGTCATCGGGTACACCGTGCCGTCGGGCGCGGTCATGTGGACGCGGATCGCGCCGCCCGGGCGGACGTCCAGCTCACACACGGGATTCGTGAACCCGTGCGGTCCCCACCAGTTCGCCAGGTGCTTCGGGTCGGTCCACGCCAGGAACACGAGCGCCCGTGGCGCCGCGTAGGTCCGTGTGAGAACGACTTCGTGCGCCGGCGCTGCGCCCCGTTCTACTGTTGCGGTCATCCGTTCTGCTCCTTTTTTTGGAGTTCCTTGAGGTACTCGTCGAGGCGATCGAGGCGCTCGTTCCAGAGCCGCTCGAACGACGCGACCCAATCGTAAATGGGCTTCAACGGCTCGGCGTTGAGCGCGTACAGGTGCTGCCGCCCCTCCACGCGCACGCGCACGAGTTGCACCTTCAGCAAGACCGTCAGGTGCTTGGACGCCTGCGGTTGCTTGACGCGCAGCGCCGCCGCGATGTCGTTCACGGACCGCTCGCCCTGCGCGAGCAGTGTGAGGATCTGCCGTCGCCGCGGCTCCGCCACCGCGTTGAACGCGTCCGATGTCGTCGCTGAACGTGCCATGCCGAGATCATATTCCCATATCGGAATATATCAATCGCAGTAGCAGCCGAAGTGCGCGAATTCGAGGTGGAGTTAAAGGGAATAAAAGACGGGAGGAACGCGGAGAGGAATTACCGAATCAACGGATGGTCTGCGGAAGGTGTCGGGTGATGACGGGTTCCGGCCTGTGTACCAGATGATGGAGGTCGCGCAACACGAGAACACGATCGGGACGCAGAAACGCTCTGGGCAACAACCCGAATCGCGCGGCGTTTCACCGTGTCCCGGCTAAAACACAATTCCATTAAGGACGGTTCCACCGGAAAAGACCTCGCTACCCCACGAGTACCAAGGTCCTTCCCGCAATCTCGATGTGACAATATCCAAAGGCCCGCAGGTTTGTGCGGAACGCGTTTCCCGTTTGCTCTCCGGCAGACTCGCTCCGCACGACCGGCCGCCTTACACGCCGGCGGCCTTCTTGAGCGCCTCGGCCTTGTCCGTCTTCTCCCAGGTGAACTCCGGCAGTTCGCGGCCGAAGTGCCCGTTGCGGGCCGTGTTGCGGTAGATCGGCCGGCGCAGGTCCAGCGAGCCGATGATCCCCTTCGGCGTCAGCTCGAAGTGCGTGCGGATCAGTTCGATCAGCTTGTCTTCCGGCACCTTCGCGGTCCCGTTCGTGTTCACCCACACGTTCAGCGGGTCCGGGTAGCCGATCGCATAAGAAAGTTGCACTTCGCACTCGCGGGCCAGTCCGGCCTTCACGATGTTCTTCGCGATGTACCGGCAGATGTACGCCGCCGACCGGTCCACCTTGGTCGGGTCCTTGCCGCTGAACGCGCCGCCGCCGTGCCGCCCGCGCCCGCCGTAGGTGTCCACGATGATCTTCCGCCCGGTCAGGCCGCAGTCGCCGTGCGGCCCGCCCTGGAGGAAGCACCCGGTCGGGTTGATGTGGCACGCGATATCGTTCTCGCCCAGCTTCGGTGCTTTCTTGTTCGGCTGGATCATCACCAGGTTGCCCTTCACCAGGTCCTTCCGATCGGCCTCCAGGGTGGGCCGGATGAGCTGGTCGATGATCATCTGGCGGGCGTCATCGGTGAAGTAGTCGGCGTTGTCCTGGCGCACCATCACCTCGCGGGTGTGCTGCGTGCTGAGGACGACGGTGTGGATGCGGTGCGGGGTGCCGTCGGCGTTGTACTCGACCGTGACCTGGCTCTTGGCGTCCGGGCGCAGCCACTTCAGCTTGCCGCTCTTGCGCATGTCGGCGTGGTGCTCGACCAGCCGGTGGGCGAGGTGGATCGGCAGCGGCATCAGGGTCTTGGTTTCGTCGCAGGCGAAGCCGAACATGAGCCCCTGGTCGCCCGCGCCGCCGGTGTCGACGCCCTGGCTGATGTGCGGGCTCTGGGCGTGGATGCGGCAGTCCACCTGGCACGCGTCGGCGGTGAAGCCGATCTCCTCGGCCTCCTCGCGGGTCTTCGCCACGTAGCCGATCTCCGTGATGACTTCGCGCACGAGCGCGTCCACGGCCTGCCGGGTGAGCGGGGCCTTGGTAGTGATCTCGCCGGCCACCACCGCGAGGTCGGTGGTCACCAGCGTCTCGCACGCGACGCGGCTGGCCGGATCGGCCTTGAGGCAGAAATCCAGAACGGCGTCGGAGATCTGGTCGGACACCTTATCCGGGTGCCCCATCGAGACGGATTCGCTGGTAAACAGATAGCGGCTGGCTGACACGGCATTCCTCTCTGATAGCGGGCTTGCCGGTAGGCGCGGCCCTGATCGAACTTCCGGCGCGGAAGGGTACGTATTTTTATATGCGCGCTCCCCCGCGTGTGCAATTCGAGTGGCACGGGGGCGCGGCCCGCGCGATTTGCCGATGTGTGTCTCTTCCCGGTCGGCGGGACGCGTCCTACAATCTCTGTTCCGAGATTTCGACCGAGGCGCGCCGCGCTTCTGGTTTTTGCGAACGACCACCTCGGACGGCGCGGCCACGCCCGCCGGGTCGCTTCGTTAACCCAGTGCCACGGGGAACCCAAGTCGGGGGCTTCGACCCCCGCTCCCCCGCACGGAGCATCGGATCATGGCCACCAAGAACAAGACGAACAAGAGCGTGAAGAAGCGGGTCCGAGTGACCGCCACCGGCAAGCTGAAATACGGCAAGGTCGGGCGGCGGCACTTGAACGCGCACATGAAGACGAAGCGGAAGCGCCAGCTCCGCGCCGCCGGTATCATCTCGGACCGTCCGAAGGTGCAGAAGAAGTACAAGATCGCACTCGGGGTCCTCTGAGAAGAAACCACTCCCTCCCGGAAGGGAGGGGAGCCGGACAAAGCCCTTTCCCTTCAAAGAGGGGTTGGGTTTCTGAGCGGCGATTCACCAAAACACTCTTGTTTATTCACACACGTTCATAAGGGGCCAGGGTCATGGTTCGCGCTCGTAGCAAAGCAACAACGGCGGCTCGTAAGAAGCGCACGCGGAAACTGACGAAGGGGTTCCGCCTCGGTCGGCACAACCTGTACCGGCAGGCGCGGGKGACGCTGATCCGGGCGCGGAAGTTCGCGTTCCGCGACCGCAAGGCGAAGAAGCGCCTGTTCCGCCGCATGTGGATCGTCCGCATCAACGCCGCCTGCCGGATGCGCGGCATGCGGTACAGCGAGTTCATCCACGGGCTGCAACTCGCCAACGTGGCACTCGATCGCAAGTCGCTGTCGGAAACGGCCATCCACGATCCGGCCACCTTCGACAAACTGGTCGAAATCGCCAAGGCGCACCTGCCCAAGCCGACCGCTGCGGCGAAATAGTAAGCGGAACCTCGCTCACGCGGGCGAGAACGCCAAAACGAAAACCGGTGCTCCTACCAGACGGTAGGAGCACCGGTTTTCGTTTTTAGCCGTGGAGTGGCCGAATTTGAATGGGCAGGTGCTGAAACACCTGCGGAACGAACGGTGATCGTTGATCGGGGGGCGCCGAACGGTACGGCGTGGATTTACGCTCGGCCGAAGGCCGTTTCCATCACGCGCCGATCAAAACCTTCGGGCACCCGGTCGTCGGCAGCGAACTGATATAGTGCCGCGAGGAAAATGGTGTGCAGGGCCGCGCTAATGGCCATGTGGAGCAACAAAGCGATGCCGCCGGCGACCAGGAGCGCCACGCCCGGTACGGTCGACCCGTTGAAGATCAGCGCGCCGCCCGCCAGGAACAGGAGGACAACGGGGATCGCGAGCAGGAACAGGATGAAGCTCAGACCCATGTTCCCGACCAGGGCCTCGCCCCACGTCTTTTTCAGCAGTGAAACCGATCGACCGATCGCGGCCACCGGTCCGACCTTCTCCACAACGAGGACCGGGACCACGAAGAACGTCATGACCGACCAGGCGGTACCGAGCAACCCGGCGACGAACTCGCCCACCTTCTCGTGGGCGTTCTCGACCGCCTTCAGGAGCACCCCGACCGTGGCCGAGACGAGCGCCCAGGCGAAAATCTGGGGCAGGCGTGCGAGCGCCATCCGGAACCCATCAGCCAGCGTGGGCGACTGGCCGTTGAAGCGGAGCAGGGCACAACTGATGAGCGCCGAGTTGCAGAACACGATGACGAAATAGGTGCAGAAGTAGTACGCGAACGCGACCGCGTACACCCAGACCGGCGGCTTGTTATTGTTCCGCTGCATGTGCTGCTCGAAATGTCCCCAGTCCACGAGCGTCGCCAGCGGAACGGCGAAACTCGCGACAACCAGCAGGAACAGGAACCCGCTGACCATCGGGAACGCGAGCAGGTGCTTGTCCCGGACGAGGACGCGCCATGTGCTCCCCGCGAGGGAGATCCCGTTCGAGATGCGTTGGAACATGGACGACTCCGGTGAACGTATTGGAACGCGATCAGTTTAGCACAGCGATCCCGCACGGGTGATTGCGGATCGCCGCCTTACGGAAGTTATTCGCTCATCAGCCGTCCGGATTCGCGAGAATTTGCCGGAGACGGTCGGCGAGAATCTCAGGGAACCTCTCCGGCCACGTCGCGTCGATGAGGCCAACGCCGATCATGTCTCGAATGTGTGTTCGATCCTTATCTCGGTTCGCGACCAACTTCATCCTCATTAGGGCTTCGAGTGTGACTACCTGAAAAGCGGACCCGCGCACGTTCTCGGTCATCTCGGGCGCGGGCAATGGGTCCGTCGATTTGACTCTCTCGCCGGCAAAAAGTAAGTGAACGCCCTCGCTCGGCTTGCCGTCCGGTCGCTCGGTGAACAGATGCACGCCGTACGTGAACGCATAATCGAAGCCCGCCGCGTCCATTGCTCTCTTCGCGGCCTCGAGGTCGTCTCGGTGGATCAGAACATTGACATCACGGGTCGTGCGCACCGCTCCGGCATCGGCCTTTGCCACCCAGGCGGCTACGGCATTCCCACCCGCAATGGCGTAGGGCACGCGACCGGCTCAGAGCCTGGGCGGTTCGATGGAGACGTTGCTGAACGGCGTCCACGGCTCGTCCCATCCTTTCGAGAATGTCGGCCGGCCACGGTGCGCTGAGATTCATGATTCACCTCACGCGGCGTAAGCTTTTTCAGCGGCCGCGACGCCGGCGCCGCCCGTCACTTTAACCCCCGCGCCGAGCAGGACCACTTCCAGAGCGGCGAGTACTTGGAACACGCAGTTCGGGCGACTGTTCTGGCCCATCAGCCCGATCCGCCACGCTTTACCCTTGAAGTCGCCCAGACCGCCGCCGATCTCGATACCGAACTCGGTCAGGAGCCGCTTGCGGCCCGCCACGTCGTCCACGCCCTCCGGGATGCGCACCGCGTTCAGTTGCGGCAACTGGCAGTGCGGGGCGGCGGTGTACGTGAGGCCGAGAGCTTCCAACCCGGCTTTGAGCGCCACGTGATTGCGAACGTGCCGGGCGAACCGGGCTTCCAACCCCTCCTCCAGCACGAGCCGAAGCCCTTCACGGAGGGCGTACACCATCGTGATCGGGGCCGTGTGGTGGTACGCCCGGTCGCCGCCCCAGTAGCTCATGATCGATGTCAGGTCGAGGTACCAGCTCTGCACCTTCGTCTTGCGCGCCTTGAGTGCGTCAACGGCCCGTTGACTGAAGCTCACCGGCGACATGCCCGGCGGGCAACTCAGGCCCTTCTGTGAGCAACTGAACGCAGCGTCCACTTCCCACTCGTCGAGCTTCACCGGCGTGCAGCCGAGCGACGTGACGCAGTCCGTGACGAGCAGCGCGCCGAACTCGTGGCACAGTTTGCCCAGCTCCGAGATGTCCTGGAGCGCCCCGGTGGACGTTTCCGCGTGGACGATGCCGAGGACCTTGGGGCGCACCGTCTGGAGCGTTTCGCGGAGCGCCTGGAGGTCGAACGTCTGGCCCCACGGGGCCTCTTTCACGGTCACCTGGGCGCCGCACCGGCCGGCGATGTCCACCATCCGGTTGCCGAAGTAGCCCATCGTACAGATGACGACCCTGTCGCCCGGTTCGATCAGGTTGACGAGGCACGTTTCCATGCCCGCGGTGCCTGTAGCGGATACGGGGAAGGTAAGCACGTTCTTCGTCTGGTACACCGCCCGCAGCATCGTCTGCGTTTCGTTCATGATCTCCAGGAACTGCGGGTCGAGGTGCCCGAGCAGCGGCGTGGTCATCGCCGTGAGTACGCGCGGGTGGGCGTCACTCGGGCCGGGCCCGAGGAGCAACCGGGGGGCGGGGGAGAGTTGGCCGGGGACGGGGGTCATGTGTGGCTCACTAACGGAGAAGGAAGCAACTCCCTCTCATAAAAGGGCGAAGGGGGGACCGGGTGAAGGGGGGAAACGGAAAAGACGAACCCCGCGCCATTACGACGACCGCGCAACGATCATTGCACTCACGGTTTTGAACTGCGGGTGCGCGGCGTCCGCGAGCCACTCGAACGCGACCGCTTCCGCGGTCGTCGGCACCGCGCCGGCCTGCTCCAACCGCCGCAGGGCCGTGTCGTGATCGAGCGCGCTCCGGGCCGCGAGTGCGTCCACCGGGAGGAACACGTGCAGCCCGGCGTGGAGCAGGTCGAGCGCCGTTTGCGCGACACAGACGTGCGTCTCCATACCGACCAGGATCACGTTGGGCCGGTGGAGCACCTCCAGTTCTTCCAGGAACGTGCCCGCCCCGCAACAACTAAACGCCGTTTTGGCGGGGAGCGGCGCGGGGAGCCGGCGGGCGAGTTCCGCGGTGGTCGGGCCGAGGCCCTTGGGGTACTGTTCGGTGGCCCGCACGGGCACCGTGAGGACCGCGGCCGCGTCCAAAAGAAAAGCCGCGTTCCGGACCAGCGCGGCCGCGGTCGGGATCTTCGCCAGCAACTTGTCCTGGACATCGACGACGACGACGACGGACGTTTCGGCCCGCAACCGCTTGATGGCGTGCATTCGTGACCCTCACTGTTCGAGTGCCCGGCGGAGCGCGGTCAGCCCGGATTCCAGTTCGGCCAGTCGGGCGTCCGACGGCGGGGCCCCGCCGAACCGGTCCTGGTAGTACGCCCGGGCCCACGCCACGGGGACGTCGGCGACATCCGCGCAGCCGGACCGCGACCGTAGGGCCGTTGCGGCCGCGGTCGCAAATTCCAGCGCCGTGTCGCCGGGGGCGGCCGCAATACCGTGCGCCGCGAGGAGCGCGACCAGTTCCCCGAACCACCGCGCCGATTCCGGGACCACGGTCTGAGAGCCGGGGCGGCGCCTCGCGCGGCGCCGCGCGTACCAGGCGCCCAGGGGCACCGCGACCAGGGCCGCGGCGCCGGCGAGCGTGTCGGGACGGGCGAGCCGGTCGAGGGCCCGGCCGATCGCCTGTCGGCGCTGTTCGGGCGTGTACTCTTTGATGTACTTGTCGAACCGCGACTCGACCCACTCGTTGGCCTGGTGAACCCACCCGGGGTCCGAAGTAGCGGTCGGCGCCGATCCCGGCATCGGGTCGAGGCTCCGCCAGTAGTACGTGCGGCCGGGCGGGCCGCCCGGCCGCGCGGCCGCGCCCGGTACGGGAAGGAGGGCTTCGACCCACGCGTGCGCGTGCTCCTGTTTCACGAGATAGTGCCCGTCCTCGGTGTGCTCGCACCCCTTGAAGCCGAGGACGAGCGCGGCCGGGATGCCCTGGGACCGGAGCATCAGCACCAGGGCCGTGGCGTACCGCTCGCAGTGGCCGCCCTTCGAGTAGAACAGGAAGTCCTCAATGGGATCGACGCGCGCGTTCTCCCGGCGCAGGTCGGTCGTGTAGTGCAACTCGGGCGTGGTCGACAGGTGGGCGACGAACTTTTTCGCCACTTTCTCGCAGTGCTCCGGCTTCAGAGCGAGCGACCGCTCCTCGCGGCAGTCGGGCGGCAACTGGCCGGCGCGGATCAGCTCGTCCAGAACGTGGTCGGCGTACTCCTTCACCCGCGGCACCGGGTTCTGGCGCAGCGCGCCCAGCGACAGATCGAACGAGCGCTCCGCGAACTGGAAGGGCGGGCCGGCGTCGGGGTCCGGTCCGGTCCGGTACACTTGGGCGTACCGCCGCGGAGCGCCCCGCACGCGCGTGCTCGGCTCCCAAAAGAAGCTCCCGTCGGAGATCGGCAGCCAGCCCTTCGGGGTCCCGTCGGTGAGGGCCGCGAGCGGCGGGGGCTGGTCCCCGGCCCACTGCACCGGGTCCGCGACGAACGAGCTGCGGAGCCGGGCGGGAACGTCGAAGGAGATCGTGAACTGTCCCGGGCCGAGTTTCGGCGGGGTCCAGGGCTCGGCCCGCCGCGCGAGCGGGGTGATGGGCAGGGCCGGGGGCTCCGTTTGCTTCCACTCGCCGTGCGCGTACGTGTGGAGCACCTTCCCGCGCCACCGCTGGTCCGGGTTCACGTCGGTTTTCGGCGCGCCGTCCGGGTGGGCGGCGGTGAACTCGAAGGCGGTTTCCGAGTTCGTTTGCAGCGGGCCGGTGCGGTTGAGGTCCACCATCTGGTCCGCCGCGTACCCGATCTCGATCCGCGGTCTACCGAAGTCCGCCTTACTCGCTTCGGACCGCGGGGTGAGGAGGTACAGGGGGACCGCCGCGGCCAGCGCGACGACGGCCCACAGGACCGCCGGGGACAGGTCGGTCCGGTGACCGGTCGGGTCCCCGGTCACGGCGACCGCTTTCGTCGCGGGCGGCGGCCCGCCGGGGATCGGGGGGATCGTTCCGCTGGCCCGCCTCAGGTACAGCAGCGTCAGGCTCCAGACGGCCGCGACCAGGTACAGCCCGACGAGTACGAAACACACCGGGTGTTCCGCGAGGGCGGCGCCCAGCCCCACACCCGCCAGGGCGATCCCGTGCAGGGTCCAATAGTCGCCCGCGTGCTTCTCGCCCCGCGCGACCTTGGCCACGATGAGCATCATGACGAACGGGCCGCACATCGCCACGATGAACATGTGCCAGCCCGTGTTGGCGAACTCGGACGTGTCCACCTCGCGCTTGATCCGGTACGCGACCCACATGAAGTAAACGAGCCCGACGGTCATCCCGAGGCGGTTCGCGGAGGGGATCGACAGGAACGCGATGCGGGACTCGAAAAAAAACATCCCGGCCAGAGCCCCCACGGCCAGGAGTGCGAACACCGCCACTTCGGGCAGTAACTCGTACTCGGCGTAGCCGAGGATCACGCACGCCATCGCGAGCGTCAGGTACGTGCTGAACCGGAAACTGGCGTCGGTCGGCATGGCGGTTCCCGTTGGAAAATCGCGAGACGCGGTGGCGGGTGAAACGGCGCCAAGTGTGAACGTCACCCGGAACGGACGCGCGCGGAACGGCCCCCCCGGGTGCCCGTCGTCATTGCGAATTGGGAGCGGGGGCCGGCGGCTGGTACCACGGCGGCCGGTCGTCGGGGCAGACGGCGACGAACGGCTTGCCGGTCGAGTGCCCCAGCGCGGCCGCGAACGGGGTGTTCGCGCGGCTGCTCACGACCAGCCGCGCGCCGCGGGCGAGGTGCCGGGTGAAGGTCCGGGCCGGCGGCGCCTCCAGCGCGTCGCCGCCGCGGACGGACGCCAGCGGCGCGAGCGCCGCGCGCAGGCCCTCTTCGGACGCGGCCGTTGGGGCGCCCGCGGCGGCGCCGGGTACGACGACCGTCACCGCACTGTCGAACGCGCGCCGCCACGTGACGGCGATGGTGGCGGCGAGGCTCAGGGCCGCCTCGAGCCGCGCGCGATCGGCGGCCCGGGGCGCGGCCGGCAGCCACGCCTCGACCACCAGCACGAGTTCCGGCGAGGGCGCGGCGTCGTACTCCCGAACCATCGGTTCCCCGCGCCGCGCGGTGGTCCGCCAGTGGATGTCCCGGATCGCGTCGCCGGACCGGTACGGGCGCACCCCGCGCACCTCGGCCTGATCGGTGCTCACCCGGCGCAGCACGCGCCGCGCGCGGTCGTCCCCCCGCGCGCTCCGGAGCACCCACCGCCGGAGGCCGTCCGGGTCGGCCGTTCCGAGGCCCGGGAGGACGACGATTTCGCCGCCCGCTTCGCCGGGGCGCTCGCACTCGATGAACCCGAACGGGAAGCCGGAGGTGAGGGTCACGGGGCCGCCGTACCGCCCCCGGGTCGGGAACGCGCGCCACGCGGTACACGAGAGCGCGTGACCCGGCGGGAGCCGGTACACCAGGAACGAGTTCGCTCCCGGCCCCGTCCGGTCCTCGGCGGTGAGGGTGACCGGGTGCGCGGCGCCGTTGGTGACGGTCAGGCCGCACTCGACGCGCTCGCCCGCGAACACGGGCGGCAGCGGGAGCCGGCGGGCCGCGGACCGGCGCACCGCGAGCCACGCCAGGAGCCCGTTCAGGACGAGCAGGCCGACCATCGCGTAGACGACGATCAGCACCAGGTTGATGCTCTTGTACCAGGCGAGCGCGCCGATGAGGACCGCCGCCGTGAGCCAGCTCCCCCCGGATTGAGTGAACCGCAGGCGCAGGCCGGCCGGTTCGCCGTCGGCGCGCCTCATGTCGGCACCTTCAGTTTCGAGAGCACGTCGCGAACGACCGGTCCGGCGTCCGGGTGCCCGCCCGCCGCCCAGCTCCGGGTCACGAGCCGGTGCGCGAGGACCGGTTCCGCCAGTGCCTTCACGTCGTCCGGGACCGCGTAGTCGCGCCCGGCCGTTACCGCGTGCGCTTGCACGGCGCGGTACAGCGCGAGCGCGGCGCGGGTGCTGGCGCCCAGGGCGAGTTCCGCGTGCCGGCGGGTCTCCCCGATCAGGTCGAGGACGTACTCCGCGATGGCGGGGTCCACGCGGACCGTTCGGACGTGCTGCTGGAGCGCGATCACGTCGGCCGGCTGGAGGACCGGTTCGAGCTTCTCGACCGGTTCACCGGCGCGGTGCTGGGTGAGGATGGCGCGCTCGGCTTCACGGTCCGGGTAGCCGACCTTCACGCGGAGCAGGAACCGGTCGAGCTGGCTCTCCGGGAGCGGGTAGGTGCCCTCGAACTCGTGCGGGTTTTGTGTGGCGACGACGAGGAACGGCGGCCCGAGCGGGCGCGTGACCCCGTCCACCGTCACCTGCCGCTCCTGCATCGCTTCGAGCAGCGCGGACTGGGTGCGGGGGGTGGCGCGGTTGATCTCGTCGGCCAGCACGATCTCCGCGAACACCGGGCCGGGGTGGAACGTGAAGTCGCCCGTCTGGGCCTTGTAAACGGTGACGCCGATCAGATCGGCGGGCAGCAGATCCGGGGTGAACTGGATGCGGTTGAACTTGCACGCGAGGCTGCGGGCCAGTGCCTTCGCGAGCAGCGTCTTGCCGACGCCGGGCACGTCGTCGAGGAGGATGTGCCCGTCCGCGAGGAGCGCGACGGCGGCCATCCGGATCACGTCGGGCTTGCCGAGAAACACCCGCCCGACGTTCGCCTGCAGCGCCGCGAGCAGCGCGGCCAGGTCGCGTGGGGAGCGGGTGGGGGTCGAACCGTCAACTGCCATACGCGCGGTCTCACGTGGGAAGTGACCGCGATAGTATACGAGGGACCGCCACCCGCGGTTCGGTTCGGCGATCGCACACTTTACACCGGCCCGCACGGACCGGTCTCGGTTCCTGCGGCCCGGCCCCGGCCGCTCGAAAGCCGGCGGCCCACCGATGCGGGCGGAACGGCGGCGCGGGCCGCTCCTGAAAGTTATTCTCGTTGCGAGAGGAAACACGCGCGGCTAATATTAAAAATTCGGAGCGAGCGGCCTAAATAGGTAATGATCTGTTGATCGGTTTTTTTCGCGCATTTTTGTCCATACGGAGAATCGCCCGTGAACAACAGGTCGGTGATCGCGGCCAGCGCGCTACTGTTGCTGCTGGTCAAACCCGCAATGGCCGAAGAATTCGATGCCGTGATCGATGACGACACCCGGCAGTGGACAACGATCAACAAAGTGGCCGACAAGTTGGTTTGCTCCCGACTGTGGCTGGATTCTAAAGGCAAGGTCGCCAACAGGACCAACACGGACCTTCAGGTGAACAAGAACTCGAAGGTCGCCAGGGGGAAATATGATGAAAAGACGAAGAAGTGGGTACCCGGCGAGGTGATTGAAGGCGGCATCAATGCGGACATCTTCAAGGCCAAGGGCAAAATGGTCCGAGTGCGGGTTTCCGTGGCGGACGACAACATGACCATCAAGCACTTTCTGGTGACGAAGGAGGACGAGGAGCTTGAGCTGGCGGATACGGAATTCGAGGCCATCCTGATCCGGTTCGGGAACGTGAACAACGGCTCGTGTCGCGTCACGTACACGCGACTCGAACGAGACGAGAAGGGCAAAATCATCAACAAGTTTCCGAACTTGATCCATCAGATGACTAAGGAGACGAAGTACGCCTGGGGCAAGTACAACGAGAAGGAGAAAACGTGGGAAGCGGGCGAAGACATTCCCGATCCCCTGAGTGGCACGGCCTTCAAACTGGACGGCGCGAAGACAGTTTATGTCCGGATGACGTTACGAGACGACCGGAAAGGGATCGCTCAAGTCCTCGTAACCCAAGTCGGTGAAAAGGGAAAGAAAAAATAGATGGGTGCCCAACACGCCCTTCGAAGACAAGGGATCTCGGCCACAGAGCGACGTGCGGCCGAGATCCGATAAGAGCACCCAACAGAGCCCGCGTTACTCGACGTCGAACTTGATCGGCCCGCCGACGCCGCCGCGGAGGTTCGGGTTGACCGGCCGGTTGGTCATCGCCTCCTCGGCCGCTCGCAGATCGGCTTCGCGCTCGGCCTCTTCTGCCGCGTCTGCTGCGGCCTCCTCTTCCGTCGCGATCTTCTTGAGACTGAGTGCGATGCGCCGGGTGGTCGGGTCCGTGCTCAGGATCTCGACCACGACGGTCTGGCCCTCTTCGACCACGTCCCGCACGCGCCGCACGCGCTGCGTGGACAGTTCCGAGATGTGAATCAGCCCCTCGACGCCCGGTGCCAGTTCCACGAACGCACCGAACTCGGCCGTCCGGCTCACCTTACCGGTGACGCGGGCGCCGGCCTGAACCGTCTTCGTGTACTCGTCGAACGGGCTGACGGTGAGCTGCTTCATGGACAGGCCGATCTTCCGCGCCTCGAAGTCGAGGCGGTTGACCTTCACCTCGACCTGCTGCCCGATCTTCACGAACTCGTTCAGGTCGGTGACGCGCTGCCACGAGAACTCGGACGCCGGGATCAGGCCGTCCGCGCCGCCCAGATCGACGAACGCTCCGAAGGGCTTGATGCTCCGCACGATGCCCTTGAGCACCTGCCCTTCCTGGATGTTCTTCCAGAACTCCTCCGCCTTCGCCTGCTTTTCTTTTTCCTGCACCGCGCGGCGGCTGACGATGAGGTTCCGCTCCTCCGGGTTGACCTCGGCGACCATCACCTTGATGCGCTGGTTGACGAACTGCTCGATGTTCTCGACGCGGTACAGGTCGAGCTGGCTGGCGGGGAGGAACCCCTTGATCCCGGCCACTTCGACCGTCAGCCCGGTCTTGTTCTTGTTCGTCCCGGTGACGCGGGCCTCGACGATCATGCCGTAGGTGACCTGCGACCAGTCGTGGACGACCTGTGTGGACCCCTCGCGGGTCAGAATGAGTAGTCCGTCGGCCGCGTCGTAGTGGTCGATGTCGAACTCGACCGGCTCGCCGACGACCGGTTTGCGGCCCTCGAACTGCTGAAGCGGCAGCACGCCCTGGCTGCGCCCGCCGGGCACCTCGACGAACACGTCGTTACCGTGAACGCCGACGATCACGCCGGTTTTTTTCCCCCCGCCCACGGTCCCCGCGGCGCGCGGTTTCTGGACCGTCTCGACCTGGGCGACGGTTTTCGTCACGTCGAAGTCGCCCATCGCCGCCGCGAGTTCGTCCTCGATGAGTTTGTCGAGTTCGCGGTTGTTCGGCTTCGGTCCGCCGAAAAAGAGCTGCGGGGGCGCGCCGCCGGGGTTCATCGGCTTGTCGCTCCGCTGCGGTCGGTCGCCGCGCGGGCCGCCCCGGTTCGGGCCGCTGGGGCCACCGGGGCGCGGCGCTCCGGGGCGCGGCGGGCCTTTTCCTCCGGGAGCCGGAGCCGTGCCGCCGGGCTTCAGCGCGCTGACCGGCTGCGCACCGTAAACGGGCGGCGCGGCGCTGGGGCTCGCGGCCGGTGGCGTCGGCGTGGCCGGCGGGGKCGGTTGGTCGGGCGTGGGCGACGTGTTCTCGGTATTCATCTGCAGATTCCTCGATTCTTACCGGTTGAACCTATCAGGCCGGTCGTATCGTGACAACAGAAGCTGGGTGCGGGCGGCTCCCCCCGTTTGCGGACACGCCTCGTAGAATCCGGTTCATGTCGCCGAGAACACGTCGGATATTGACGCTCGCGCTCCGGACCGCGGTGGCCGTGGTCATCGCGGTTCTGGTGGGCGTACACTTCCAGAACAAATTGAGGGAGGTAGACGCGGCGCAACTGCCGATCCGGGTGCAGCCGGAGTTACTCGCCCTGTCGGGGCTGCTGTACCTGATGGCGCACTTGTGCTGGTCCACCTTCTGGGTGCGGCTCCTGCACCGCCAGGGCGTTCCGGTGCCTTGGTGGATCGGGCTGCGCGCGTATTACCTCAGCCAGTTCGGGAAGTACGTCCCGGGAAAGGTGGCGGTACTCGGGATGCGGGTGGTGATGCTCCACCCCCACGGCGGCCGCGCACTTTCGGTGGCGGTCACCGCGACCTACGAGACGCTTTCGAGCATGTCGGCCGGGGCGCTGCTGGGGGTACTGTTCCTCCCGGCGCTCGGCGGGGCACTCGGGACACTGACGGGGGCGATTTCCGGCGGTACGATGGTTTTCGTGGCCATCGCGTCGCTGCCGGTCGGGTTGGTCGTGTTGAACCACCTCGCGTCGTGGGTCGTGAACCGGCGGCGCGGACCGGACGCGCCGCCGATCCCGGCGCCCTCGATCTGGCTTCTCGCACAAGGGCTGTTGCACGGCGCGTGCGGATACGGTCTGCTGGCGCTGGCACTGAGTGTGACCGTTCGCGGTGTCATCCCGGACGCTCCGGTGTGGACGCTCGCGGCCTACACGGCCGACATCGCGACGGTCGGGCTGTCGTATGTCGCCGGGTTCGTGTTCTTCTTCGCACCGGGTGGGCTGGGGACGCGCGAACTCGTCATGCAGTTGGCGCTGACCCCGCAGTTCGCTCCCGCATACGGTGAACAGGCGGCCGGGCTCGCGATCATCGTCGCGATCATGCTCCGGCTGACGTGGACCGCTGCCGAGGTCGTAATCGGTGTGCCGCTCTACTTTTTGAGACCCACCCCGCCGCCGCACGCGCATTACGAGGCGCTGATGAGTGATTCTTCGCCCGAAGGACCTCCCCCCCCAACCCCCCTCCCTGAAGGGAAGGGGGAGCCAGACCTCCGGAGTTCTGTTACTTCTGGAGGGTCGGAGGAGGCGTTGCGCGCGTTCACCCCCCTCCCTTCAGGGAGGGGGGCTGGGGGGGTAGGTTTTTGCGATCTGCTCTCACTGGTCATTCCCGTTTACAACGAGCGGGAGAGCCTCGCGGCGCTGCACGCGGAGATCGCGGAGGTCGCGGCGAAACTGCGCGAGCGGGTCGAGGTGATATTCATTGACGACGGTAGCGTGGACGACTCTTGGGGGGTGATCCGAGAGATCGCCACAAAGGACGACCGGGTTCGGGGGATCAAGTTCCGCCGCAACTTCGGGAAGGCCGCCGCGCTGGCCGCCGGGTTCGGCGCGGCGCGGGGGGACGTGATCCTCACAATGGACGCCGACCTTCAGGACGATCCGCACGAGATCCCGCACTTTTTGGAAAAACTCCGCGGCGGATTGGATGTGGTGAGCGGGTGGAAAAAGGTCCGGCACGACCCCTGGCACAAGGTCTTTCCGAGCCGCGTGTTCAACCGGTTCCTGAGCGTGCTGACCGGCGTGTACTTGCACGACCACAACTGCGGGATGAAGGCGTACCGCGCCGAGGCGCTGCGCGAAGTTCACCTGTACGGCGAGATGCACCGGTTCGTGCCGGTGCTCGCGTACAGCCGCGGGTTCAAGGTCGGCGAACAGGTCATCCAGCACCGCGCGCGGAAGTTCGGCCGCTCGAAATACGGCTGGAAGCGGTTCATCAAGGGCGGACTCGACGTGATGACGGTGCGCCTGCTCACCGGTTTCGGGCGCCGCCCCCAGCACCTCATCGGTGCGTGGGGGTTAGGTTTCTTCGCGGCCGCGTTGTTCGGCTTCTTCGCACTGGTGGTCAATCTGCTCGTGCGGCAATTCGAGCCGGACGTGGGGGCCGGGCCGTTCGCGCAGATGGCGGTGTTGGTTCTTTCGGTCGGCCTGGGGTTACTCGGTACTCAGTGCCTGCTCACGGGTTTACTCGCTGAGATGACCGTGGCCCGGAAGTGGCTCGACAACGAACCCTATAGTGTCGCGGAGCGCACGGATGCCTGCTGACCCGTCTGACATGCGCCGATCGGTGTTTCTGCTGCTCATTGCCGTGGCCGTCGCGATTTGCGCCGCAAAGACCGTGGGTAGCGAGAACGTGCTCGAACCGAGCCGCTATGCCGCACCGGTCACCAAAGATGGAATCAAGGGCTACGGACACGAGACGGACCGGAAGTGGCCCGAAACGCGACCCGACCCGGTTCCGATGTTTAGCTCCAACGACAAGTCGCGGTGGGCGACGGTTCGAGCGCTGGTTCACGACAAGACATATGTGATCGGAAAGCGCACCTTCCCCGACCCCCAGAACCCGAAGGCGTACCGGGACGAGGGGATCGTGGTCGATCCGGCCTACAGGAGCACGGACGTCGTACTCAATCCGGAAACGAACGAGTTTTATTCGAGCAAGCCGCCGCTCATGGCGACGATGGTCGCGGGCGAGTACTGGGCGCTCCGAAAGATGTTCGGCTGGAACATCGTTCACGACCGGTGGCTCGTCATCCCCATCATTGTGTTGACGTGGAACGTCGTCCCCTTTGCGCTGTACCTGGTGCTGATCGGCCGGCTCCTGGAGGGGATCGGGAAGACGGATTTCGGCAAGCTCCTGGCCTTCGCGACCGCGGCGGTGGGTACGTTCCTGACCACGTTCTCGAGCACCCTGAATAACCACACGCCGGCCGCGTTCTGTGTGCTGTTCGCGAGCTACCCGCTCCTGAAAGCGGTTCTCGAAAACCGCGACCTGGGCCCCGGGGAGTACGCCCTGTGCGGGTTCTTCGCGGCGCTCACCGCCACCTTCGAGTTGCCCGCACTCGTGTTCGTGGCGGCGGTGGGAGTGCCGCTGATCGTCGCCCGGACGCGCCCCGCGCTGTGCTACTTCTTGCCCGCCGCGGCGGTGCCGATCGTGGCCCTTTATCTGTGTAACTACATCGCGCTAGGCACGCTGGAGCCGGTGTACGACAAGTTCGGAGGGCCGTGGTACCGGTTCGAGGGGAGCCACTGGTCGAAGATCGGCACCCCGGCGGCGAAGGGGCTGGATTTCAACGACGAGCCGACGTCGGTGTACGCGTTCCACCTGTCTTTCGGTCACCACGGCTGGTTCAGCCTCACGCCGGTGTGGCTCGTTGCACTCGCGGGGCTGGTGGTGCTCGGAATCAAGAGCGCTCCGGCGGTTCGTAAGCTGTTCGGGTCGGTGAAGGGCACCGGTTGGACGCTGGAGATGTTCGCGGCGATGACGCTGGTGGTGTCCCTGGCCGTGTTCGGTTTCTATCTCACCCGAACGCAGAGCTATAGTTACGGCGGAAACACCAGCGGTCCGCGGTGGCTGTTTTGGCTCATCCCGCTTTGGGTGCTGGCGATTCCGACCGCGGCGGACTGGCTCGCGCGGAACGCGGGRGGRCGCCTGCTCGGGGCGATCTTGCTGGGGGCGAGCGCGTTCAGCGTGTTCTACCCCGCATGGAACCCGTGGCGGAGCCCGTGGATCATGCAGTTGTTGGAATACTCCGACTGGCTGCGGTACTGACCGGTACCGATGACAAGGGACACACCCGGCATGAGCGAGCCCGTGAACGATCCGCCGATGGTGACGCGCCCGCCGGAAGGTGCCGTCGCTGCACCCCCCGCGCCAAAGCGGCCAGGGCCGGGGTTCTGGGAAGCGGCGCTGTGGTGCCTGGTATTTATGGCCGGTCAGTTGTTCGGTGCGATTGCCGGTATGGGTGTGGTCTTCACCGCGTACGCACTGGCCGAGCCGGAACCGGGCAAGTTCATGCTCGATCAGCTCGACGGATTCACAAAGGCTTCGGACATCAAGGCGCAGGACGAACGACCGCCGATCCCGTTCGCAATCGGCCAGGCGGCCGCTTGGGGAATGCTCACGGCACAATTCGTGTCTCTCGGGATGATCGCACTCGTTTTGCCCCGAAGGATCGGGCCGGATTGGAAGCGGCAACTCGGCGTTCGCCGCCCGTCCGGTCTGCACGTGTTGCTCGTACTGCTTATCGTGCCGGGGTTTATGCTTTTCGCGGACGCGGTTCAGGCCGTCTTCATCTGGGCGACGGGTCTGAAGCCGCCCGCGGCGATGGCGGCGCTCAACGGTATCTTCAAGCAGTTTCCGTGGCCGTTAACGGTCCTGGCGGTCGCGCTCGGCCCAGGTGTGGTGGAGGAGTTCTGGTTCCGCGGGTTCCTCGGGCGCGGGCTGAGTGCGCGGTACGGGCTCGTCACCGGCGTTCTGCTGACGTCGTTGTTCTTCGCTCTGGCGCACCTCGATCCGTCACAGCTCCTCGCCTTTGCTCTGATGGGCGCGTATTTGCACTTCGTGTACCGCACCACGCGCAGCATCTGGCCCCCGATCCTCCTGCACGCCATGAACAATGGCACCGCGGTGTTGCTCGTGATGCTGTTGCCGCCGGAAAAGTTCGAGCAGCCGACGCCGATCATCGTGCCGCTCGCGTCGCTCGCGCTCCTGATCTTCGGCAGCACGGCCTTGTGGACGAGCCGGGCTCGTGTGGGGCGGATGGAAGGTGATGAACCCGCTCGGTGGGATAAATGGGAATCAGATGAAAGTACGTGGAAGGCCGAATATCCGGGCGTTTCCGCTCCCCCGCCGGAGGCGAGATTGGACCTTGGGTATGCGACGGTAAGTCCTGCGGCGCTTCTGTTTACGTTCATTTGGTTCGGTGCGTTACTGTACCTCTGTTACCAGTATGTCGTTTAAACGGCCGACAACGGACATCTGCCGATTCTGAGGCGCACTGTTGCGCTTCGGGGCGTAAACTGGTATTACCCTCCCGCTGGCTCTTCCGCCCGTAGACCCCGAGGCCGACACATGCGGTGGTTTCTCGCGTTGTGTACCGCTTGTGTGCCCGTGTTCGCGATTGCAGCCGACCCCGCCGCAAAACCGACCGCCGCTCAACTCGACTATTTTGAGACGAAGGTCCGTCCGGTTCTGGCCGATCACTGCTATTCGTGTCACGGGCCGAAGAAGCAGAGCGCGGGACTGCGCCTCGATACGGCCGCGGGGCTCAAGGCCGGCGCCGATAACGGATCGGTGCTGGTTCCGGGTGACCCGGCGAAGAGCCGGCTCGTGCAGTCGGTGAAGCGCGAGGGCGATTTCGCCATGCCGCCGAAAACGCCGCTCCCGGCAGAAGCCGTGGCGGCGATTTCCGAGTGGGTGAAGGCCGGCGCCGCACTCCCCGACGACATCGCGAAGAGCCCGACCCCCGATTTGAAACGACACTGGGCGTTCCAGCCCGTTCGCGAGCCGGCGGTGCCGCAATCCGGCGCTCCCGCGACGAGTCCGATCGATGCGTTCGTTGCGGCCAAGCTCAAGGAGCAGGGGCTCGCGCCGGCGCCGCGGGCCGACCGCCGGACGTTGGTCCGCCGCGCCTATCTCGACCTGATCGGTCTGCCCCCGACCGCCGAAGAGGCCGAAGCGTTTGCGAAGGACGAGTCCCCGGAGGCGTGGGCGAAGCTGATCGACAAGTTGCTCGCGTCGCCGCAGTACGGCGCGCGCTGGGGCCGGTACTGGCTCGATGTCGCGCGGTACGCCGACACGAAGGGCTACACCTTTGGGGAGGACCGGAACTTCGCGTTCTCCTACACCTACCGCGACTACGTCATCCGCAGCTTCAACGAAGACAAGCCGTACGACCGCTTCGTGACGGAGCAGATCGCGGCGGACCTGCTCCCGCTGGGCGAAGACAAGCGCCCCCTGGCGGCGATGGGCTTCCTCACACTCGGTCGCCGCTTCCTCAACAGCGCGCCGGACATCATCGACGACCGCATCGACGTGGTGACGCGCGGGCTGATGGGCCTTTCCGTAGCGTGCGCGCGGTGCCACGACCACAAGTACGATCCCATCCCCACGAAGGACTACTACTCGCTGTACGGGGTGTTCGCGAGCAGCAGCGAACCGGCCGAACTGCCACTCATCGAAGCCATCAAACGGACCCCCGAGGTGATCGCGTTCGAGGCAGAAGTCGAGAAGCGCGAGGGGGAGTACAGGGCCGAGATCGCCAAGCGCCACGCCGCGACGCTGAAAAAGCTCGGCGAACCGGCCGGTGTCGCCTTGTACATCCAAGCCGTACTGGACCTGCGCGGGAAGCCCAACGGTGAGGTTCAGAACCAGCTCCGGCAACGCGACCTCACGCGGTTCGTGTTCGATCGCTGGCGCACGTTCCTCGAAGCCGAATGGAAGGGCCCGTCCGCGGTGTACGCTCCGCTCCTGGCGCTCAAGGCGCTGCCGGAGAACGGTTTCGAGGCGAAGGTGAACGAGGCCCTCACCAAGGACGCGAACGCGGTCATCGTGAACGCGCTGAAAGCGGCGAAGCCGAAATCGTTGAAGGCCGCAGTGGACGCTTTCGCGACCGCCCTCGCCTCCGAACCGCAGCCGTCCGAGCCCGACAAGGCTCGGACGGCAGTGGTTGCGTGGCGCGCCCCGGGCGGGCCGCTCGACGTTCCGTTGGCGGACGCGGAAAAGCTGTTCAACCGAGTCGATCGCGACGCTCTCACGGAGATCCGCAAAAATATCGATACGTTCAAGGCCACGAACCCGCACGCGCCGCCCCGGGCGCACGCCCTGCGCGACAACCCGCAGCCGATGCAGCCGGTCGTGTTCCTCCGCGGCAACCCGAACAACCACGGGCCGGCCGTGCCGCGGCAGGCGCCGGAGGTGATCGCGGGCGCGGGCCGCAAGCCGTTCACGCAGGGCAGCGGCCGGCTCGAACTCGCGCGGGCGATCACGAGCCCCGAAAACCCGCTCACGGCCCGCGTGATGGTGAACCGCGTCTGGGTCGGGCACTTTGGCAGCGGGCTCGTTCGCACCCCGTCGGACTTCGGCATCCGCTCCGATCCGCCGACCCACCCCGAACTCCTCGACTGGCTCGCGACGACGTTCGTGAAAGACGGCTGGAGCGTGAAGCGCCTCCACAAGCAGATCATGTTGTCGGCCACTTACCAGCAATCGTCGGCCGTGTCGGCCGAGCAGTTCAAGCGCGATCCGGAGAACCTGTTGCTCGCGCACCAGAACCGCCGCCGGCTCGACTTCGAGGCGCTGCGCGATTCACTCGTCGCGGCCTCCGGGCGCCTCGATATGACGGTCGGGGGAAAACCGGTCGAACTGTTCCACGCCCCGTTCTCGACGCGCCGGACGGTGTACGGCCTCATCGACCGCACGAACCTGCCGGGCACGTTCCGCGTGTTCGATTTCGCGAACCCGGACACGCACAGCCCGCAGCGGTTCCAGACGACCGTTCCGCAGCAGGCCCTGTTCCTCCTCAACAGCCCGT
>BFBZ01000507.1_pt1 | contig 36249 bp, 29 predicted proteins | sample 1888401 | NCBI WGS metagenome assembly BFBZ01 (sample SAMD00112614, study PRJDB3348) | symbiont metagenome | host: Chara braunii | reverse complement strand
CCCCATCGCCGGACGCCGCGGCATCGGCGCGGAGGCGTCCTTTGCCGCCGTCTCCGGTGCAGTGCGGGCGCCGGCGACAGGTGGAATCTTCCGGTTTGTCTGGGCAGACGCCGGTCCATGCTTTTTGAGATATACGGGCTATCTGACAGATAGTTTCAGCGCCGCTTGCTATTTTGGCGCGCACGCGATTGCAGGGCGATTGAGAGGTTGCTTTCCGCGGAACCTAATCGAATCGGCCGTGTTTCCCTTTCAGAAGAAGGAGAACCACCTTGGTACATGATCAATCCCTAAACCCAAAGCGCGGCAAGGAAAACGAGCAGTCACTCGCAAAAATACAGCATAGCAAGGCTCATGATGTGAAAAAGGCAGCGGATACGACAGGTAAGAGCGCGCTTGTTGCAGACCCGCGTAATAGGCTGGCGGATGGAAAAGTCGATCCGGTGACAAGGGAGCTCAAGCCGAAAGGCAAATAAAATGCCGCTGCATGTCTTCTCAGGCGCTGGCGCAAACCACGCTGGCGTTGAGATCTCATAAGCAGGCGTCTCTCAGTGTGAGGATTTGCCAGGAAGCAATGCTTAGATCACCAAAATCAACTTTACCGCCATTTCGGCGGTAAAGTTGACCATTGGATAAGGGCAATGTCAGATTTTATGCCTTGCCACCGCTCTTCTTGCAGTCGCTGCGGAACTTGGCGCGAGCCTTTCCGTGGAGACCCTTGGCATCGGCCTGAGCCGAGCATGCCTTGGAAACGGCAGTCTGAGCCGGCTTCATGGCCTTTGGCTTGGTCGTTGCCGATTTCGCTGCGGGTGCTGCCGTTGTAGCACTTGGCGTTGTGGTTGTGGCGCTCGGTGTTGTCGTCGTGGTGCTGGGGGTCGCCGTTTGTGCCATGGCGCTTACACTGAAGAGAGCGACAAAGGCTGCAGTCGTGAACATAGTAACGATTCGCATGGGGGTAGTTCCTCCGCTAAGTACTTGGGTGGAATGCACGTTGTTCAACGAACGGTCCCAGCTTGAACCAATATTTTTGCAAAAGCAATTCGTTCGTTAGGCCGTTCTGCGACCGTTGGTCGCGCCCTTTGTCCGCCGGCTTCGGGTGGCTGGATTGGCTTTATTGTTAGCTCGCGGCGGAACTTTGTGAGGTTGCTCCCTCGAAAAGGTGATTGGCTTTCCCGTACCCGCGACGGTAGGAAGAGGGCGAAATGACCTAGCCGGAGTCCATCGTGTCGCTTGCCGATATATCGCTTCTCAGTGCCTTGATCGCCGGGGCGCTTTCGTTCCTTTCTCCTTGCGTGCTGCCGCTGGTGCCGCCTTATCTCTGCTATATGGCCGGAATTTCGGTTGAGCAGTTTCGTGGTGGTGGCGCGGCCGTGGTGAAGGGACCGAGCGTTCGCGGCAATGTGCTGATGTCGGCGCTGTTCTTCACGCTGGGGTTTGCGACCGTATTTGTCGCGCTCGGCGCCGGCGCTTCGTCGATCGGCTTGTTGCTGCGCCAACATCTAGATATTCTCTCGAAGATCGGCGGCCTTATAATCGTCGTTATGGGATTGAATTTCCTCGGTGTTTTCCGCATCGGTCTTTTTGCTCGCGAAGCGCGTTTTCAAGGAAGCGGCAAACCGGCGACCTTGACGGGTGCCTATATTATGGGCCTTGCCTTTGCCTTTGGCTGGACGCCCTGCATCGGCCCGGTTCTCGGCGCTATCCTCGGTGTTGCAGCGTCGCGCGAGACGGTTGGTGCCGGCGCCGGTCTGTTGGCTGTTTATTCGCTGGGCCTTGCCATTCCGTTCTGGATCGCCGCCGGCTTTTCCGGCGCCTTCATGAATTTTCTGTCCCGCTTCCGCCGCCATCTCGGCACGGTGGAGAAGGTCATGGGCGGGTTGTTGGTGCTGACGGGGCTGGCCTTCATCTTCGGCTATGTCAGCGATATGGCGATCTGGTTTCAGCAGACCTTTCCAATCCTGATGAAAATCGGCTAAGCCGGGGCGACATCTTTCACCTTCATTTCCTTGGCAAAATGGAACATGCCCGATGGCTGACATTGTCGGTCTGCTGCTGCCGTTCTTCGGCCTGATCCTGATCGGCTATGCCGCCGCGCGCATTACCAAACAGCCGGCGGAAGCGCTTGGCTGGCTCAATACTTTCATCATCTATGCGGCCTTGCCGGCGCTGTTCTTCAAGCTGGTTTCACAGACACCGATCGAGCAACTGACCCGCATCGATTTCATCGCTACCGATATCGCCGCCACCTATTCGATTTTTCTGCTGCTATTTCTCGTCGGGCGTTTCCTGCGCCGCAATTCGCTCGCCGACAGCACCATCCAGGCATTTGCGGGAGCCTATGGCAATATCGGCTACATGGGACCGGGCTTGGCACTTCTGGCCCTGGGAGAGAAGGCAGCCGTTCCGGTCGCGTTAATAGTCTGCTTCGAAAACGCGCTCCACTTCATCGTCGCGCCGGCTTTGATGGCGCTCGAAGGTGGAGACAAGCGCTCTATCTGGCGCCTGGCTGGAGATATCGCCCGGAAAGTGCTGCTGCACCCTTTCATCCTATCGACCGCTTTGGGCTTTGCCGTGGCCGCGCTCTCAATTCCCCAACCAACGGCCTTCGAGCGATTTATCAACTATCTGGCGCAAGCGGCAGCACCCTGTGCTCTATTTGCAATGGGTGTAACGCTCGCCTTGCGTCCGTTGAAGCGGGTGCCGGTCGAGATCGGCTATATCGTGCCGGCAAAGCTTATCCTGCATCCACTCATCGTTTATATCGTGTTGCAGGCGGTCGGCGGCTTCGATCCGATCTGGATCGAAGCGGCAATGTTGCTGGCCGCCTTGCCGACGGCGACGAACGTCTTCGTCATCGGTCAGCAGTACGGCGTCTGGCAGGAGCGGGCCTCCGCCACAATCCTGATCACCACGGCTTGTTCCGTGGTGACGGTCTCATTGTTGCTCTATCTGATAAAGTCGGGTGCGCTACCGGCGCAGCTTTTCTCTTAGCATTGAGGGGAAGTTCCGCAGGCTGCCGCCGGGCTCGATGCCTTCGCGCATGACGATATTCCTGAGCGGCGCGATGGCGGAGAGCACATGCAGCCCCGCGGCGCGCAACATCTGCACCGGCAGAAAATCCGAAAGAAGCGAGCGGTTGAGCAAGTCGACGCTCGTCGTGCGGCTGATAATGTCGGCGCGCCGCTTGCTGTCGAACCGGTCACCGGCGGAAGCTGAGATGGGTTGATCCGTCGTGCCACTGAGAATGTCGGACAGCGCCAAAATATCGCGCAGGCTCAGATTGAGACCCTGTGCCCCGATTGGCGGAAAAACATGGGCGGCTTCGCCGATCAGGGCGGCACGGCCCTTGCCGAAGCGGCGGGCTGTCATGCCAGAGAGCGGCCATACCTGAACATTATCTTCCACCGTCACCTGTCCGAGCATCGATTGCATGCGCTCTTCGACCAGCCTGCCGAGCTCTTCCAGCGACTTTTCGGCATTGGCCGCGGCTTCGGCAGGTTTCTGCACCCAGACGAGGCTGGAGCGGTTGCCGGGTAGGGGCACCTGCGTGAACGGACCGCTTTCGGTGTGGAATTCCGTCGAGATATTTTGATGCGGCAGAGTATGTGCGAAATTCAGTACCATGGCCGATTGCGGATAGGACCAGCCCTTGACCTTGATGCCCAGGGTCTCGCGCACCATGGAATTCCGGCCGTCGGAACCGACAACGAAAGCGGCTTCGATCTGTTCGCCATTGTCGATCGCAATCGTCACGCCATCATCGCGAAAGCTGATTTCGGAAGCGGTGGCTTCGATACGGGCGATATTGCCTTCCGCTTCGATGGCCTTGCCGAGCGTATCGAGCAGCACGGCATTCGGAATATTGTAGCCGAAAGCGTCGAGACCGATTTCCGAGCATCGGAAAGAGACGGTCGGCGCACGTAGCAGCCTCGATGTGCCGTCTATGATCCGCATCGTCGTCAGCGGGGTCGCGGACGGTGCGATCTTTTCCCACAACGTCAGGCGCTCGAGGAAGCGGATGGATTGATCCATCAGTGCAGTCGTCCGCTTGTCGGCCTTGTTGTGTGGCGCTGCCACCAGGGCGACGGATCTTCCGCCGCGCGCAAGCGCGAATGCGGTGATCATACCGGCCAGACCCCCGCCGATGACGGCCACTTCAATCTGCTTCATATCGATGCCTCAATTGCTTCTCCTTCTGAAAATAGGCGCTTAGCCTGTTGAAATCCATGGGATGAAACATCGCAGCGGGTGAAAATGACAGGAACTCGCGCTAGCGTGCCGAGGACGAACGCTTTTGCGCTGGCGGTGAAGACCAAAGGATGCATATTAGCGAGAAAAACCGTCTGCCGGGGCAGGCGCATAAACCGACGAGTCATGGGGCGGATGAAAATCTTCAAATATAAACGGGTGCCATATGCGGAGATTCGTGCCTTCTCCGTGCATATATTGACGGCATCTGGATCTTTTCTCGCCTTTCTCGGCGTTGTCGCGGCCTCGGAGCATCGTTTTGTCGATATGTTCTGGTGGCTCGGTCTGGCGCTGCTGGTGGATGGCATCGATGGGCCGATCGCCCGCAAGGTGCGGGTCAAGGAAGTCCTGCCCAATTGGTCCGGCGATACGCTTGATAACATTATCGACTACGTGACCTATGTGCTGCTGCCGGCCTTCGCGCTTTATGAAAGCGGCATGATCGGTGAGCCCTGGTCCTTTGTCGCCGCCGGCATGATCGTGGTTTCCAGCGCCATCTATTATGCCGATACCGGCATGAAGACTGAGGAGTATTTCTTCTCTGGCTTCCCGGTGGTCTGGAACATGGTGATCTTCACGCTCTTCGTCATCGATGCGAGCGCCACGACAGCCATGATCGTGGTCGGCGTTTCCGTCGTCCTCACATTCCTGCCGATAAACTTCCTGCACCCGGTACGCGTCAAACGCTTGAGACCGCTCAATCTCGGCATATTCCTGTTCTGGTCGGCGTTGGGCGTCTATTCGCTGCTGATGCATTTCGTCATGCCGCAATGGGCCGTTGTCCTGTTTATCATCAGCGGTATCTACCTCTATTGCATCGGCGCCGTGCTGCAGTTTTTCCCGTCTCTCGGGCGTCAATAAGGATTGCGCATCATGACTAGGACCAAGGTCATTCAGATCCATGAAAATGGCGGCCCGGACGTCATGAAGTTGGAGGAGGTGGATCTGCCGCCTCCCGGTGCCGATGAGGTTCAGATTCGCCAGGCCGCCATTGGCCTGAATTTCATAGATGTCTATTTGCGGTCGGGTCTCTATAAGGCGCCGCGCTTTCCGCTGCAGCTGGGGAAAGAGGGCGCGGGCACGGTTACCGCCGTCGGCCCCGGCGTCTCCGATTTCTCCGTTGGAGATCGCGTCGCCTATGCCGGCAGTGACGGCGCCTATAGCGTCGAGCGCAACATCGAGGCCCGCCATCTGGTCAAGGTGCCCGACGACATCCCGCTCGAAACGGCGGCTGCGATGATGCTGAAAGGCATGACCGCCGAATATTTGCTTAATCGCACCTTCAAGGTCGGCCCCGGCACCGCATTGCTGTTCCATGCCGCTGCCGGCGGCGTTGGCTTGATTGCCGGTCAGTGGGCGAAGGCGCTTGGGGCGCCTATGGTGATCGGGACGGCCGGTTCCCGGGAAAAGGTCGAACTGGCATTGGCACATGGCTATGACCATGTCATCGACTATAGCCGGGAAAATTTTACCCAGCGCGTTCGGGAGATCACCGGTGGCAAGGGCGTCGATGTCGTTTACGACTCAGTGGGCAAGGACACGTTTCCGCAGTCGCTCGACTGCCTGAAGCCGCGCGGCATGTGGGTTACCTTCGGCCAGTCCTCTGGGCCGATCGAGAATTTCAATCTCGCTACCCTCAATCAGAAAGGCTCGCTTTTCACGACGCGTCCAAGCCTTTTCGCCTATGTCTCCACACCTGAAGAGCTCAGAGCCAGCGCCGGGGCGTTATTTGCTGTTGTGCAAAGCAACAAAGTGCGTATCAATATTCATCAGACTTATCCGCTTGCTGATGCAGGGCGCGCACACGCGGATCTGGAAGCCAGGAAAACGAGTGGAACTACACTACTGATCCCATAGATCCGTAAAGGGCAGGACGGTGGGAAGGAAATGAGGGGAACGTGTCATCATCTGATGTACCGGTGGCCGGCGCGTTGTTGTCGGTTCGCAAACTGACGAAGCTGTTCGGTAGTTTTGCCGCCTGCAATGAAATCGATCTGGAAATCCAGCCGGGCGAAATTCACGCTCTGCTCGGCGAAAACGGCGCAGGCAAATCCACGCTCGTGAAGATGCTGTTCGGCGTGCTGGCGCCGACGCATGGAGAGATAGTCTGGCAGGGCCAGCCCGTTGCGATCGACGCGCCGGGTACGGCCCGCAAGCTTGGCATCGGCATGGTCTTTCAGCATTTCTCGCTGTTTGAAGCGCTGACGGTTGCTGAAAATATCGCCCTGTCGCTCGACAGCAAGATCCCGATCGCGAAAATATCCGAGGAAGCGGCAAAGCTGTCGCGTGCCTATGGCCTGCCTCTCGATCCGAATGCGCATGTTGCCGACCTCTCCGTTGGCGAGCGCCAGCGTATCGAGATCGTCCGCGCGCTGCTGCAGAATCCGAAGCTGATCATTCTCGACGAGCCGACTTCGGTGCTGACACCGCAGGAGGCCGACCGTCTGTTCGAAACCCTGTTCCAGTTAAGGGACGAAGGGCGTTCGGTGCTCTACATCAGCCACCGCCTCGAAGAAGTGCAGCGCATCTGTTCGCGCGCCACGGTGCTTCGCCACGGCAAGGTGACCGGTGCCTGCGACCCACGGCAGGAAACGACGGGCTCGCTCGCCCGCATGATGGTCGGCAGCGATGTCGCCAGCGTGCAGCATGAAGGACTTGGGAAACCCGGCGACATCCAGCTGGAGGTCGCAGGCCTGACTGTACCGGCGCGGACGCCCTTTGCCATGTCGCTGAAGGATGTTTCGTTGCGCGTGCGTGCCGGCGAGGTGCTGGCGATCGCAGGCGTTGCCGGAAACGGGCAGGGCGAGTTGTTCGATGTCATTTCCGGCGAATACACTGTCCCATCAGACAATCTGATCCATGTGCGCGGCAAGGCAGTTGGTACCAAGGGTATCAATGCCCGCCGGTTGCTCGGGGCCGGTTTCGTGCCGGAAGAGCGCCATGGCCATGCCGCCGTTTCGGCGATGAGGCTGTCGGACAATCTCGTGCTGGCCCGCAACCAATCGGACCGCAAGGCATTCCTGCTCGGTCGCTTCCTCAACGTCATCCGTCACCGCGTCGTCAAGCAGGCTTCCAAGCGGATCTGCGAGGCGATGGACGTGCGCAAGAGCGGCGATGATCCGGCCGCCGGCGCGCTTTCCGGCGGCAATCTGCAGAAGTTCATCGTCGGCCGCGAGCTGGATCGCCAGCCGAGCGTGCTGGTCGTCAATCAGCCGACCTGGGGCGTGGACGCAGGCGCTGCGAGCCGTATCCGGCAGGCGCTGGTCGATCTCGCCCGCGACGGTTCGGCGGTGCTTGTCATCAGCCAGGACCTTGACGAGATCTTTGAAGTCGCGACCGAGATAGCGGTGATCTCGGAAGGGCGCCTGTCGCCATCCTATCCAGCCGGCGAACTCACACGCGAAAAGATCGGCTTGTTGATGGGCGGTATGCATGAATCCAGGACGCATTCGGAGCCCGCGCATGCGCATTGAACTTGAAAAGCGCCCGCAGGTCTCGAAGCTGTTTGGCATCCTGTCACCGCTGCTTGCCCTCGCGCTGGCGCTCATCGCCGGCACCATCATGTTCGCCATCATGGGCAAGGATCCCGTGGAGGCGCTGGATGCCTTCTTCGTCGAGCCGCTGCTGGAAGTCTGGTCGCTGCACGAGCTGGCGATCAAGGCCGGCCCGCTGATCCTGATCGCCGTCGGCCTCTGCGTCTGCTACCGCTCCAACAACTGGAACATCGGAGCGGAAGGTCAGTTCTCGATCGGGGCCGTTACCGGCTCGTTCATTCCGATTGTCTTCACCGATTGGCATTCGCCGATGGTGCTGCCGTTGATGCTGATCGCCGGTGCGATCGGTGGCGCTCTCTATGGCGCCATTCCGGCGCTGCTGAAGGCGCATTTCAATACCAACGAGATCCTGACCAGCCTGATGCTCGTCTATATTGGGCAACTCTTCCTGGATTGGCTGTCGCGCGGACCGTGGCGCGATCCCCAGGGCCATAATTTTCCGCAAAGCATCGATTTTCCGCCTGAGGCGGTGTTGCCGGCAATCTGGGAGGATTCCGGCCGCGCGCATTGGGGGATCGTCTTTGCCGTCGTTGCGGCTCTCCTTGCCTGGTTCATGATCAAATACACGCTGAAGGGCTTCGAGATAACCGTGCTCGGCCAATCGGCGCGGGCAGGGCGGTTTGCCGGGTTTTCGTCGCGGAAAATGGTCTGGTTCTCCTTTCTCTTTTCCGGTGCGCTCGCGGGCCTTGCTGGCATTTCCGAGGTCTCGGGTTCGATCGGCCATCTTCAGCCGGCGATCTCGCCCGGCTATGGATTTACCGCAATCATCGTTGCGTTCCTGGCGCGTCTCAATCCGCTGGGTGCGATCTTGTCCGGGTTTGTGTTGGCGCTGACCTATCTCGGCGGTGAGGCGGCGCAATTGTCGCCCGGCATTTCCGCCAAGGCGGCAAGCGTCTTCCAGGGGCTGCTGCTGTTTTTCGTGCTCTCCTGCGATACGCTGATCCACTACAAGATCCGTCTGGTCTGGTCGCGCGTTCGGGGAGGTGCGGCATGAGCATCTTTGAAGCAATCCTGCTGACCATCATCACCGCCTCGACGCCGCTCGTCATTGCGGGCCTCGGCGAACTGGTAGTGGAACGCTCTGGCGTGCTCAATCTCGGCGTCGAAGGCATGATGATCATGGGCGCGGTCGCCGCTTTCGTCGGCGCGCAGATGACGGGCTCGCCTTATGTCGGCCTCATCACCGGTGTCGTTGCCGGCGCGTTGTTTTCACAGCTGTTCGCCTTTCTCACGTTGACACTCGTTACCAATCAGGTCGCCACGGGTCTTGCGCTGACCATTCTCGGCCTCGGCCTCTCCGGCATGATCGGCGAGGGTTATGTGAGCGTGCCGGGCGTGCAGCTGCAGGAAATCGTCTTCCCGTTCCTGTCTGATATCCCGCTTCTCGGGCCGGTGCTGTTCAAGCAGGACCTGACCTTTTACCTGTCGATCGCGCTGCTCATCGGCGTCAACTGGTTCCTCTTCCGCAGTCGTGCGGGCCTGAAGCTGCGCGCTGTTGGTGACAGTCATGGCTCGGCTCACGCTCTCGGCATCGACGTCATCCGTACGCGTTATCTGGCCGTGATGTTCGGCGGCGCCTGTGCGGGGCTCGCCGGTGCGCAACTATCGCTCGTCTACACACCGCAATGGGTTGAGAACATGTCTGCCGGCCGCGGCTGGGTGACGCTGGCTCTCGTCGTTTTCGCGTCCTGGCGGCCGATGCGTGTCATGGCCGGCGGCTATCTCTTTGGCGCCGTTACGATCCTGCAGTTTCACGCCCAGGGTTTTGGCGTTGGTATTCCCTCACAATTCCTGTCGATGCTGCCTTACGCATCGACTATTGTGGTTCTCGTCATCATCTCTCAAAATCGTCGCGCGACCTTGATCAACACGCCAGCGTCGCTCGGCAAGCCCTTCGTTCCGGAGCGCTGAAGACAAACAGCCGGACGGATTTTTGCAAAACATGTCAAACCAACAGGGGTAATCATGAAAAAACTAGCACTCGCCCTCTCAACGACAGCCGCTGCCATCGTTGGTTTCGCTGCTGCCGCCGAAGCGGCCCCGACCAAGGTCTGCTTTGTCTATGTCGGTTCGCATACGGATGGCGGTTATTCGCAGGCGCATGACCTCGGACGCCAGCAGATCCAGAAGGAATTCGGCAACAAGATCGAGACGCCTTATCTCGAAAACGTGCCGGAAGGCCCGGATGCCGAGCGCGCCATCGAGCGCCTTGCCCGTTCCGGCTGCTCGCTGATCTTCTCCACCTCGTTCGGCTTCATGGACGCCACCGTCAAGGTTGCCGCCAAGTTCCCGAAGGTTAAGTTCGAACACGCCACCGGCTTCAAGAGCGGCCCGAACCTCGCCACCTACAATTCGCGCTTCTATGAAGGCCGTTACATCCTCGGCCAGATTGCGGCGAAGACGTCGAAGAACCACGGTGCCGCCTACATTGCTTCCTTCCCGATCCCGGAAGTGGTCATGGGCATCAATTCCTTCGAGCAGGGTGCTCGTTCGATCGATCCGAGCTTCAAGCTCAAGGTCATCTGGGTCAACACCTGGTTCGACCCGGGCAAGGAAGCCGATGCAGCCAAGGCCATGGTTGACCAGGGCGTTGATGTCCTGACCCAGCACACCGACACCACGGCACCGATGCAGGTGGCTCAGGAGCGCGGCATCCACGCATTCGGCCAGGCCTCCGACATGATCGCCGCCGGCCCGAAGGCGCAGCTGACGGCTATCGTCGATACCTGGGGCAACTACTACTCCAAGCGCGTTCATGCGCTGCTCGACGGCACCTGGAAGTCCGAGCAGAGCTGGGATGGTCTGAAGGACGGCATCCTGAAGATGGCCGACTATACCAACATGCCTGACGACGTGAAGAAGATGGCTCAGGAAACCGAAGCCAAGATCAAGTCCGGCGAGCTGGCGCCCTTTACGGGCCCGATCAACAAGCAGGACGGCACGCCCTGGCTGAAGGCTGGCGAGAAGGCCGATGACGGCACGCTGCTCGGCATGAACTTCTACATCGAAGGCGTCGACGACAAGCTGCCGGCTTCGAAGTAATCGCCGAAAGATAAAGTGAGTTGAAAAGGGGCGCCCACGGTGCCCCTTTTTGCTGCGCCGCACCATCGAATGCCGATTTACAAAAGTATTACTGTATGATGTTTCTGATCTCGGGCCGAGGAGACGGCCCTCGGGAGAGACGTCGCTGATCTATCCGGAATCGTTTTTTCCATTTATACATCAGCGGGATATTCGCTTGCCACGGTTGGCGCCGAGCCTGGCGCAATTGCGGTCGTGGTCACGGGCGGAACACTGCTAACGGGAGGAGCGGAGTTCGGCGGAGGAACACTCATCGGAATTCTCATACAGGGCTTGATACAGACCTGCGCCACCTTTGATGGAATGTTTTCCAGTGGATGGACAAAGGCTTGATCGGCTTGCTGCTGTTGCCCTTATTCTGATGCAGAAGGATCTTCTGCTGCTTTCCCGTTTAAATCGACGTGACGTCTAAGGGAAGGACGGGTGCTTTGCGTAGCAGACTGCTTGATACGAGAAAAACCGAGGGGAAGTCGCGCACGAGCCATGCGCAGGTGGTCGACGACCTCGGCAAGGCAATCGTATCGGGTGATTTTCCGATCGGCAGCATTCTCCCCGGCGACAGCGACCTTCTCTTGCGGTTCAAAGTATCCCGCACCGTTCTGCGGGAGAGTATGAAGACCCTGGCGGCAAAGGGGCTGGTCGTGCCGCGCGCCCGCGTCGGCACGCGCGTCACCGAGAAGATCTACTGGAACATGTTCGACAACGATGTGCTCAACTGGCATTTCGAAAGCGGGATCGACAAGGAATTCCTTCTGCATCTCTACGACATACGCATGGCCTTCGAGCCGTTCGCCGCCAGTCTCGTGGCGGAGCGCGCCAGCCGCGAAGACATCGATCTGTTGCGGCGCCTCGCGGCTTCCATGGCCGCACCTCATCACACATCGGACAGCCTGGCCGTTGCCGATCTGCATTTCCATCTGGCCATCACCGAGGCATCGCAAAACCCTTTCATGCGCTCGCTTGGCGGCCTGATCGAGGCCGCGCTGGTCGGCATGTTCCGCATGAGCGCGCCGAGTTCCACCACGGGCTTCGGCAATATAGCCGACACGCACATGGCAATCGTCGAGGCCATTGCGGCGCGGGATACTGTTGCCGCTCACAAGGCTATGGAGTTCGTCATCGTCGACGGACGTCAACATGTCCTTGAAGCTTTTGCGGCTCTTGCCGAGGCTTGAGGGCCGCCGCTAATTTCGCCGTAGTTCGCCACTCGACTAGTTGCTATGAGGGAACTGTGCCCGACAACGGGCACTGCCTGATCGTACACCTCGGAGCCTGCAATGGAACGCACCTGCCTCGCCATCATCCTCGCCGCCGGCGACAGCACCCGCATGAAATCATCGATCTCGAAGGTGCTGCACCCGATCGCTGGGCGGCCCATGATCGCCCACGTAATGGAGGCAATCACCAGGACCGATATTTCGGCGGCAGCGCTCGTCGTCGGGCGCAATGCCGATGAAGTCAGCGCGGCTGCATCGATCGGCGGAATTACGGTTGAATCCTATCTGCAGAAAGAGCGCCTCGGCACCGGCCATGCCGTGCTCGCAGCGCGCGAGGCGATTGCACGAGGCTATGACGACATCATCGTTGCCTACGGAGACGTGCCGTTGCTGACCGATGTCCCGCTGCGTGCTGCGCGTCAGGGCCTCGCTGAGGGCAATGACATCGTCGTCATCGGTTTTCACACCGACAGCCCGAATGCCTACGGCCGGCTGCTGGTCAAGGACGGTGAACTCATCGCGATCCGCGAAGCCAAGGATGCGACGGATGCCGAGCTGGCGGTTACCTGGTGCAACAGCGGCCTGATGGCGATCAACGGCCGCAAGGCGCTGGATCTGCTCGATCGCATCGGCAACAGCAATGCCAAGGGCGAATATTACCTCACGGACCTGGTCGAGATCGCCCGGTCGCTCGGCGGCCGAGCCGTGGCCGTCGATGCGCCGGAGGTTGAGATGACCGGGTGCAACAATCGCGCCGAACTCGCCTTCATCGAGCGCCTTTGGCAGGAGCGGCGGCGCCACGAGCTAATGCTGTCGGGTGTCACCATGATCGCGCCCGAGACGGTGTTTCTCTCCTATGACACCGTCATCGGTCAGGACGCGCTGATCGAGCCGAACGTGGTCTTCGGCCCCGGCGCCGTCATCGAAGGCGGCGCGATCGTTCACTCGTTCTCGCATGTCGAGGGTGCCCATGTCAGCGCCGGCGCGACGGTTGGGCCGTTCGCGCGGTTGCGTCCCGGCGCCGATCTCGCCAGTGGTTCAAAGGTCGGCAACTTCTGCGAGGTGAAGAACGGCAAGATCGGCGAGGGCGCCAAGGTCAATCACCTGACCTATATCGGCGATGCGACCATCGGCGCTGGCAGCAATGTCGGCGCTGGTACGATCACCTGCAACTATGATGGGGTCAACAAGTACCAGACCCATATCGGCGCGAACGCCTTCATCGGCTCCAACTCCTCGCTCGTGGCGCCCCTGCATATCGGCGATGGCGCCTATGTCGCTTCCGGCAGTGTCATCACCGAGGACGTCCCGGACAATGCACTGGCCTTCGGGCGTGCGCGTCAGGAGATCAAGCCGGAACGCGCCAAGGCTCTGCGCGAGCGAGCCCTTGCCATCAAGGCAGAGAAGAAGGGTGGCCACTAAACCCTTGGGCGTCACGCGTAACGGTCCGAAATCGAAAGTGACCGTTGCGGCAATTGAGAAAATTGCAGGAATGATTAGGACTTGCCCTCGTAACTGAGGCCAGACGGAGAGTTGTATGTGCGGTATTGTTGGGATCGTCGGAACGAAGCCGGTGGCGGACCGCTTGGTGGATGCGCTGCGGCGCCTCGAATACCGCGGCTACGATTCGGCTGGTGTTGCGACCATCCATGAAGGCGCGATGGATCGCCGCCGCGCGGAAGGGAAGCTTTTCAATCTGGAAAAGCACCTGGAGGCAAACCCGCTACCCGGTACGACTGGCATCGCTCATACGCGCTGGGCGACCCACGGCGTTCCCAATGAAACCAACGCCCATCCGCATTTTGTCGACGGCGTCGCCGTCGTGCACAATGGCATCATCGAAAACTTCTCTGAGTTGCGCGAGGAGTTGAAGGCAGAGGGTAGGGTATTCGCCTCGCAGACAGATACCGAAGTGGTGGCGCATCTGTTGGCGAACTACATCCGCGATGGCCTGGAGCCCCGCGCTGCCATGCTGAAGATGCTGAACCGCGTCACCGGCGCTTATGCGTTGGCCGTGATGTTTGAAAACGATCCCGGCACGCTAATGGCCGCTCGTTCCGGGCCGCCGCTTGCAGTCGGATACGGCAAGGATGAGATGTTCCTTGGCTCGGATGCGATTGCGCTCGCTCCTTTCACGAATGAAATTACCTACCTCGTCGACGGTGACTGCGCGATCGTCACCCATGGCGGTGCGACTATTATCGATTTCAATGGCAAGGAAGTGAGCAGGCCCCGCCAGATCTCGCAGGCGACCGCCTATGTGGTCGACAAGGGCAACCATCGCCACTTCATGGAAAAGGAAATCTACGAGCAGCCGGAGGTCATTTCGCACGCGCTCAGCCATTATGTCGATTTCGCCAGCCATCAGGTGCGCCCGAGCGTATCGGCAATCGACTTCGGCAAGGTTTCCGGCCTGGCGATCTCCGCTTGCGGCACGGCCTATCTCGCCGGTCTGATCGGCAAATACTGGTTCGAGCGTTATGCCCGGCTTCCAGTCGAAATCGATGTTGCCTCCGAGTTCCGCTATCGCGAAATGCCCTTGTCTTCCTCGCAGGCGGCGCTCTTCATCTCGCAATCCGGCGAGACGGCCGACACGTTGGCTTCTCTGCGCTATTGCAGGGACAATGGCTTGAAGATCGGTGCGGTCGTCAATGTCAAAGAATCGACGATCGCTCGCGAATCCGATGCCGTGTTCCCGATTATGGCCGGCCCCGAGATCGGCGTTGCCTCGACCAAGGCCTTCACCTGCCAGCTTGCCGTTCTAGCCTCCCTGGCGATTGGGGCGGGGGTCGCCCGCGGCACCATCAGTGCTGCGGATGAAAAGGAAATGGTGCGTCACCTCGTCGAGATGCCGCGCATCATGGCGCAGGTGCTCAATATCATTCAGCCACAGATGGAAAGCCTCTCGCGCGACATTTCGAAATACAAGGATGTGCTTTATCTCGGTCGTGGCACCAGCTTCCCGCTTGCCATGGAAGGAGCACTGAAGCTGAAGGAAATCTCGTATATTCACGCCGAGGGCTATGCAGCCGGCGAACTCAAGCATGGGCCGATCGCGCTGATCGACGAGAATATGCCCGTCATCGTCATCGCTCCGCACGACCGCTTTTTCGACAAGACGGTTTCCAACATGCAGGAAGTGGCAGCACGCGGTGGCCGAATCATCTTCATCACCGATGAAGCAGGTGCCGCCGCGTCGACGCTACCGACGATGGCGACGATTACTCTGCCCGTCGTTGACGAGATCATCGCGCCGATCATCTTCTCGCTGCCGATTCAGCTGCTTGCCTATCACACCGCCGTCTTCATGGGCACGGACGTCGATCAGCCGCGCAACCTCGCCAAATCGGTTACGGTGGAGTAGGGCCTCGCTCCATTTGCGCCCGGTGGTCACGTCGTCGTGAGAGGAAGCTCCGTTCGGCGCGGCGGGATGACTGCCGGGTTGTGTGCCACATCGATTTCTGGCACTTTTCATTGAGGAGAGGTGGGGGAGGATTTGCCTGATAGCGCTAGGCGGCGGAATGGAGTTTTCGAACGGCACATGACTGAGAAACTCATCAAAATGTCCGTGACGACGCGGATCAGAAACAACTTCCTGGCCGGCCTCATCATCTGCGCTCCGATCGCCATTACCATCTGGCTTACCTGGTCCGTCGTCCATTGGGCAGACAGCTGGGTCCGCCCCTATATTCCCGCGCGGTACGATCCTGAGAGCTATCTGAACTTCGCTGTCCCAGGCACCGGCCTGGTGATCGCGATGATCTTCATCACCATCGTCGGTTTCCTGGCCAAGAACCTGATCGGGCAAAGCATCGTTCGTTTTGGCGAGTCGATCGTCAATCGCGTGCCGCTCGTGCGAAGCATCTACAAGAGCGTCAAGCAGATCTTCGAGACAGTGCTGAAGGAGCAGGGCACTTCTTTCAAAAAGGTCGGTTTGATCGAATATCCAAGCCCTGGCCTCTGGTCCATGGTGTTCATTTCGACGGATGCCAAGGGCGAGATTGCCTCGAAATTTAATGCCATGGGTCACGATATGGTCGCAGTGTTCCTGCCGCCGACACCGGTGCCGACAGCAGGCTTCCTGGTTTTCGTCCCGCGCGAAAAGATCACGGTGCTCGATATGGGCCCCGAGGACGGCGCGAAACTTCTGATTTCCGGCGGCCTGGTCTCGCCCGAATACAAGGAAGAGCTTGTTGCCGCGAAGGGCCTGCGCGCGCCGGTCCCGATGAAGTCTCTGACCTAGAAACGGCCATTCGTGCAGCTCGTTGACGATCTTCGCGCGCAGCGCGAATTGTCATGCGCCTATCATGTTGACGCCTTAGATCGTCGATGGGGACTGGCAATCGGATGTATCTCATCATTGAATGCTCGGAGCTTGGGCGCCGGGCGATTGCTCTTCGACGCAAGGCTATGGACCAAGCCGAGGATGATGCCGCTGTCTCCACACGGTTTTTCATCAGGAGGATATTGTCTTGGGATATATGCGTTCGAAAAGTCTGCCGTTGCTGTCGGCGGCGCTTGCCACATTTGTTTTCGCTGCGCCGGTCGCAGCACTTGCCGATACTTCGGTAGCCGTTCAGGGCGTGACGCTCGTCAATAAGGGCCGGGTCGCCATCGGCCGCATTCCGGCCAACCAGCGCGACAAGTTCGGCGAGACCTTCGGCTCGGGCTCTGGAATGTCTATCGACACCAAAAGCTGGACCCGCAATGCCGACGGCACCTACAAGGGCTCGCTCTGGCTGCTGCCGGATCGCGGCTACAATGTTGCAGGCACCACCGATTATCGCGCACGCCTCAACACGATCGATATCCTGCTGACGCCGGTTGCTCCCGGTGCAACGCCGCCGGCCGGCAAGGAACAATCGGGCGTAGACGCCAAGCTCGCAGACACCTTTCTCCTGAAGGATGATAAGGGCGTAGAGGCGACCGGTCTCGATCCGGCCAATGGCACCCGCCATCCTGAAGGCGGTATGCCGTTGTTGCCCGAAGCGCCGAATGGCAAGATCTCGCTGGACAATGAAGCGATTGCCCGTCTGCCCGACGGCACGATGTTCATCAGCGATGAATACGGCCCCTATATCTATCGCTTCTCGGCGGATGGCCGGATGCTGTCTGCCACGACACCGCCGGATGCATTCCTGCCGATGCGCAATGGCGCCGTGAACTTCTCGTCGAACAATCCAGGCCCCGGCGAAGCTGTGCCTGATCCCAAGGATCCGACCAGCGGACGTCAGAACAACCAGGGCTTCGAGGGCATGTCTCTCACCCCGGACGGCAAGTTCCTGATCGCTGTACTGCAGTCGGCGACCCGCCAGGATGGCGGCGATTCCAGCTCGACGCGGCAGAACACGCGCGCGCTTGTCTATGACGCTTCCGATGTCGCTCATCTGAAACTGGTGCATGAATATGTCGTACCATTGCCGGTTTTCACCAATGAGAAGGGCAAGACGGTCGTTGCGGCCCAGAGCGAGATCGTGGCGCTTTCGTCGACGAGCTTCCTGATGCTGGCGCGTGACAGCGGCAATGGTTATGGCCAGAAGGGCGACAAGTCCCTCTACCGCAGCATCGAATTTGTCGACGTCTCCGCCGCCACTGACATTGCCGGCAGCAAGTTCGATACCGGCACATCGGTCGCCCCCAAGGGCGTTCTCGACCCCACGGTAAAGCCGGCGGCCGTCAACCAGTTCATCGACATCAACGATAGCGCCGATCTCGCACGTTTCGGCCTGCACAACGGTGCTCCGAACGATCGCAGCAATCTTTCGGAGAAGTGGGAAGCGATGTCGCTTGCCAGCGTTCAGGACCCGAAGCTGCCGGACGATTACTTCCTGTTCGTCGCCAACGACAACGACTTCATCACCCAGGACGGTTTCCAGGTTGGAGCCGCCTACAAGGATGATAGCGGCGCCGATGTCGACACCATGTTCCAGGTGTTCCAGGTGACCATTCCCGGTCTTGCTGGCAAGTAAGCCTTTTGAAGGAGGATGGGCGCGTTGACCGCGTCCATCCAGTCATCCGGCTCGCAGGAAACGGATCGCCTCATCTCGGCGGAAAAGATAGAGCAAGGTGCGTATCGCCATGCCGCGCTCTCCGGTCAGTTCCGGATCGCGCTCGATGATATAGGCGGCATCCTTGCGGGCGATTTCCAGAAGATCGGCATGAGCTTCTAGGCTGGCGATGCGAAAGCCCGGCGTGCCGGACTGGCGCGTGCCCAGAAGCTCGCCTTCACCGCGCAGCTTCAGATCCTCCTCGGCAATGCGGAAGCCATCTTCGGTGTCGCGCATGATCGAGAGCCGGGCATGTCCGGTTTCACCAAGCGGCCCCTTATAGAGCAGGATGCAGGTGGAGGCTTCGTCGCCACGTCCGACGCGACCGCGCAGCTGATGCAACTGCGCCAGGCCGAAACGTTCGGCATGTTCGATGACCATGATCGTCGCATCGGGAACGTCGACGCCAACTTCAACGACGGTTGTCGCGACCAGCAGCCGTATCTCGCCATTCTTGAAGGCCATCATGACGGCGTCCTTTTCAGGACCGCTCATCCGGCCATGAATAAGGCCGATGCCAGGGCCGAGTGCGCTCGTCAATGTCGCGTGACGCTCCTCGACGGACATTAAATCAGATTCTTCGGATTCTTCCACAAGTGGGCATATCCAATAGGCTTTCTTGCCTTCCGATAGCGCGCTTTTTAACCGACCGACGATCTCGCCGGTTCGCTCATTCGGGATGGTGATCGTCTGGATCGGCTTGCGCCCGGCCGGCTTCTCGGTGAGCTTGGAAACGTCCATATCGCCGAAGGCGGCCAGCACGAGGGTTCGCGGAATGGGCGTCGCGGTCATGACGAGCATATGCGGCGAGATGCCTTTCGCAGTCAGGCGCAGGCGCTGGTGGACGCCGAAGCGATGCTGTTCGTCGACCACGGCCAGCACGAGGTTGGCATAGCCGACACTGTCCTGGAACAGCGCATGCGTGCCGATGATGATCTGCGCTTCGCCAGAGGCGATGCGCTCGAGAATGGCATCTCGCTCACGACCCTTCGTACGACCTGTGAGAACTTCCACCGAAAGATTTGCATTTGCTGCGAATTTCGAGATCGTCGCGTGGTGCTGCCGCGCTAGGATTTCGGTCGGCGCCATCAACACGGCCTGGCCGCCGCTTTCGATTGCGGCAGCGATTGCCATCAGGGCCACCAGTGTCTTGCCGGCCCCGACATCGCCCTGCAGCAGCCGCAGCATACGCTCCGTGCCGGCCATATCCTTGAGAATATCCGCCACAGCTTCACGCTGGCTGTTGGTCATCGAGAAGGGTAGGGATTCCAATATCTTGCTGCTGATTTCTCCCGTGGCATGCACAGGCTTGCCGGCGACCTTGCGCAGCCGCTGACGCACCAGCGATAGCGAGAGCTGTCCGGCCAGGAATTCATCATAGGCAAGCCGGCGGCGCGCCGGCGTCTGCGGATCGATATCGGCCGCGTCGCGTGGCGCGTGCACCATGTGGAAACTGTCCGATATCGAGGGAAAGCCCTGCTTCTGTGCCAGAGCCAGATCGTCCCACTCCGGCAGTTCGGGCATGCGTGGCAGGGCGGCTTCGATGGTCTTGCGCAGGAACTTCGGCGAGAGGCCGGCCGTCAGCGGATAGACCGGCTCGACCAGCGGCAGGTTTTCCGCCTCGCTCTCGCGCATAATGTAATCCGGATGCACCATCGACGGCCGGCCATTGAACCAGTCGACCTTGCCGCTGACGGTTACCGTTTCATCGAGCGGCAGCTGCTTTTCCAGCCATTGCGCCTTGCCGCGGAAGAAGACCAGCGCCAGTTCTCCCGTCTCGTCGTGCAGGTATACGCGATAGGGCACGTTGCTGCGCGCCGGCGGCGCCTGATGGCGGTCGACGCGGCCGGTAATGGTGACGATTGTGCCCTGCGGCGCCCTGGCGATACCCGGCTGCTCGCGCCGATCGATGATGGAGTGTGGTGCGTGAAACAAGAGGTCGATGACCCGGCAATCGTCGATCGTCTCGCGGTCGAGCAGCTTCACCAGCAGTTCGGATACCTTCGGCCCGACGCCGGGCAGCGAAGAGATGGAGGCAAACAAAGGGTCGAGGATGGCGGGACGCATGGCGGGCAAAATGCGACGGGCAGGGTGGATTTGGCAAGGGGCGGCTGGAAACTCCTCTCCATTGAGGCCAACACTCCCCGGAAAATTGCGTCTGGGACGCTTTTTTCTGAAAAATCGGTTCCCACCTTTCCCTGCTGGTTTTATAGAGACGCATCAACATAAAGGTGTTTTTGATGACTGGGCTCACCCTCAGCAGTGCCGATCTCGATCCCCGCCGTCGGCGCATCCTTTTTCGCTGCTGGCATCGCGGCATCCGCGAGATGGATCTGGTCTTCGGGCAGTTCGCCGATAACGAGCTGCCGGGGCTGGCGGAAGCCGATCTCGACGAGCTCGAGCGGATCATGGATGAAGAGGATAACGATCTCGTCAAGTGGATCCTCGGCACCGAGCCGATACCGCAGCATCTCCAGACGCCGCTCTTCGAGCGCATCGGATCCTACAAGCCCGATTTCGAAGAGATCGCCGAAAGGTTTGGTTTAACGAAATGATCCCCGGTTTCGACGCGAAGAAGGTGCTCGCCTCAAGCGAGCCGCTGACGGTCGGTCATGTTCCGGCCGGCATGGAGCCGTTCCTGCTTGCCGAGCTGGCAAGGGCCGGCCAGCCGGTCGCCTATGTCATGTCCGATGGACAGCACATGGCCGACGTCGAGCAGATGCTTGGCTTCATCGCGCCCGAAATACCGGTATTGAGTCTGCCGGCCTGGGATTGCCTTCCTTACGACCGCGTTTCCCCGAGCTCCGATACTTCGGCTCGCCGTCTGGCTGCCTTTTCCGGGCTGATCGCGTATCACCGCAAGCCGCATGCCGCGATCGTACTGGTGACGGTCAATGCCATGCTGCAGAAAGTGGCGCCGCAGGATATCATCGAGAGCCTGGCGTTTTCGGCAAGACCGGGCAATCAGGTGCGCATGGACGACATCGCCAGCCGCCTGGAGCGCAACGGCTTTGATCGCGTCGCCACCGTGCGCGAAGTCGGCGAATTTGCCGTGCGCGGCGGTATTCTCGATGTCTTCGTTCCCGGTACGGAAGAACCGGTGCGTCTGGATTTCTTCGGCGACACGCTGGAAAGCATCCGCAGCTTCGATCCCGCCAGCCAGCGCACGATCGGGCAGGTCCGCTCGCTCGATCTCAATCCGATGAGCGAGGTGACGCTGACGCCGGATACGATCAGCCGTTTCCGCAAGAATTATCTTTCCGCATTCGGCGCCGCTACCCGCGACGATGCGCTGTATCTCGCAGTGTCCGAAGGCCGCCGCTACGCGGGCATGGAGCACTGGCTGCCGCTGTTTTACGAGAAGCTTGAGACGGTCTTCGACTATCTCAAGGGCTTCCGTCTGGTCACAGACCATACGGTGCGCGAAGCCGCCGAGGAGCGCTCAAAGCTCGTTTTCGACTATTACGACGCTCGCCTGAACTCCGGCCAGCAAAGCAAGAGCCAGATGGGGCAGGGCACGCCCTACAAGCCCGTCACGCCGGGCCAGCTCTATCTTGACGGCAGCACCTTCGGCAAAGCGCTTGACGCGTTCGACGCCATCCGCATATCGCCGTTCAACGAGCATGATGGCGAGGCGCGCCGCGTCCTCAGCATCGACGCCCGTCAGGGACCGCGCTGGGCGCGCTCGGCGACGGAAAGTGCCGACAGCGAGCGCGTCAACGTCTTCGATGCCGTCGTCAAGCACATTGCCGACAAGCGTGCCTCCGGCGCCAAGGTGCTGATTTCAGCCTGGACGGAGGGTTCGCTCGACCGCCTCCTGCAGGTGCTTGCCGAGCATGGGTTGGCACGCGTCAAGACGATCGAGGCTTTCAAGGATATCGGCGGCTTAGCGAAAGGCGAGGCGGCAGCGGCCGTGCTCAGCCTGGAAGCGGGCTTCGAGGCCGGTGATCTGGTCATCATCGGCGAGCAAGATATTCTCGGCGACCGTATGGTGCGCCGCTCCAAGCGCCGCAAGCGCGCCGCCGATTTCATCTCGGAAGTGGCGGGCCTGGACGAAGGCTCGATAGTCGTTCATGCCGAACACGGCATCGGCCGTTTCGTCGGCCTCAGGACCATCGAGGCGGCGGGCGCTCCGCATGCCTGTCTTGAACTGCAATATGCCGACGACGCCAAGCTGTTCCTGCCGGTCGAAAACATCGATCTGCTGTCGCGCTATGGCGGCGAGGGCACCGAGGCGCAGCTCGACAAACTCGGCGGCGGCGCATGGCAGATGCGCAAGGCCAAGCTCAAGAAGCGCCTGCTCGATATGGCCGGCGCTTTGATCCGCATCGCGGCCGAGCGCCTGACCCGGCATGCGCCGGTGCTCAGCACCCCGGACGGCCTCTATGACGAGTTTGCCGCCCGCTTCCCTTATGACGAAACCGAAGACCAGATGAACGCGATCGAGGCGGTGCGTGACGATCTCGGCGCCGGCCGGCCAATGGATCGCCTCGTCTGCGGCGATGTCGGCTTCGGCAAGACGGAAGTGGCCCTGCGCGCGGCCTTCGTTGCGGCCATGAACGGCGCCCAGGTTGCCGTCGTGGTGCCGACGACGCTGCTCGCTCGCCAGCATTTCAAGACGTTTTCAGAGCGCTTTCGTGGCTTGCCGATCCGCATTCAGCAGGCATCGCGTCTCGTTGGCGCCAAGGATCTGGCGTTGACAAAGAAGGAAGTGTCCGAAGGCAAGACGGATATTGTCGTCGGCACGCATGCGCTGCTCGGCGCTGGCATCCAGTTCGCCAATCTCGGCCTGCTCGTCATCGACGAGGAGCAGCATTTCGGCGTCAAGCACAAGGAGCGCCTGAAGGAGCTGAAGAGCGACGTGCATGTGCTGACGCTGTCGGCAACGCCGATCCCGCGCACGCTGCAGCTTGCCATGACGGGCGTGCGCGAACTGTCGCTTATCACCACGCCGCCGGTCGACCGCATGGCAGTGCGCACCTTCATCTCGCCTTTCGATTCGCTCGTCATCCGCGAAACGCTGATGCGCGAGCATTATCGCGGCGGCCAGAGCTTCTATGTCTGTCCGCGCCTCGCCGATCTCGCTGATATCCACGCCTTCCTGCAATCGGATGTGCCGGAGCTGAAGGTGGCGGTCGCCCATGGCCAGATGCCGGCCGGTGAACTCGAAGACATCATGAACGCCTTCTACGAAGGCCGCTATGACGTGCTGCTCTCCACGACCATCGTCGAATCCGGCCTCGACGTGCCCACGGCTAACACGCTGATCGTCCATCGCGCCGATATGTTCGGCCTTGCGCAGCTCTATCAGCTGCGCGGCCGCGTCGGCCGCTCCAAGGTGCGCGCCTTTGCGCTCTTCACCCTGCCGGTCAACAAGGTGCTGACGGCAACGGCGGAGCGCCGCCTCAAGGTGCTGCAATCGCTGGACACGCTCGGCGCCGGTTTCCAGCTCGCCAGCCACGATCTCGATATCCGCGGCGCCGGCAATCTGCTTGGCGAGGAACAGTCCGGCCATATCAAGGAAGTCGGCTTCGAGCTTTACCAGCAGATGCTCGAGGAGGCTGTCGCCGAGGTCAAGGGCGTCGACGAGATCCAGGACACTGGCTGGTCGCCGCAGATCTCAGTCGGCACGCCGGTCATGATCCCCGACAATTACGTGCCGGATCTGCATCTGCGAATGGCGCTCTATCGCCGCCTCGGCGAAATCACTGAAATCAAGGAGATCGACGGTTTCGGTGCCGAAATGATCGACCGTTTCGGGCCGATGCCGATCGAGGTCCAGCACCTGCTGAAGATCGTCTACATCAAGTCGCTCTGCCGCATCGCCAATGTCGAGAAGCTCGACGCCGGCCCGAAGGGCGTCGTCGTGCAATTCCGCAACAAGGAATTCCCGAACCCCGGCAATCTGGTCGGCTATATCGCCAAGCAGGGCACGATGGCCAAGATCCGCCCCGACCACAGCGTCTTCCTGACGCGCGACCTGCCGACGCCTGAAAAGCGGCTGCAGGGTGCGGCTGTTGTCATGACGCAGCTGGCGGAGCTGGCGAAATAGGAAGGTTGAGTGAGATGCTGCGCGGCTTTCCGCACCTGAAAGCCATCAGGATTTTGCGGAAATCGCGCTCAGCTCTTCCAGATCGAGATCTCGCTCCAGTTCGTGGAGCGTTTCATCGTCGATATCTCCGGCGCGGTGAAGCCGTATGAGTTCGCGGCGACCGGTCGCGACCGCTTCCAGAACGACATCGAAATGTGCCTGTAGCATAGGGGCGTACTCGTCTGTGCGCGCGGCATAGTCGACGATCTTTTCCGCTCTGGTCTGATAGCGATTGAGCAGCTGCGGGTGAATAAGATTGCCTTCGCTGTCGTAGGCCAATGTCTGGATCGTCGCCCATTGCGCCTGGGCCATGGCGGCTTCTGCTTGGCTCATGGTGAAGCGAGCTTTGGCCGATTCCGGCTCCGTCAGCTGCGACCACTTGATGACATACCCAAGCGTGGTGCCTTGCAAAAGCACGGTGCCAAGAATGATGGCAAACGACGTCACCAGGATAAAGTCGCGGCCGGGGAAGTTTTCGGGCACGCTCAGTGCCAGGGCAAGCGTGACCACCCCGCGGACACCAGCCCAACCCAGTACGGTCGCGCCGCGGAACCCGAGCGGAGTATATCGCTTAACTCCAAGAAGATTACACAGGCTGATGACCCAATCGGAGCCGTAGGTCCATGCAAAGCGTGCGAGAGTGAGCGCGATCAGGATGACGAGTATCGGCAATCCCATCGTGGCGAGCACCACGTCGAAACCGCCGCCGCGTTCGACGACGCCACGCAGGGATAGGCCGATCAGGATGAAAACCGTGGCTTCCATCAGGAAAACGATGACGGTCCAGAATGACGTGCCGCGCATGCGCGTGGAAGCGGACAAGACGGTATGCTGATGCCAGCTCATGATCAGGCCGGTGGCTACAGTCGCGATGACGCTCGAGACATGCAGCAGTTCGCCGAGCAGGTAGGAAATCCATGCCAGGAGCGCAGTGGCGGCGATGATCAGATATTCGTCGCCCAGCCGGCGCACGAAGAGAACCCATGTCGTGCCGACGGCGATGCCGACCACCGCGCCGCCGATTGCCAGCACGAAGAAACTCCCCACGGCATCTACAGCGCTGAAGGTGCCGGTCACGCCGGCGGCGATGGCGAAACGGAAGAGCACCAGGCCGCTTGCATCATTGAGCAGGCTTTCGCCCTCCAGCAGGATTTGCAGACGCCGGGGCAATTTCACGCGCTCCAGCACCGCCCGGGCAGACACCGCGTCCGGCGGCGACACGATGGCTCCGAGGGCGGCGCAGGCTGCCCAGGGGAGCGAGGGAAACAGCAGATGGGTCACCACGGCCACGACGGCGCAAGTGAAGAAGACCGCGCCGATGGCGAGCGAGGCAATGCCGATCATGTGGCGGCGAACGCGCCCCAGAGCGATGGACCAGGCACCATCCAGCAGCAGAGGCGGTAGGAAGATGACCAGCACCAGAGCCGGATCGATCTGTATGGTCGGCAATCCCGGCAGAAAGGCAATCAACCCGCCACCCGCAAGCAGCGCCACGGAGGGCGGCATTCCGAGCCGATGAGCGGCATAGTGAAGTGCTATGATCGCTACAAACATCGCGATCACCAACTCGAATAAATGTGTTGGTTCCATACGCCCGCCCCGAGTGCTGTCCCTCTTTATCGAAGCTATTAAAGGGTTTGTCTCGGGGGAATGCAATTGGGCGGGTGCTCGGCCAGAAACGAGGAAGCTTCTCGTCACACAGTCCGCAACAAGCAATATCCGGATCGGGCCGCTTTCCATCAGAAGGAGACGAGCTCTATTCTTCAGAAAGCTGCTTCAGGAATTTTATCGTCAGTTCCGACACCTCGCTCGGTCGCTCCTGCTGGAGCCAATGACCGGCCGCTGGCAGAACATGCGAGCCACGCAAGTTAGGGACCAAGTGTGGCATGCTCGCGATTATCTGATCCATACCGGGGATGCTGAGGCCGGTGTCGCGTTCACCGGTCATGAACAGCGCGGGGACATTGACCAGCTGGCCTGCGTTGGCCTGCTGTAGCTCCCAATTTCGGTCGAGATTGCGATAGTAGTTGAGACCACCAGTGAAGCCAGAGGCCTTGAAAGCAGTCACCAGCCACTCAAAGTCTTCCTTCGGAAGCCAATCGGGAGGCTGAATCGGATCGGGCAGGGTTGCTAGCAGTCCGGTGCTGCGTTGAACCATGCCAAAAGGGTTGGGCGTGGCGTCGCCAGCCTTGCGCGGCCCGGCCTCACCGCTCGCGGCGTAGATGAGTTTCCGGAGCGTCAGGCTGACGTCCTGACTGAATTCGGCTTCGGCACCTTCCGGGTCTTGGAAATAAAGAGTGTAGAATAGCGCCTCGTCATTATGCGGGAAAATCTTCGAGGGCGGCACAGGTGGCAATCCCATCATTGGTACGCTCAAAGCCACGACGGCGCGAAATCTGTCCGGGCGCACGAGCGCGGCCTGCCAAGCGATTGTTGCGCCCCAATCGTGGCCAACGATAACGGCTTGCTTTTCCTCCAAGGCGTCGAGCAGGGCCACCAAATCGCCAACCGCATGGAAGACGGTATACTGATCGGCTCGCTTTGGGGCCTCGGTCTTGCCGTAGCCTCTCATGTCCGGTGCGACGGCCCGGTAACCTGCATTTGCGAGAGCCCCAATCTGATGCCGCCAAGTGTATTTGGTTTCGGGAAAGCCGTGGCACAGCAATACCAAAGGACCTTTTCCTTCATCAAGGACGCTCATGCTGATTGTGCGGGTCTGAATGGTGCTCTCTTTCATCGGAACCTCTTGCTTAGCTGCCGTTGCGTGAAAGGAGGTAGCGATCAGGGCTGTCGAAGAGGCCAGGAATTGTCGGCGTCGCATGTGTGCTCCTTCTATTCTGTAACAGCATGTGTTACGCTAGGGTGGGTGTCAAGATAGCGTAACAATTATTGTTGCGGAAAGGTGCGCGATGAAGACCGACGGTAGGCTTGCCAGGATGTTGCATGTGTTGGTGCACATGGGCTTGCTCGGTGGTAGGGAAACCTCGGAAAGGATCGGCCAGATGCTCAATACCAATCCGGTCGTCGTGCGCCGAACGCTGGGAGCGCTGCGCGAACATGGCATCGTTGAATCGGAAGGCGGCCGTGGCGGAGGTTGGAAGCTGATCAAATCACTCGATGAAGTGACAGTGCTGCATGTCCAGCGTGCGCTGCACGAGGGGGCAATCCTCGCAGCCCCAATTTCGCGAGACCACCCGTCCTGTCCGGTGGAGCGGGCCTCAAATTCAATCCTTGAGGCAGCTCATGCCGCAGCAGAGCGCGAACTTATGGAAAAGTATGCGGCGACGACGCTCGCGCAGATAGCGGCAATTGCACTTGCCGATGGGGACGGACCGCCGGGTCATTCGCGATAGCGACGACAAGTCGGCTGTTGACCCCTGGCGGCTACTGCCGCCCAAGATCGAAACAGTAATCTCCGTTCAATTCATCCCAGCTCGCGCTTCGGCCTTCATCTTGGCGATATCGCGCAACGCCTCAACCAGCACGTCAGGCGTCTGCGCGCCGCTGACGGCATATTGCTGGTCGAAGATGAAGAAGGGCACGCCGGTGACGCCGATCTTCTGGGCAGCGTCGATTTCGGCGATGATGAGGTCGCGGTCAGCGTCGGAGGCGAGGAGGGTTGATATGACGGAGCGGTCGAGCCCGGCCTTTTCGGCGATATCGAGCAGAACCGCGTGGTCGCCGACATTGCGACCCTCTTCGAAATTGGCCTTGAAGAGGGCGTTGACGACCTTTTCCTGCTTCTCGCGGCTTTCGGTGACGGCCCAGTGGATGAGGCGGTGTGCGTCGAGCGTGTTCGGGCCTATCTTGATGGCTTCGAAATCGAAGGCTATGCCTACTTCGCGGCCGAGATCGGTCAGCATCTTGTGTCCCTGCGCCACGCGTTCGGCGCCGCCAAGCTTCTGCTCAAGCGCCTTCTTCTGATCGACGCCTTCGGGCGGATAGCCCGGGTTCAGCCGATAGGGACGCCAGTTGAGGTCGACACCCACCGTGTCCTGCACCTCGGCGATCGCCAGTTCCAGCCGGGCCTTGCCGAGATAGCACCACGGACAAACGACGTCCGAGACGATATCGATCGTGATGCGTTCCATGGCTCTATCCTTTCAGTTTTGGCTCGTTTCCACCATCTAGGCCTTTGCGCCGACGGCTTCAACCGGTTACCGAAAGGGAACCACGCGGAATGCGCCTAACATCTATTGCGCGGTCGCGTCCCACCAAACGGGCAGGTAATAGCCGTAGAGCGGCAATGTGTCGGGATGGGCTATACGGCTGCGCCGCGCCACCCATTGCTGAGCGATATGATAGAGCGGCACGACGTAGTAGCCCGATATCAGGATACGATCGAAGGAGCGCACGGCATCGCGGAAATCCTCGGCCGAATGCGCCGTCAGGAAGTGATCGATCAACGTATCGACATCGGGATCCGCGACACCGGCGAAATTCAGGCTACCCGGGGTCTTCGCCGCGACGGAGCTCCAGCGGCCCACCTGCTCGATACCGGGCGACAGCGATGACGGGTAGGATTTGATGATGACATCATAGTCGTAATTAGTCGTCCGCAGCTGATACTGAGAATCGTCAACGGTGCGGATGGTGACGGCGATGCCGAGCAGGCTCAGCGAGCGGCGATAGGCGATGGCGATTCGCTCCTGATCCGCATTCTGCGTCATGATTTCGAAGCTGAGCTGCCGCCCGGCGCTGTCGACCATGCGCTCGCCCTTGATCGTATAGCCACCCTGCTTGAGGAAATTGACGGCCTTGCGCAGGATCGAGCGATCGCGTCCGGAACCGTCACTGACCGGCAGCTTATAGGTGCCATCGAGCACATCAGCGTCGATATGGTCCTTGATCGGGCCAAGCATGGCGAGCTCGTTGGCATCAGCGGGAACGCCGAAGGAGGAGAGATCGGAATTCTGCCAATAGCTTTCCGTACGCGTATAGGCACTGGATGCCAGATTGCGGTTGAACCATTCGAAATCGAAGGCAAGCGTCAGGCCCTTGCGTACATTCTTGTTGGCGAAGATCGGCCGGCGTGTGTTGAAGACGAAACCCAGCATGCCGCTCGGCGTCTTCGGCGTGAACGTTTCCTTGACGACCGAGCCAGAGCTTACCGCCGGAAAATTGTAAGCCTGCTGCCAGTGCGCCGGGCTGCCATCCGGATAAATGTCGATGTCCCCCTTCTTGAAGGACTCGAACACCGTCGTGTCCTGCAGGAAGTAGTTCACGATGATCTGGTCGTAGTTGTCGACGCCAATCTTTATCGGAATATTCTTGCCCCAGTAGTCGGAATTGCGTTCGAAAACGATTCGCTGGCCTGGATCGACGCTCTTCACGCGATAGGGGCCAGAGCCGATTGGGATGCTCAGCGTCGTGCGTTCAAAATTATCGATATCGGTGGCATGTTTCGGCAGGATCGGCAGCGACGAAGCAATGATCAGCGGCGTTTCGCGATTCGCCTTCTCGTTGAAATGAATGAGCACGCCATGTTCACCGACTTTCTCCATCTTGCTGATCGTTTCCAGCGGGTAGGAGAAGACGACACGCCCCTTATCACGCAGGAGCTGGAAGGTGAAGAGAACGTCCTCGGGCGTGACCGGCTGCCCGTCCGACCATTTTGCATCGGGATTGAGATTGAACTGGATGTAGCTCCGGCTGTCGTCCCATTCGACCGTCTGCGCCAGTAGCCCGTAAAGCGTGAAAGGTTCGTCGCGCGAGCGCACCATCAGCGATTCGAAGATGAGGTTGCCATATTCCGGGTCCCACATGCCGCGCGCGGTCGTGCGCATGCTCTTCAGAATGAAGGGATTGAGATTGTCGAAGGTGCCGACGACACCATAGCTGATATGGCCGCCTTTTTTGACGTCCGGATTGACGTAGGGCAAATGCTTGAAGTCCGCCGGCAGCGCCGGCTCGCCATGCATGGCGATGCCATGGAGCGGTTGCGCCGCTACGGCGTTGCACAAGGCTGCGAAGAACAGGAAAACAGCGATCCGGAGCGCTTGCATGGCATCCTTTCCGGTAAGGGGTACGATTCGGCCGAACCTTATCATGAGCGTGCCGAATTCAACACGCGACCATGGAATTCTTGGGTCTCGGTAGAAAAGGCCAAAGAAACGCTGGATATCCGCGCCGGTGCGATGTAACAGGGGTGCCGGGTTTCCCGGGTCATGCATTTGCCTTATTCATTCGACAGGTGGACGACGGTTTGACCCGAATGGCATGGGACGGCACGCGTCGTTCCGCAGCGGATTTCAGGAGGCGGTTTCGCTATGATGTTCAAGACTGACAACAAAATGCGGGCAGGTCTCTCTGCTCTGGCTCTCATGATCGGCGCGGCGCTTCCGGCGGCCGCTTTCGCTCAGGATGCGTCGAATGCAGCTCCTGCCGATGGTGGTAGCGATCCTAACCAGCCACGTCTTGGCTGGTACAAGACCTGCGCCAAGCAGGACGATGCCGATATCTGCATCGTGCAGAACCTGATCATGGCCAATAACGGCCAGCTGGTCACGGCCGTCGGCCTCATCTCCGTTGATGGCAAGGTCAACCGCAAGATCCTGCAGATTTCCGTTCCGACGGCTCGCCTGATCCCGCCCGGCATCACCATGCAGGTTGATGGCGGCAAGGGCCAGAAGCTCGACTACGCGGTCTGCCTTCCGGACAAATGCACGGCTGAAGTTCCTGTGACGGACGCAATGGTCGCCTCGCTGAAGAAGGGAACCGACGTGACCTTCACCTCGATCAACTTCCGTCGCGCTCCGAACCCGATCAAGATTTCGCTGAGCGGCTTCGGCGCTGCCTTTGACGGCCCGGCGATCTCCGACAGCAAGCTTGCCGAAAGCCAGAAGAGCCTGCAGGACAGCATGCAGAAGAAGGCTGAGGAAGCGCGCAAGAAGCTGGAAGATGCCCAGAAGGCTGCCAAAGCGCAGTAAGCTTGCGGAATTTCATTATCCTATAGAAAAGCCCGGAGCGATCCGGGCTTTTTCTTTATGGTTCGCCGTTATCGGTGTGACGCACAAATGAAAAGGGAAGGCCTTGGGTGCCTTCCCTTAAAAAGAGAATGAATTTCTCGGCGTTTAGTGGGCGAAGCTCATCTTGGGCTTGAGTTGACCCGTCGGCGCCTGGTCGAAAATCTGGGCGATCTGCGGATTGCGGAGCGGAACGCCGCTCTCGTCGCTGATCAGATTCTGTTCCGACACGTATGCGACATACTCCGTCTCGTCGTTTTCAGCGAGAAGGTGATAGAAGGGCTGATCCTTGCTGGGACGCACTTCTGCCGGAATGGAATTCCACCATTCCTCGGTATTTGCAAATTCCGGATCGACATCGAAGATGACACCGCGGAAGGGGAACATCCGGTGTCGAACCACATCGCCAATATTGAATTTTGCGTTGCTTTGTTTCATGGCACGACTTCCTTTCACATGTTCATGTGGTGACATTCACCACTGAAATCAAGGATTTTGCCCCCATTCCTTCATCGAACTGACACATTGGGCTCGGTTCAGGATCGAACGCAATAAAGAGCCGAATGTGAAAATTCGATGCCGTGGGTCGCCTGCCACCGGCTTCCCAATCATGAAGAAAGCCCCGGCGAGCCGGGGCTTTCGTATCTTGTATCAGACCGAATAGTACATGTCGTATTCGACCGGATGCGGGGTCATTTCGTAGCGCATGACTTCCTGCATCTTCAGCTCGATGAACGCATCGATCTGATCGTCGTCGAAAACGCCGCCGGCGGTCAGGAACTTGCGGTCCTTGTCGAGGCTTTCGAGCGCTTCGCGCAGCGAGCCGCAAACCGTCGGGATCTTCTTCAGCTCCTTCGGCGGCAGATCATAGAGATCCTTGTCCATGGCCTTGCCCGGATGGATCTTGTTCTTGATGCCGTCGAGGCCGGCCATCAACATGGCGGCGAAGCCGAGATAGGGGTTGGCGGTCGGGTCAGGGAAGCGGACTTCGACGCGCTTTGCCTTCGGGTTGGTGCCGAACGGGATGCGGCAGGAAGCCGAACGGTTACGAGCCGAGTAAGCAAGCAGAACCGGAGCTTCGTAACCCGGGACGAGACGCTTGTAGGAGTTCGTCGACGGGTTGGTGAAGGCGTTGATCGCCTTGGCATGCTTGATGATGCCGCCGATGTAGAAGAGGCAGCTCTCCGACAGGCCTGCATATTCGTCGCCGGCGAAAGTCGGCTTGCCGGCCTTCCAGATCGACTGGTGAACGTGCATGCCAGAGCCGTTGTCGCCGAAGATCGGCTTCGGCATGAAGGTTGCCGTCTTGCCGTAAGCGTTGGCGACCTGATGGACCACATACTTGTAGATCTGCATCTTGTCGGCGTTGCGCACCAGCGTGTCGAACTTGATGCCAAGCTCGTGCTGGGCAGCGGCGACTTCGTGGTGATGCTTTTCGACGACGACGCCCATCTCGGTCAGAACCGTCAGCATTTCAGAACGCATGTCCTGGCAGCTGTCGATCGGCGGAACGGGGAAGTAGCCGCCCTTGACGCGCGGACGGTGACCGAGGTTGCCGGTCTCATAGTCTGTGTCGTCGTTGGAGGGCAGTTCGCTGGAATCGAGCTTGAAGCCGGTATTGTAGGGATCGGCCTTGTACTTGACGTCGTCGAAGACGAAGAATTCGGCTTCCGGGCCGAAGAAGGCGGTGTCGCCGATACCGGAGGCCTTCAGATAGGCTTCGGCCTTCTTGGCGGTGCCGCGCGGATCGCGGTTGTAGGCTTCGCCCGAAACCGGGTCCAGAATGTCACAGAGGATGACCATGGTGGACTGCGCGAAGAAAGGATCCATATGGACCGTATCCGTATCGGGCATCAGCACCATGTCGGATTCATTGATGGCCTTCCAACCCCCAATCGAGGAGCCGTCGAACATGACGCCATCGGCGAACATGTCTTCGTCGACGCAGACCACATCCATGGTGAGGTGCTGCAGCTTGCCCTTCGGGTCGGTGAAGCGCAAGTCAACGAACTTCACGTCGTTGTCCTTGATTTGTTTCAGAATATCGCTTGCGGTCGTCATTAAATTGCTTCCCTTGACTTAGATGACGATTACGAGCCGCGGCCATATGGGCCGGGCGGGTTAGATGGCGTCGATGCCCGTTTCGCCGGTGCGGATTCGGATGACTTCCTCCACATTGGAGACGAATATCTTTCCATCGCCGATACGGCCGGTTTGCGCAGCCTTGCGGATGGCATCGATCACTGCCTCCGCATTTTCGTCTGCCAATACGACTTCGACCTTCACCTTCGGCAGGAAGTCGACGACATATTCGGCGCCACGATAAAGTTCCGTGTGGCCCTTTTGACGACCGAAGCCCTTCGCTTCCGTGACGGTGATGCCCTGCAGGCCGACTTCCTGAAGGGCTTCCTTCACTTCGTCGAGCTTGAAGGGCTTGATGATCGCTTCGATCTTTTTCATGAGAAAATGTCTCTCCGCTTTTCCTGTTACAGCAGGACTACTCCCCGCTCGGCCAACGTAATGCACGTATCATGCCAGTTGAGAATGGGTTGCTGTAAAAAATCCCGGCGAATTCGTGCCGAGACGATGAATTGATGAGGATTTTTTGGGAAAATGGAAGCGATTTCGCGTCGAAATGCGTTGGATAAGTAAAATTTCGCAAAAAAGTGCCGTGCACGTCATATTCATACTCGTACAAGGGCTTGAATGACTTTGTTCATTCATTATGCAAATGCATATTTATTGATCAAAATGAGCGTCAGGATAGCGGTTGTTTTTCGGGCAGATTTCGCATCTATAATATTGCCTCATGACGTTACCCCTTGCCGATTTGCTACTCTCTCCGGAAGACATGGCCGCCGTGGACAGGGAGGCCGCCGCTTCCGGCATCGATTCCTATGGGCTCATGGAAAAAGCGGGGCAGGCTGTCGCCGCAAGCGCGCTGCAGCACTTTCCCGGAGCTTTGCGATACGTTGTCCTTTGCGGCCCGGGCAATAACGGCGGTGACGGCTATGTGGTGGCACGCGCTCTCAAGGGTAGCGGTGCCGATGTAAACCTTTTCCATCTCGGCGATCCGCAGCGGCTGAAGGGCGATGCGGCGCGCGCTTTTGCCGATTGCCTGATTGCGGGCGAAGCGATCGAAGGCTATGTGCCGCGGCAGGGCGATGTCGTGATTGACGCGATCTTTGGCGCGGGGCTATCTCGGCCGGTTCCGAATGAGGTCGATGTCGTGATTGCGCGCGTCGCCGAGGCCGGCATTCCCGTCATCGCCGTCGATCTGCCCTCCGGGCTCGACGGATCGAGCGGCCAGATCCTTGGTGCTGCTTTTCGCGCGACACGGACGGTCACCTTCATGACGCGCAAGCCAGGCCATCTTCTGCTGCCCGGCCGCGATCTCTGCGGTGAACTGGAGGTTTTCGACATAGGCATTCCCGCGCGCATCGTTCGCGCTAATGCCGATGGCATGCTTGCTGAGAATACGCCGGCCCAATGGCGGACGGAGATACCTTCGGAGGCTTCGGATACACACAAATACAAGCGGGGCCATCTCGTCGTCTTTTCCGGCGGCGCAAACGCGACCGGTGCTGCCCGTATGTCGGCCATGGCGGGCCTGAAGGCAGGGGCGGGGCTCGTCACCATCGCCTCACCGAAGGACGCATTGGCGGTCAACAGCGGCATGCTGACGGCAATTATGCTGCATGCCGTCGATGACGAAGCGGCGTTGCAGGCGTGGGTGTCAGATCGACGGCTCTCAACTTTCGTTCTTGGTCCCGGCTTCGGAGCTGGCGAAAAGGCACGCCGGTTCTGCCTTGCGCTCGCCGATCGTCATCTAGTGCTCGACGCGGATGGGATTACGTCGTTCCGCGATGATCCCCAACAACTGTTCGACGCCTTTGCCGAGGGGCCGACGCGACTGGTTCTGACGCCGCATGAGGGTGAATTCGCGCGACTTTTCCCAGACATCGCCGCCGACGTCGGTCTCAGCAAAGTAGACAAGGCGAGGGCGGCGGCGGCTTGGGCTCATGCCGCCATTATCTACAAGGGTGCCGATAGCGTAATTGCTGCGCCGGACGGCAGGGCGCTGATCAATGCCAATGCGCCGCCCTGGCTTGCGACCGCCGGCTCCGGCGATGTGCTGGCCGGGATTGTCGGCGGACTGATGGCGCAGGGCGCACCGGCTTTCGAGGCGGCAGCTGCTGGCGTCTGGCTGCACGGTTTGGCCGGGCAGCGTGCCGGAAAGGGGCTGACGGCCGAGGATTTGGTCGCCAGCGTTACCCCTTTTTGAAATCGGTTACTTTGCGACTTCTTTCTGCAGGGCAATGGCGCCGGGCGGGGCGTTCACCTTGCCCTCATGGATCATGAAAGCGAAAACGTCACGCGGTTCCGCCTTCACCTTGCGGCTCTGATCGATCAGCGGCAGATCACTCGGAACCTCACCCTTGGCCCATGTTTTCAGGCGATCGGCCCAGGCCTTCAGATCCTTCGGCGGATAGCAGGTCTCGATATCATCCGAACCCTTCTGCAGGCGAGCATAGACGAAATCCGCGGTAACATCCGCAATCATCGGATATTCGAAATGCTCCGCGCAGACCGGGGCGATATTGTACTTCGCCAGCAGCGCAACGAATTCCGGCACCTTAAAGGAATCGTGCCGGACCTCGACGACGTGTTGCAGCGTCAGACCATCCTGCTTGGCCGGCAGCAGCTTCAGAAACGCCTCGAAATCGTCCGGATCGAACCTCTTCGTCGGCGCGAATTGCCAGAGCAGCGGTCCAAGATGATCTCCGAGCTCGCTGATGCCGGATTCCAGAAATTTCTGCATGGATTCGCCAGCCTCGGAAAGAACCCGGCGATTGGTGACGAAGCGTGTGGCCTTCAGCGAGAAGATGAAACCATCCGGGACATCGGCCGCCCATTTGGCGAAGACTGCAGGCTTCTGGGTGCTGTAATAGGTGCCGTTGACCTCGATTACCTTCAGCTGGCGGCTGGCGTAATTGAGTTCGTCCTTCTGCTTCAGCGTGTCGGGATAGAAGGTCCCGCGCCACGGCT
>BFBZ01000509.1_pt1 | contig 36256 bp, 33 predicted proteins | sample 1888401 | NCBI WGS metagenome assembly BFBZ01 (sample SAMD00112614, study PRJDB3348) | symbiont metagenome | host: Chara braunii | reverse complement strand
GCCGCTCGATCGCGTTGCCTTGGCGATTGGCTACGACTCCGCCAGCGCCTTCAGCACGGCTTTTCGTAAACGATTTGGCTGCTCCCCCGGAGCTTACGGCCGCGCGCAGCAGACAGGACGAACCGCTGCCCTGCAGTAATATGGAAATGGAATCCTATTTCCATTGACTCGTTAAAGCCGGCGAGACTAACCTTGGGCCCAAGGAGAGACGAATGCCGGACGGCTTGCAGACAACCGCGTCGATTGCGAGGGGCCTCGAAATCCTGAGGGCTTTCGCCTCCGATCAGGAGTGGCTCGGCAACCAGGAGCTGGCGGAATTGACCGGCCTGCCGAAGTCCACGATCAGCCGGGCCACGAACACGCTGATCGCGGCCGGTTTCCTCGAATCAGGAGAGGGCCAGCAGAAGTTCCGCCTCGGACCTGCCGTCCTTCTGCTCGCAGGTCGCGTGACCGGCCTCGAGGCGCTGCGTGTCGCGCTACGTCCAGAACTTCAGGCCGTGGCGTCGGGCTTCGGTGTCAGCGTCGGGGCTGCTCATGTCGACCGCGAGGACATCGTCTACTTCGAGTATCGGCGCTCGAGTGCGCCCGTATCGTTGTCACTGTCGGTGGGATCGCGTGTGCCGATCCTCAACACTGCGGCGGGATCGGCGATCCTGGCCTTGTCGTCGGCCGGCGAACGCGAGCTGATCTTCACGACGGCCGCCGAGCGCGGCGGCCGGCCGGCTACCGATGCGTTGCAGCGTCAGGTCGCCCAGGCGGAGGACGAATACCACCGTGACGGTTATTGCCGGTCGTTCGGCACGTGGCACGCCGAGGTCAATGCCATTGCCGTGCCTTACCGGGTTCCCGCCAGTGGACTGCTGACGGCGCTGACGGCGGCCGGCCCGCCATACAGCGTATCCAAGGAACACCTCGAGAAGGAGGTCGCGCCCGGTCTTCACAAGCTGATCCAGACGCTGGACGCGAGGTATGGGCGATGACCGACGATGCGACCTTCAAGGCGATCTCTCGCCGGCTTCTGCTGAATGCCTTCGTGGCGACCGGCAGCGCCTCTTTGTCCGCGGCTGCCTTCGGTCAGGGCGCGTCGGGAGGCACGACGAAACTCATCGTCCCCTATGCGACGGGGGGAACCGCCGATCTCGTCGCACGCGCGGCCGGCGACCGCATTGCGCAGAAGCTGGGCGCGCCCGTCGTGCCCGACTACCGTCCGGGCGGCAACCTCGTGATCGGGGCGCAGGCCGCGGCAGCGGCTCCTCCCGATGGCCGGACCTTGTTTCTGGGAACGGGCACCAGCCAGTGCCTCAACCCTTTGCTTCGGAGCGATCTGCCCTATCGCGCCGATCAGTTCGCGCCCGTCGCGATGCTGACCGAGAACTCCTATCTCTTCGTGGTGCCGCCGAGCAGTCCGGCACGCTCGCTCAAGGAGTTCGTCGACTACGCCAGGCAGAAGCCCGGGCAGTTGAACTACGGCTCCTTCGGCGTCGGCAACATCACGCATCTCGGGACCGAGTGGCTGTGTCAGATGGCCGGCATATCGATGCAGAACGTGCCTTACCGGGCCGGCACGCAGGCCGATCTCGACCTTCTCGGCGGTCGGCTGGATTTCCTGATGACGACGTTCTCGATCCTTCCTCACGTGAAGTCCGGTGCGGCCAGGGCGCTCGCGGTCTCCATGCCCGAGCGGTTCGCTTTGCTTGCGGAAACGCCGACCGTCGCGGAGCAGGGATATCCCGACTATGACGTTCGAGGCTGGTTCGCCCTGTTTGCGCCGACCGGCACGCCGGCGCCGCTGCTGAAATACCTGAACGAGGCCTGCAACCTCGCGATGGCCGACGCCTCGGTGCGCGAGGCCTTTGCGCCGCAGGGGCTCGTTCCGGTCGGGGGCGCGCCCGACCTCCTCGCCAAGCGGATCGCGGCGGAAAATGCACGCTGGGCGCCGATCATCGAGCGGCTCGGATTGCGGGACAAGGCCTAGGAAACCGAAAACAAGGAGCCGGTAAGATGACGAAGACGCGAACAGTTGCAGAAATTCTCGCCGCCATCGGGGAAGCCTTCAAGGCGCATGACGCCAAGGGAATCGCCGCCCAATTCGCCGATGATGGTGTCTTCGTGAATGCCGTCGGCGATCTCGCCGGCGACACCTACACCGGGCCCACCGAGGTCCGCGGCTACTTCGAGAAGGTGTTCGCCGATACGCCCGACGTCGCCTGGGTGCCGCGTGCGGCGCCGATCGTCATCGGCAGCGACCAGGCCGTCACCCAATGGTGCCGCAAGGCGACCACCAAGACCGGCGAGGTCATGCAGTGGTACGGCGTCGACCTCTATGCCTTCCGCGACGGCATGGTGGTCAAGAAAGACACTTATGTGAAGAACGTCACGGTGAAGTAAGGCGCCAGGTAGAGCAGGAATGCGCGAGGCTGCGCGATCGCGTGTCGTGCGGCCTTGCCCTTGCTCTCAAGGCGGCGGTCCAAACGGGCCCTTACTATCGGCGACTGCGCTTGCGTGGTTTTGAGTAGATCATTGAGATTTTGTTGACGTCGATGACTCCGATCGCCCGGCATGACGAATTTTCACCAGTCCGGCCCATGCCATGGCCTTGATCATCAGCCAGCTCAGATCCAACTCCCACCACTTATCGCCATGCTTAGCCGACTGAGGGAAAGCATGATGATTGTTGTGCCAGCCTTCACCGAAAGCAAGCAAGCCAACGATCGGGTTGTTGCGGCTGTTGTCCGATGTTGCGTGATTTCGATAGCCCCAGATATGGCAAACGGAATTGACCGAGAAGGTCACGTGCCAGACAAAGACGGTCCGTACTGCGGCACCCCAGACGACGAGGCTCAATCCGAATTGCACCGCTTCGGCGGTAGTGCCTTCTCTCAAGATCACGGCCGACGCACCTGCCATGAAATAGACAAGCCAAATCACCGGCGCGAAGTAGCCCCAGATGCCGCCCTTCTCGAGCCAGACATAGAATGGGTCCTTCAACAGGTCCTTGGCATAGCGCTCCATGAGAGTATCGGGATCGGTATTGTCGCTGGCGGCGAACAGCCAGCCGATATGAGACCAGAAAAAACTGGTCCTTGGGCTGTGCGGATCGCGAGGGTCGTCGGTGTGCTGATGGTGGCGCCGATGGATCGCAACCCAGTATGCAGGGCCAAACTGGTAGGCCAATACTCCCAGGACCGCCAGGAAATGCTCGAACCGCTTCGAACAAGACAGCCCCCTATGGGCGAGCAGGCGGTGATAGCCAATATTGATCCCGAGCACGGAGAGGACGGATCCAATGGCTGCAAGCAGCACGCCCGTCCAACTGAAGAAGTAAGGAATCAGGGCCAGCAGCGCTACAAGATGGCAAAACGCCATCACGATCACTACAATTGGCCGTCCGGGGACTGGAAGCAGCGGATCGAGTTTGTCGGCGCCCATCACGTTAGCCATTGGATGAGCTGCCCCAAACGAACGTTACAGACATTTACACTCTCTCTAATTCGGAAGAAGAATATCGCTGGCTGCAAATCGGCGGCGATTGTCTGAACTCTCTCTTAGTACATGCTCCGCGCGCGCTCGTCGATGAGTGCCGTTGCCAAGGCCGGACGCACGACAACGAAGCTCGTGGTGATTGCTGGGCCGACAATCGCCGCTGGGAGCCTGGCGTATTGCCCGCGCAGCCAAATGCCCAGTGCCTCGACCCATGGCCGGCTGCGTTCCTGGCGGACCGTGCGCCGCTCCTCGGGGGAGAGCCCGATGATGTCGCGCTCGACGGCGACTGGCGCCTTGGTGAGCCGCGCCGGGTTGAAGAACTTGCACTGCGCATGGGCCCAATGCGCCGCCTCGACCAGCGGCGTCAAGATGTCCGCCGAGGCGCCGATCCCGTCGCCATCGTCATTCGATGATGGTTTAGACACCGGGCTAGCCAAAGTGCGAGGCGCGCTCGCAGCCGCAGAGGAATTAGTGCTCTTCTATAAGAAGAATAGATCTTTGGTCGATTTGGCGGCTGCCAAATGTTCAATGCCGAACGTCCAGGCCGCGCCAAACGATCGGATGTCAGTCATTAATGGGTGAGAGCCTACCAACATCCGCATTTCATAAGGTTTCGGCGATCAGCGCGATAGCGCCTCCTTCCGGTGGGAAGGCCGGAGGCCAAACCAGGGGCGAAGCCACTCGACGCGGCGCACGAGCTCGAACGTGGCAACGCAGCCGACGACGCACAGGATCACAAGGACAAACGCTTCCAATGCGAGCGGGAGCGCCAGTCGCGTGAGTTCATGAGCAGCGAGTACAATGATCAGCTGATGAATGATGTAGTACGGGAAAATTGCTTCAGTGAGGTATTGACGGACGGCGCCATCGCGCCCTCGGAGATGCCGGCTTGCGAACCCCAGTGCCGCGACGACCCAGCTCCATTGGTCGAAGCCGTAGGCGAAGGCCATCACGACCTTCAAAGCGATCGGGATAGACGCGCCGTCGTGATATTCCCATGTGTACGTCGATCGCAGGATGAACGCTGTGATTCCGACACCGAGCGCGAGCCAGCGTAAAGATTCAAGTGTTCGCATGATCGAATTGTCTCGAAGTACTGTGAAGCCGAACAGGAACGCCGAGAAGAAGACCGCGTGTAGGTACCAATCGTCGACCAAGCCATGCGTTTCTGGAAAGAAGTGTTCGAGGCCTATGCGCATCATCGTCAAGAACACCGACGGTACGACTAGAAGTCTCCAACCGCGCAGGATGCGGTGGAAGGACGGAACCGACGATAGGCGGCCCATTTTTCCCAAGCCGAGCGCAAGCAGTGTCGTGTAAATCCACAGGTAGGCAACGAACCACAAATGCTCCCAGTTGGGCATCTGAAGACATCGTTCTGAATTGCAAAGCCGGTGGCGCAGATCGAAGTACCGCGGCAAGAACCGCCAGAAGTCCCCGTGATACCTGAATTGCTCGATGGCCTTGACGTACAGCTGAGGTGGAGACACCGCGATCACTGCGAACAGGAGCGGCGGCAAGAGGAAGACGCTGCGAGCGACGAAGAGTTCTCGTGGTGCCATGCGACGACACATGAAGGATGTGGCAGCACCCGAGATCATGAACAAAAGGAGCAGGCGCCACGGGGCGCTCCACTCCAGCACCACCGCGAGCCAGGGAACGATACGCGGGCTCTTCACCTCCCATTCGGCCGGCGCATAGAACATGCCGACATGGAAGAGGATCAGGATCGCAAACGCGCCAATTCGCAGCCAATCAAGGTCAGTGCGCCGTTCCGCCATTGGACCACCCACACCCTATAACAACGAGGAATCGGCCTCATTGAGCGCAACAGCGAGCGATGAAATGGTGATATTGGCGGATTTCGATGTCGTCGTTGGTCCACACGTAGAATTTCAGACGCTGTGCGGCCTGTTTGCGGCGGCGATCCGTGCATGTGGCCATGGCACAAATCAGGTTGGCTCTGAATGAGAGTGCCTACTTTGAGTTCGATGACGTCGAAAGTCCTCTACAGGTATACAGCCGAGCCGACATCGAGAGGGTGCATGCCGCCGGCATCACCCTGTACCATCCATTGCCGAGGACGAAAGAGGGCAAGCCCGATCCGGCTCTGCCGCGCGATGATGACGGGCTCGGCATAGCGGTCTGGCGCCAACGCACGTCCACGCCGTCAACTTCCTGCAGTTCAAGCGTTTCGCCGTGATCTGACACTCAGTAGCGTCTCGGTCACAGGCCGATTCCCGCTGTCCTCACCTTCGGCAAATCGGACCCGTGGTCTCCTTCGAGCCGCCCGTCATAAACTCACAGCCGCTGGAGGCCCGCGATCCGATGAGCTGCTTCTTGTTCGCGGCGCGCTCCCAGTCAAGAAGCCAGGCTAGCAGGTCTTCTGCTCTACTTACTTGCTTCGAGCAGCGCCTTATGGATGCGGTCCGCCAGCCTTCCCGCGCTGCCTTTTTGCCGCTGGTAGTCGATGCCTTGCACGACATAAGCCGTCTTGTTGTCGACCGCGATGCAGTAGACCAGGAGGGACGCACCTCCCTGTGCCGGTCCTCCGGATACGACCATCAGCTTTCCGGGTGTTCGATTGACGGAATACGAATATCCTTGGTCGCCGGCTTCCTGTTGGGCGATTTCGGCGCATCTATCGATGCTTAGTTTGGCAGCGTCGATGCGCTCGACGTTGAAGGCGACATTGAAAGTGTCCGGCGCCGCTTGGGTTAGTCTTGGGGCAAGTCCTGTGGCAAAGCCGAAGACAAGTGCTGTCGAAGCGATCAACATTCGCATAAGCCGAACTTCCTTGGTTGAGACAATCGCAGATTGATCAAGCGCCTGCTGCCTTGGATGGGCGCTCCGATGGCCCGAACAAGAAAAATCTCATAGGGCGCCTTCGATGATGAATTCGACCCGGCGGTTCTTCTGTCTTCCCTCCGGGTTGTCGGAACCGTCCGCATTCTTGTTCGGTGCGACGGGCGAGGATTCGCCTTTGCCTTCGGTCGACTTTACGGAAGTGACGCCGGCCGTTTGAAGCCACGTCTTGACCGACGACGCACGCCGTTCGGAGAGTTGCTGATTGTAGTTGTCGTCACCTTTGGAATCCGTGTGGCCGATGATGGCCACCGCCGCTTTCGGCATCGTCTTCAATGCATCGGCGAGCCTCGCCAGCACCGGGCGTGCGTCGGCACGAATATCGAACTTGTCGAAGTCGAAGAGAACATCGCCGGGTAGATCGACGATGATTTTCTTTCCGTTCTGCCGAGCCCCCAGTTCCGACAAGGTTCTTTCCGTCTGGAGACGGGTTTGGGAATCCATGTTCTTGAGACCGAATGTCGAGACCTGAGTGGTCGGACTGGCACGGCTCTCGGCCGGACGTTCTACAAAGGTCGACTGCCCGATTTCGACCTCTTCGAAACGCGACGGCCTGTCGCCAATGGCCGGACCATCGAATTCCAGCGTGAATGCCGATGCCGAGACGGGGAGCACAACGGCGAGCGCCGTGAGCGCGATTCGCATTATTTCGCAAGCTCCAGCGGGATCGTCACGCCGGGAGCATTGGTGTCGTTGCCGGACTTGCCGGGATTGAAGACCAGCGTCAGTTTTTTCGTGCCGGCCGGTACCACGCCGGGGAAGACAAGATCGCCCTCCATGGTCTGCCCATTGGCGATCCGCATCCACTTGTTGTCGGCGATTTGACGAAGGTGAAGCCGGTCCTGCTCGCCTTCACCCCAGGCCAGATAGGCGTTTTCCCTGTCGTTCATGTCGACGAAAGTCGTCCGATGGCTGTCGAAGCTTGCAAGGACGCGGACGGTGGTGGCGTCCTCGCCAATGGTGACGGCTTTGACGTTGACAGTAAGCCCGACCGGGACGCTTACCTGGCCGCCGGTGACGGAATACTTCCGATCATCGGCGAGCGACGTGCTGGATATCAAAAGCGAAAGTACGACGATAAACTCTTTTGTTATCGACCCCATTGTCCTGCGCACTACATGATCTCCCGGTGGAGCAAAATTCACTTTGCTTAGAATGCCAACTCGTCCTGCAACTGGGTGACGCGTCGTCTTGGCCTCCTGTTCTCTTTCTGCTGAACACTCGCCACTTCTTCAACTGTCCCGGAACGCACCGATGACCGAAAAGGATTATGTGACGAGATTTGTCGCGATCGTGGCAAAGATCAGTTTGAGATCGAACAAAGCTCACGAAGCGCTTTCATTCTTGATGCGGCAACCAAAGCATCGTCCCTCCGGACCTGCTGGTTTCCGTGCGCGCTCCGGCGTGATGCCATGCTTGCCGTAGCACTGTTCGATCGTCTGCACGCTCGTGCCCATGTTCTGCACGACCGAGTAGATGTCAGCTCGTTCCAGCGAGCGAACGGCATAGCAGTGCCTCAAACTGTAGAGCGTGCACTTTGCCCGTCGGCGCTATCGGCAGCCCGACGTGGCTGAGGAACGTGTCGAATTGATCGATCAGGGTCATGATCGTGTCGCCGTTCGGCATGACGAACTGCAAGTCGTTCGACTTCATCTCGCCAGGATCAGCAATCATCCGCTGCAGAATTGGGCTAGCTCGATGTGAGATTAGACGGCTCTGTGCCCGTCTTGCCTCGCGCGACGAGCTGTATGGTTGGCCGGCCGTGACCTATCGCCGAAGCTCTGTTTGCAATGTCTTGAATTCTGTTGCGGTGAGTGGTGGCGAACACGCTTCGTCTTTGTCGTGATAGTCGGTCTTTCGCCACGGTATGAAGTCGGCGAGTACCTTGCCGTCGATCGCTTCAACGGAGCGCTTGCCAGCGTATTCGTTCAGAATTTCGAGACGCGCTTGATTTGTCGAAGCATGTACGGGCTCGCGTACATTATGCTCGAGCCACGCTTTGCCGCCTTTCCGGTGTCGCGATCGTCTTGGCGGTACGTTTCGTACTCTTCGAACACGCTGCTGAATGATCGCGACTGAACCGGCAGGCCTTATCCGAGTTTGTGCTTGGTTCGACGGACCAGCTTGTAGCCCCCGCGGTCGGCATCGGCTTCAATGCTGGTCCGCAAAGTTCTCTACAGGTATCGCCGGTCGCCGATGCGGACCTGCCAGATACCGTTTCGAGTCGACAAGACGAGCTTGCCGCCCTCAAGACGACGTTCGTCAACCATGGCAGGCAGTGCCTGACAAAAATCGTCAGGCTTTTGATCGTTAAGTCATTGAAAAATATCGATCTCAAACCCGTCCATGGCAGTGCTTGAACTTCTTGCCTGATCCGCAGGGGCAGGCGGCGTTGCGTGAGACCTTGCCCCAGGTCGCGGGATCGTTGGGATCGGCGGGACCCTTGGCGACGGCCTGGCGCGGCCGCTGCAGGGTGGCGACGCCACCGCCGTCCGGATCGGCCGGATCGTAGGCCGGGTCCTGACTCAGCGCGGCGGCGAGGGTGGGGTCCTCGTGGACCTCGCGCATCTCGGCCGGCATTTCCGGCATGGGCGGCGGCTCCATGCGGATCTGCAGGGTCGACAGCAACGTCACGACCTGCTCGCGCATGCCGGACAGCAGGTCCTCGAACAGATTGAAGGCCTCGCGCTTGTACTCGTTCAGCGGATCCTTCTGGCCGTAGGCCCGGAGGCCGATGCCCTGGCGCAGATGGTCGAGATGGAGCAGGTGCTCCTTCCAGCTCTGGTCGAAGATCTGCATCAGCACGCTCTTTTCGACCTGGCGCCAGACCTCGGGGCCGTACTGCGCCGCCTTCTGGGCGAAGACGCGTTCGACGGCGTCGCTGAGGCGTGCCTTGATCTCCTCGTCGGCGATGCCTTCTTCCCGCGCCCAGTCGTCGATCGGCAGGTCGAGGCCGAACAGGCGCTTGGTCTCGTCCTTGAGCTCGGCGACCTTCCACTGCTCGGCGTAGACGTCTTCCGGAATGGTCCGCTTGATCAGCCCGTCGACGATGTCACGCCGCATGCCTGCGACCGTCTCCGACACGTCGTCGGTCGCCATCAGCTCGATGCGCTCGCGGTAGATCTCCTGGCGCTGGGCGTTCATCACGTCGTCGAAGCGCAGCAGATTCTTGCGGATCTCGAAGTTGCGCGCCTCGACCTTGCCCTGCGCCGTCTCCAGCGCCTTGTTGAGCCAGCGATGGGTCAGGGCCTCGTCGTCGGCCATGCCCTTCTTCTGCACCCAGTCGAGCACCTTGTTGTTGCCGAAGATGCGCATCAGGTCGTCTTCCAGCGACAGGAAGAACTTGGACGCGCCGGGGTCGCCCTGGCGGCCCGAGCGGCCACGCAGCTGGTTGTCGATGCGGCGGCTCTCGTGGCGCTCAGTACCCACGACGTAGAGGCCGCCCGCGGCGCGCACCACCTCGCGGTCGCGTTCGACCTGCGCCTTGATCTCCTGCGCGAGGCGGTCGAGTTCGGCCTGGCGCTGCGCTTCGTCCGGTATCCTGGTCGCCAGTTCCGCCGCCGCCTGCTGCACCAGCATATCGACGTTGCCGCCGAGCTGAATGTCGGTGCCGCGGCCGGCCATGTTGGTCGCGATGGTGATGGCGCCCGGCCGGCCGGCCTGGGCGACGATCTGGGCTTCCTGGTCGTGGAAGCGGGCATTCAGCACGTTGTGCGGAACGCCGGCCTTCTTGAGATCGGCCGAAAGCTCCTCGGATTTCTCGATCGACACCGTGCCGACCAGCATCGGCTGCTGCCGGCCGCGGCACTCCTCGATCAGCTTCACGATGGCGCGCGTCTTGTCGCCGAGCGTGCGGTAGATCTCGTCGTCGGCGTCCTTGCGGGCGACCGGCACGTTGGTCGGGATCTCGACCACTTCGAGCTTGTAGATCTCGGCGAATTCCGAGGCTTCCGTCAGCGCCGTGCCGGTCATGCCGGACAGCTTGGGATACATGCGGAAGAGGTTCTGGAAGGTGATCGAGGCCAGCGTCTGGTTCTCGCGCTGGATCTCGACCTGTTCCTTGGCTTCCAGTGCCTGGTGCAGGCCTTCCGAATAGCGGCGGCCGGCCATCATGCGGCCGGTGAATTCGTCGATGATGACGACCTGGCCGTCCTTCACGATGTAGTCGACGTCGCGCGAGAACAGCTTGTGGGCGCGCAGCGCCTGCGTCACGTGGTGCAGCACGGTCACCATGTTGGGCGCATAGAGGCTGATGCCGTCGGGCAGCAGGCCGTCGGCGCGCAGGATGTCCTCGACGGCCTCGACGCCGGCGTCGGTCAGGACGACGGTGCGGTTCTTCTCGTCCTTCTCGAAATGCTCGGCCTTGAGGCGCGGGATCACCGTGTCGGCGCGGCGATAGAGCTCGGAGGAATCCTCGGCCGGGCCGGAAATGATGAGCGGCGTGCGCGCTTCGTCGATCAGGATCGAGTCGACCTCGTCGACGATCGCATAGTTGAAGGGCCGCTGGACCATGGCGTCCTGGCGGTACTTCATGTTGTCACGCAGGTAGTCGAAGCCGATCTCGTTGTTGGTGCCGTAGGTGACGTCGCAGGTATAGGCGGCGCGGCGCTGCTCGTCGTCGAGCTCGTGCACGATCACGCCCACGCTGAGGCCGAGGAAGCGGTAGACCCGGCCCATCCACTCGGAGTCACGGCGGGCGAGGTAGTCGTTCACGGTGACGACGTGCACGCCCTTGCCTTCGAGGGCGTTGAGATAGACCGGCAGGGTGGCGACCAGGGTCTTGCCTTCGCCGGTCTTCATTTCGGCGATCTTGCCGCTGTGCAGCACCATGCCGCCCTTGAGCTGGACGTCGAAGTGCCGCTGGCCGAGCACGCGCTTGGCGGCCTCGCGGACCGTGGCGAACGCCTCGGGCTGGAGACTGTCGAGCGTCTCGCCCTTGGCGAGGCGTTCACGGTATTCCGCGGTCTTGCCGCGCAGCGCCTCGTCGGAAAGCTTGGCGAATTCCGGTTCGAGCGCGTTGATCTTCGCCACCGGCTTGTCCATGCCTTTGACGATGCGGTCGTTGGCCGTCCCGAAGAGGCTCCGGGCGAGCGCCCCAAGCATGAAAACCTCGATATTCTAATGACTTAGGCGGGCCCACGGCCCGCCATCCCAACCACAGATAGAGAGCGACCCGGGGAGTGTCAACGCAAGGTGCGGTGACGCCTGCCCGCTGCCGGTGCGGCCGGCCGCGGATCGCCTCGCTGCCGTCGCGGTGATCACGAAAAAGTGCCGCAATTCACCGCCATCAGCGAGGGCAACGGGGAGGCCGTGCTTGCTTGGTCCGACAGGGCCTGTGTAAACGGTTTGCGCCTTTCGCCACGAGATCGTCTTCGGAGCCTGTTCATGAGCCATCGCCTGCGCTTTCTGCGCCTCTTCCTCCTGAGCGGCGCGGCCGCCGCAGTTGCGGGCTCGGCGTTGGCCCAGCAGCCTGCCCAGCAACCGGCCCAGCCAGCGGCCAAGCCGCCGGCCCAGCAGCCGGCAAAACCGCCGGCCCAGGCTGCCCAGCCGCTCAAGGATCCGATCGTCGCCACCATCAACGGCCAGCCGATCCGCCTCTCGGAGCTCGAGGTCGCCCAGCAGTCGCTGCCGCAGCAATACCGCAGCATGCCGCTGCAGGCGGTGTTCCCGGCACTGCTGGAGCGCATCATCGACAGCAAGCTGGTCGTCCAGGAAGGCAAGAAGAACAAGGTCAACGAGGACGCCGCGTTCAAGAAGCGCATGGCCTTCGTCGAGGAGCAGGTGCTGCAGGATTTCTGGATCCAGCGCGAGATCGCCAAGGTGGTCACGGCGGAGAAGATCCAGCAGCGCTACCAGGAGCGGCTGAAAGCGATGCCGCCGGAAGAAGAGGTGCATGCCCGCCACATCCTGGTCGCGACCGAGGACGAGGCGAAGGCGCTGATCGCCGAGCTGAAGAAGGGCACGGCATTCGACAAGCTCGCCAAGGAGAAGTCGACCGACAAGGCCTCCGGCGCCGAAGGCGGCGATCTCGGCTGGTTCAAGAAGTCGGACATGGTGAAGGAATTCGCCGACGCCGCCTTCAACCTGAAGAAGGGCGAACTCACCGAGACGCCGGTGAAGACCCAGTTCGGCTACCACATTATCCAGCTCGACGACCGCCGCACCGCGCCGCCGCCGGCTCTCGAGGAGCTTGCCGACCAGATCCGCGAGGAGCTGGCGCGCGAGGCCGTCACCGCCCAGCTCGACAAGCTGCGCGCCGGCGCCAAGGTCGAGAAATTCAACATGGACGGCAGCAAGGCCGATGCGGCACCCGCTGCACCGGCCAAGCCGGCGGCACCGACGCCTGCGAAACCGGCGGCGCCTGCCGCTCCCGCTGGCACGCCCAAGTAGGATCACCTTTCGTCTCACGTTTTCCGGCGTTTCTGGTGTAGGCTCCGCCGTCCGGCGGCCGCCCCTGCGGCCGCCTCAAGGGGAGTTCCATGGCTGCCACGCATGCCCAGTCACCGCTTGCGCCGAAAACGACGCCGACCTTGCCGCGCATTGCCGGCGTGAAGCTCGGCGCGGCGGGCTCGGGGGTGCGCTACAAGGACCGCGATGACGTCATGCTTGCCGTGGTGCCGGCCGGCGCCACGATCGCGGGCGTGCTGACACGGTCCAAGACCTGCTCGGCGCCGGTCGACTGGTGCCGCAAGAACCTGCCGCGCGGCAAGGTGCGTGCCATCGTGGTCAATGCCGGCAATGCCAACGCCTTCACCGGCAAGGCCGGCGACAAGGCGGTCGAGGAGAGCACGCGGGCGATCGCCCAGGCGTTGGGCTGCCCGCGCAACGAGGTGTTCATGGCCTCGACCGGCGTGATCGGCCAGCAGCTCGACTGGGAGAAGATCGCCGCGGTCGTGCCGGCGCTGATCAAGGCGGGCCGCGAGGACGGCTGGGCTGCCGCGGCCGCCGCCATCATGACCACCGACACCTTTCCCAAGCTTGCCACTCGGCAGGCCAAGATCGGCGAGCGCACGGTCACCATCAACGGCTTCCTCAAAGGGTCGGGCATGATCGCGCCCGACATGGCGACGATGCTGGGCTTTGCCTTCACCGACGCCAAGATCCCGGCGCCGGTGCTGCAGAAGCTGCTGGCCGACGCCACCGACAAGTCGCTGAACTGCGTCACGGTCGATGGCGACACCTCGACCAGCGACACCTTGCTGATGGTGGCGACGGGCGCCGCGCGCCATGCCCCGATCGAGGAGTCGGACGACCCCGTCCTGGTCGATTTCAAGCGAGCCCTCGACGAAGTCATGATCGAGCTGGCGCAGCTCCTGGCGCGCGACGGCGAAGGCGCCACCAAGTTCGTGACCATCAATGTCGGCGGTGCGTCGTCGAACGGCGCCGCCCGCAAGATCGGGTTGGCGGTCGCGAACTCGCCGCTGGTCAAGACCGCCATCGCCGGCGAGGACGCCAACTGGGGCCGCATCGTCATGGCGGTCGGCAAGTCGGGCGAGCGGGCCGATCGCGACAAGCTCAGGATTTCGATCGGCGGCGTGCGCATCACCGACAGCGGCCAGGTGGTGCCGAACTACGACGAGGAACCGGTCACCCGGCACATCAAGGGCCAGGACATCGTGATCGACATCGATCTCGGCATCGGCCGTGGCCGCGCCACCGTGTGGACCTGCGATCTGACGCACGGCTACATCGACATCAACGGCAGCTACCGCTCTTGAGCATCTCGTTCGACGAGGATTGCCCGGGCGGCCCGCCGCCGCTCGGCGACCGGCCGCTCGTGCTGGTGGCGGCGGTGGCCCTGGTCGATCCCGACAGCCGGGTGCTGATCGCCCAGCGGCCGCCCGGCAAGTCGATGGCCGGGCTCTGGGAGTTTCCCGGCGGCAAGATCGATCCCGGCGAGACGCCCGAGCAGGCGCTGGTGCGCGAGCTGCACGAGGAACTCGGCATTGAGACGGCGACCAGCTGCCTGGCACCGATCGCCTTCGCCAGCCACGGCTACGAGAAGTTCCACTTGCTGATGCCGGTCTTCGCCTGCCGCAAGTGGAGCGGCACGCCGCGGCCGCGTGAGGGCCAGGTCCTGAAATGGGTGCCGCCGGTCGAGCTGGCACGCTATCCCATGCCACCGGCCGATCTGCCGCTGGTCGGGCTGTTGCGCGATCTGCTTTAGCGGGGAGCGTGCCACAAAACCGCTGTCATCCCGAGCGAAGCGAGGGACCTTTGCGGATCAGGAAAGGTCCCTCGCTTCGCTCGGGATGACACCATTGTTGTGGCGCGCTAACCGCGCTCAGCCGGAGCCGGCAGCGGCACGCCTTCGCGCCAGCCGGTCAGCTGGCGGAAGATGATGGCCTGCGCTGTGGCCAGCACGCCGTTGCCGGCATAGGAAACCAGCAGGGCGAAGGTCCAGGTCACGACATAGGCGGCGAAGTCGGCGCCCAGCACGCCGCGTGTGGCGCCCAGAAGGATAAGGACGGCGGCCGCCGTCACCATCGTGCCGAGGAAGGAGATCAGAAACAGCGCGCCGACGATGACCCAGCCATTGCCGCGGCTCAGGGTCCAGGAGAGGGCCGGCGAGCCGCGCTCGTCGACGGACGTCGCGGCGAGGCCGAAGCTCACGCGCAGCGCCACCAGCGCCGAGACGATGAAGGCGGAGGCGAGCGGCGCCAGCAGCGTCTGCTTGGCGGCGGTCTCCGGGTCGGGCGGTGCGCCGCCGGTGAGCGCCGCGGGATCGATTTCGCCCATTGCCAGGATGAAGGCACCGAGCAGCACGAAAGTGACGCCGCCGATCTTGATCAGATGCACCAGGAAGGACGTCTCGCGCGCCGACCATCCGAGGCCCGGTTGGCGGTCCAGGCGCTGCGGGCCGAGCAGCACGACACGCTGCCAGGCGACCATGAACATCACCAGCGGCACGATATCGATCAGCTTCTCGACCAGCACGGGGATCAGCGATTCGCGCGGCATCTGCGAGCCGATGAGCCGGATCACCAGGGAGAGGATCCAGGGAATCGTGACGATATCGAAGAAGAGCCGGATGTTGGCGAAGAAGTAGCCGAAGCTCTCGGACAGCACGTCGCCAAAAGACAATTTCACTGAAGGCACGATCTAGCTCCGCTCCACTTTCTCGCCGGCACTCAACTCGGACGTTCCCAGCGCGTCGGCCAGGCGTTGCGCAGCACTTCCCGGCGCCAGCGGCTTGGGCTGCGAGGCATGCGGCGCCCAGCCGTGCAGGAAGAGAACCTCGAAGCTCGCGACGACCCTGCCCGAAGGCAGCGCGAAGCGCTCGCCGTAAAGCTCGGCCGCGCGCAGCAAGGTGGCGCGCCGCGTCGCCTGGCGCCGGCGCTCGACCACCAGGTTGCTCTCGCCCATGGCGCTCAAGTCGCGCATCAGGGCGAGCGCGTTCTCGTATTCGACATCTATCGTTTCACTGTCGGCGACCGGCAGGGCGAAGCCGGCGCGCTGCAGAAGGCCGGCGGCGTCGCGCAGGTCCGCGAAGGGCGAGACGCGCGGGCTGAGGCCGCCATCGATCTCGCTCTCGGCAGCCCCCAGCGCCTGCCGCAATTGCCACAGCGTTCCGCCGCCCAGCATGGCGCCCAGGAACAATCCATCGGGCTTCAGGATGCGACCGATCTGGATCAGGGTGCCGGGCAGGTCGTTCACCCAATGCAGGCTCATGGCGCTCAGCACGAGATCGAATTGCGCCGCTGCGAAAGGAAGCTGCTCCTCGTCGGCCACCACGGCCAGCCCCCGGGCTTTGCGGGCGAAGCCTTCGCCCAGATCGCTGCGGATCAGCTGCTCGACGATTTTGCGCGAGCCGAGCGCGGTGGCGACCTCGTCGCCGTGGCTGCCGAGATCGAGCGCCACCGGGAAGGGACGACGGACATCGTCCAGCCGTTCGACCAGTCGCTGGGCGATCTCGCGCTTCAGGAAGGCATGCCCGTCCCAGTGCGCGACAGCGCGCTCGCGCCGATGGCGCAGCATCGCGCGGTCGAAAACCAGCATGGGGTCGAGGGTCATCACGTCAGGACTCGTCACAGGGCGTATGTAAGGCGAAAGGGCGGCGGCGGGTAGGGGACGCGCCATGCTCTCGGCGTATTTGCACGGCCCAATCCCTGTGATGTCGAGAGGCCTGCCGCGAGAATGGAGCCGCGCCCGTGCGCGAGAATTGACCCAAGTCTGCGGGCAGGCCGGACGGATGGTGCTGGATGCCGTCCTGCCGCCGCTTTGTCTCGGCTGCGGCGAGATCGTCGGTGAGCCGGGCGGCCTGTGCAGTGTCTGCTGGCGACGTTTCAGCTTCGTGTCGGCGCCCTACTGCGCCTGTTGCGGCACGCCGTTCACCCAAGACCTCGGCCCCGATGCGCTGTGCACGGCCTGCCTGGTGCGGCGGCCGCGCTTCCGCCGGGCGCGCGCTGCCTTGATCTACGACGACCGCAGCCGACGGCTGATCCTGCCCTTCAAGCATGGTGACCGGACCGACGTCGCGCGGGCCTGCGGGCGCTGGATGGCGCGCGCCGGCGCGGAGTTGCTGGCCACGGCCGACCTGGTGGCGCCGGTGCCGCTTCATTGGCGCCGTCTGTTCACGCGGCGGTACAATCAGGCGGCGTTGCTGGCGCGTGTCGCGTTGAGCGAAGAAATTTCCACCAGCGGGGCACGTCTGGCGCCGGATTTGCTGCGGCGTGGCCGCTGGACGGGATCGCAATCCGGCCTCACCGGCCAGGAGCGGCGCCGCAACGTTCGCGAGGCGTTCGAGCTTCATCCACGGTGGCAGGCCGCAATCGCCGGCAAGCGCATCCTGCTGGTCGACGACGTGCTGACCACGGGCGCGACAGTCGAGGCCTGCGTCCGCGTTCTGCAGCGCGCTGGTGCCGCCGAGGTCGATGTCCTTACGCTGGCGCGGGTTGTCCGGCCGGCGCTATAGTTCGGGAAAGAGGTTCACCACCATGGCCAAGATCGAGATCTACACCACGCCGTTCTGCGGCTACTGCGCCCGGGCCAAAGGCCTGCTCGACGACAAGGGCGCAGCCTACGAGGAAATGGACGTGATGATGGACGACAAGAAGCGCAGCGAGATGCGCGAACGGTCGCGCCGCACGACGGTGCCGCAGATCTTCATCAACGGCCAGCATATCGGCGGCTCCGACGAGCTTGCCGCGCTCGAAAGCGCGGGCAAGCTCGACGCGCTGCTCGCCCAGCCGGGCTGAGCCGCGGCCATGTCGTCCTTCAAGGCGGGACTCGTCCAGACCAACGTCTCCAACGAGATGGCGGAGAACATCGCCTTCGTGCGCGAGCAGGCGAAGCTCGCCCGCGATGCCGGTGCCGACTTCATCATGACGCCCGAGAATACCGGGCTGATCGGGGCCAATCGCGGCGAGACCCTGGCCAAGGCGCAGACGGAAGAAGAGCACGCCATGCTCGCGGCCTGCCGGGCCAGCGCCCGCGACACCGGCGCGTGGTTCCTGCTGGGCTCGATCCATGTCCGCGTGCCGGGCGAGGAGCAGATCCGCAATCGCTCCTATTTGATCGATCCGACGGGCGGGATCGTCGCAAGCTACGACAAGATCCACATGTTCGACGTGCAGCTCGCGGGCGGCGAGAGTTACCGCGAGTCCTCGACCTTCCGCCCCGGCGAGAAGGCGGTACTGGCCGAGACGCCCTGGGGCGTGCTGGGCATGACCATCTGCTACGACCTGCGCTTTCCTTATCTCTATCGCGATCTCGCCCATGCCGGCGCCTCGATGCTGGCGATCCCGTCGTCCTTCACGGTGCCGACCGGCCAGGCGCACTGGCATACCTTGATGCGCGCCCGCGCCATCGAGACCGGCTGTTTCGTCTTCGCGCCGGCGCAGGTCGGCACGCACAAGGGCTCGAACCGCAAGACCTACGGCCATTCGATCGTGGTGGCGCCGTGGGGCGAGGTGCTGGCCGATGCCGGCGGCGAGAAGGCCGGTTTCGTCGTGGCCGATATCGATGCCGGCAAGGTCGCCGAAGCCCGCAAGATGGTGCCGTCGCTGACCCATGATCGGACATACGCGGCGCCCGCCCTGCACAAGGCCGCGGTCGCGAAGGCGGCGGAGTAGGGACGACCTTTCGCGATTGTTAGCTCTGATAGGGAAAACCTCACCCTGAGGAGCGAGCGTAGCGAGCGTCTCGAAGGGTGGGAGCAAGCACGTCGCCTGTTGCCGACCCTTCGAGACGCGGCCTGCGGCCGCTCCTCAGGGTGAGGCGTTCCTTGGATGTGCTGCAGTAGCGCACCGCTCAGCCTGTCTTCCGCGCGGCGATGCGCTGCACCATTGCCATCTTGGGTTCGCTGATCATGCGCGCCTCGTAGGCGGTCACCGAGAAGCGGCCGCGGACCAGCTCGAGCAGTTCGCCGTCCTTCAGCAGGAAGTCCGGCCGGTCCGGTTTGCCGAAGCGCTCGTTGCCCACCATGAAGGTCTCGTAGAGCAGGATGCCGCCCGGTTGCAGCGCGTCGAACAGATCGGGGAACAACGGCCGATGCAAGTAGTTGGTCACGACGGCGGCGCCGAAGCGGCGACTTCCGAGGGGCCAGGGCGAGCCGTCCTCGAGGTCGGCGGCCACGACTTCGACATTGTCGATGTCGGCGAGGCCGCTCGCGTCGCGATCGACGGCCGTTACGCGGTGGCCGCGCGCGGCAAAAAAGCGGCTGTGGCGGCCTTTTCCGGCGGCAAGGTCGAGCACGTCGGCACCCGCCGGCAGCAGACCGGCCCAGGCGGCGATCCAGGAAGAGACAGTCAAACCAGGCATATCTCGGCGCGAAAGGAGCAAAGGGCGCGCGACAATCGGGCCTTGCGTCGTGTACGACAAGCCACCATTTTCGGGGTGTTATGATTCTATATCGCCTGCGCTGCGCCAAGGGCCACGAATTCGATAGCTGGTTCAAGGACAGCAAGACCTACGAGCGCCAAGAGAAGAAGTCGCTGATCGGCTGCGCCGTCTGCGGCTCCTCCAAGGTCGAGCGCGCCATCATGTCGCCGCGGATCGGCAAGAAGGGCGGCAAGGCAGAAGCGCCCATCGAGGTCACCGAAACCCCGACGCCGACACCAACAGGGGCACCGACAGGGGCGCCGGCCGCTCCCTCGCCCGAGCAGCAGCAGCAGATGGCGGCGCTCGCCCGTCACATGCCGAAAGAGCTGCGCGAGGCGCTGCTCAAGGTCCGCGCCGAGGTCGAGAAGAATTGCGAGCATGTCGGCGGCAACTTCGCCGAAGAGGCGCGCAAGATTCACTACGGCGAAAGCGACAAGCGCGGCATCTACGGCGAGACGACCGACGAGGAGGCCGAGGCGCTGGCCGAAGAGGGCATCGAGTTCGGCCGCCTGCCCTGGATCCCCCGCGGCAACTGACGCCCGACAACTGGCGGGCGTTCGCCGTCAGGCCGCCGGTCGCCGGCTCCCATAGAGCATGTAGTTCACGTCGAGGTCGTGCCTGTTGAGCGACCAACTGCGGCTGAGCGGACTGTAGACTACGCCGACGACTTCCCGTGCGTCGACGCCGCCGTCGCGCAGGCCGCGCACGACTTCCGATGGCTTCAGGAATTTCTTCCAGTCGTGGGTGCCGCGCGGCAGCCAGCGCAGCACGTACTCGGCGCCCGCGATGGCCATTGCCCACGCCTTGGCCGTGCGGTTGAGCGTCGACAGGAACAGCAGGCCGCCCGGCTTCACCATGCGCGCGCAGGAGCGCAGGAACAGGTCGACGTCGGCGACGTGCTCGACGATCTCCAGTGCCATCACGATGTCGAACGCGGCACCGCCGTCGGCCAGCGCCTCGGCCGTGCCCGGGCGGTAGTCGATTGCGAGACCCTGTCGTTCGGCATGCAGCGCGGCGACGGCGATGTTGCGCGCCGAGGCGTCGACCGCGGTGACCGTGGCGCCCAGGCGGGTCATCGGCTCGCTGAGCAGGCCACCGCCGCAACCGATATCGAGCAGGGACAGGCCTTCCAGCGGCCGGCCCGAGAGGGCGTCGCGCTGCCAATGGGCGGCGGCACGGTCACGGATATAGCCGATCCGGACCGGGTTGAGCCGGTGCAGGGGGCCGAACTTGCCGGCCGGGTCCCACCATTCGTCGGCGATCTGCGAAAAGCGTTCGACGTCGGCGGGATCGATAGTCCCCCTGCCGGCTGTCCCCTTATCGTCTGCCTTCATCGTGTGGATATGCGCGCTTTCGACCATGGCTACCCTTGACCCATATGGCGCTGCCGGTGTCTATAGCCCGCTTTCCAGGCGGGGGCTTCCCCTTCGAGTAGGGTCATGGCGCGCATTGTTCTGAAATTCGGCGGTACTTCGGTCGGCGACACGGATCGGATCAAGAACGTCGCGCGCAAAGTAAAAGCCGAGGTCGATCGCGGCAACGAGGTTGCAGTCGTCGTCTCGGCCATGTCGGGCGCGACCAATCAGCTCGTCAAATGGGTGAACGAGATCGCCCCGCTGCACGATCCGCGCGAGTACGACGTCGTCGTGGCGACAGGCGAGCAGGTCACGATCGGCCTGCTGGCGATGGCGCTGCAGCAGGAGGGCGTGAAGTCGCGCTCCTGGGTGTCGTGGCAGGTCCCGATCAAGACCGACAATGCCTATGCCAAGGCCCGCGTGATCGAGATCGACACGACCGAGATGGCCAAGACCATGGTCGCGGGCGAGGTGCCGATCGTGCCGGGCTTCCAGGGCGTCTCGCCCGAAGGCCGGATCACGACGCTCGGCCGTGGTGGCTCGGACACCTCGGCGGTGGCCCTGGCTGCCGCGCTGAAGGCCGATCGCTGCGACATCTACACCGATGTCGACGGCGTCTACACGACCGATCCGCGGATCGTCGAAAAGGCGCAGAAGATCGATCGGGTGACCTACGAAGAGATGCTGGAAATGGCGTCGCTCGGCTCGAAGGTGCTGCAGACGCGGTCCGTCGAGCTGGCGATGAATCATCATGTGCGGGTGCAGGTGCTGTCGTCGTTCGACGAGGCGCTGGGCAGCGACCTCCCCGGAACGCTGGTTGTGGACGAGGAAGAGATCATGGCCCAGGGGCTCGAAAAGTCTGTCGTGAGCGGCATCGCCTTCGCCAGGGACGAGGCCAAGATCACGGTGACCCACGTGCCGGACCGTCCGGGCGTGGCGGCGGCGATCTTCGGCCCGCTGGCCGAGGCCAACATCAACGTCGACATGATCGTGCAGAACGTGTCGGTCGACGGCAGCTCGACGGACATCACCTTCACGGTCCCCAAGTCCGATCTTGCCCGGGCCGTGCAGCGGCTGGAGCAGGCCAAGGCCGAGCTGCGCTTTGCCGAGGTGAAGTCGGACGTCAACGTGTCCAAGGTCTCGGTGATCGGCGTCGGCATGCGCAGCCACGCCGGCGTCGCGCTCAAGATGTTCGAAACCCTGGCCGGCAAGGGGATTAACATCCAGGTGATCTCGACCTCCGAGATCAAGATCAGCGTGCTGGTCGCCGCCGAATACACCGAACTCGCTGTGCGGGCTCTCCACACCGCCTATGAACTGGATGCTGCGTAAGCTGGAAATCCAGCATCTCACTGCGAATTAGCCGGTAGGCAGTTCGGCGCCGGTCTTGCTATAAGCGGGCCATGCGCGCCGAGCTCCATCTGGCCTGCCAAAACGCCCGTCCGACCCTGTCGGCGGAAGCGGCTTGGCGGGTTCAGGGGCGAGCTTATGGCCGAGTTTGTGCCCGCATCACCGGCCGCAGCTTTGTCGTAATCCGACTCAAGCATCTAGCGGTCTGACCATGGAGAGATCCACTCCTCTGGCCGGACCGCGAATGCTCCTCAAGCGGCTCCGGGATACGATGGCGCGTGCCGAGTCCGCCGAGGCAACGCTCGCCGAGGTCGTGCGCCTGGTCGCCAACGAGCTGGTGGCCGAAGTCTGCTCGATCTACCTGCTGCGTGCCGGCGAGGTGCTGGAGCTGTTTGCGACCCAGGGCCTCAACCCCTCGGCCGTGCATCGCACCCGGCTGCGGGTCGGCGAAGGCCTGGTCGGCGACATCGCCGCGCACGGCCGCGCCATGGCGTTGGCGGATGCCCAGGCCCATCCGCAATTCGCCTACCGGCCGGAGACTGGCGAAGAAATCTACCATTCGCTGGCCGGCGTGCCGATCGTGCGGGCCGGCCGCGTTCTCGGCGTCCTGGTCGTGCAGAACCGCACGCGCCGCCAGTACGACGAGGAAGAAGTCGAGACGCTGCAGACCATCGCCATGGTGCTGGCCGAGCTGGTCTCGGCCGGCAACATCGTCAGCCCCAACGAGGTGCAGCAGGTCGACGGCCTCGGTCTGCTGCCGCTGCGCGTCGATGGCGTGCAGCTCACGCCCGGCGTCTCGATCGGTCGCGCCGTGCTGCACGAGCCGCGCATCGTCATTCAGCGCGTGGTCGCCGAGGATACCGCGCAGGAACAGCAGCGCTTCCAGGACGCGGTCCACGGTGTGCGCGAAGACGTCGACCGCATGCTCGAGGCGCACGACATGCAGTCGGGCGAGCAGCGCGAGATCCTCGAAACCTTTCGCATGTTCGTCGACGATCGCGGCTGGATGGAGCGCGTGCGCGAGGCGATCGTCTCGGGCCTCACGGCCGAGGCCGGTGTGCAGCGCGCCTTCGACGATGTGCGGGCGCGGCTCGGCCAATCCACCGATCCCTATATTCGCGAGCGCCTGAGCGATCTGCAGGATCTCAGCAACCGCCTGCTGCTACGTCTCACCGGCCGCGTCGCGGTCGATCCAGCCAGCCTGCCCGACGACATGATCGTCGTGGCGCGCGACATGGGACCGGCCGAGCTGCTCGACTACGACCGCACCCGGCTGCGCGGCGTCGTCCTCGAGGAGGGCTCGGCCCTCAGCCACGTGGCGATCGTGGCGCGCGCGCTCGACATTCCCGTCGTCGGCCGCGCACCCGACGTGCTGTCGCGAGTCGAGGCGGGCGATTCGATCGTCGTCGACGGCGACAATGCCCAGGTCCTGGTGCGCCCGGCCGAGGATGTCCTGCAGGGCGTCTATGCCGCGATCGAGGCGCGCACCGAACGTCGCCGCAAGTATGCGGCGCTGCGCGACCTGCCGTCGGTGACGCGTAACCAGGCGCCGATCTCGCTGCACATGAACGCCGGTCTGCTGATCGACATGCAGCATCTCCACGATACCGGCGCCGACGGCGTCGGCCTCTATCGGACGGAGATTCCGTTCATGGTGCGTTCGGAGTTTCCCGACGTCGATGCACAGGCCTGGCTCTACGGCCGCGTCCTCGATCTCGCCGACGGTCGGCCCGTCACCTTCCGTACGCTCGATGTGGGCGGCGACAAGGTGCTTCCTTACGTCGGTGCGTTCGGTGACGAGAATCCCGCCATGGGCTGGCGGGCGATCCGCATCGGTCTCGATCGTCCGGCGATGCTGCGCGGCCAGTTGCGTGCGCTGGTGCAGGCTGCCAACGGTCGTCCACTGTCGATCATGTTCCCGATGATCGCCGATGTCGGCGAACTGATGAGTGCGCGCAAGCTGCTCGAGCTCGAACTGGATCGCGCCAAACGACGGGGCGTCACGCTCCCTGAGCGCCTGCGTGTTGGCGTTATGTTCGAGGTTCCCGCATTGGCGTGGCAGCTCGACAGCCTCCTGCCGCACGTCGATTTCCTTTCGGTGGGAACGAATGATCTCCTTCAGTTCCTGTTCGCCGCAGATCGCGGCAACAGCAGACTGGCGGGTCGCTACGACAGTTTGTCCCCAGCCTTGCTTCGGTTGCTACATTTTGTGGTGGAGAAGACGCGGCCTGCCGGCGTCGATCTGGCGGTGTGCGGCGAGATGGCCGGACGTCCGGTCGAAGCGCTCGCGTTGCTCGCCGTCGGCGTGCGCAACTTGTCGATGTCGCCGGGTGCGATCGGCCCCGTCAAAGCAATGATCCGATCACTCGATCTCGGTGGCGCGACTGGTTTCATGACCTCTGCGCTTTCACAACCCGATCGACCTTTGCGCGAGACACTGCGCCTCTTCGCCGCCGATCACGCGATCGAAATTTAACGACGAGATCTCGAATCGCTTTTGCCCTGTCATCGACCCTCTGCTAAGAGTCGCGACGAGGGGACAAGCAGGGATACTCGATGCCGGATCAGGTTGACTGGCGGGCGATTGAGCGCGAGGCCGCACCCGGTCGAGCAGTCGGTCGACTCCTACGCGACCAGCGCGAAGCGCGCGGACTGAGTCTGGCCGAAGTCGAAAAGAGTCTGAGGATTCGCCGCGCGCATATCGAAGCGATCGAAGAGGGACGCTTCGACAAGTTGCCGGGCGCTGCTTACATCCCCGCGTTCCTGCGTGCCTATGCAGCGCATGTCGATCTCGACCCCGAGAAGGTGATGACGGCCTATCACCTGTCGGGTCCGGTTCCCATCAAGCGTCCGGTGGCACTGCCTGCCGATTTCCCGATCGTCGAGAAGCGTGCGCCGATCGGTCTTGCCGTTCTCACCGTGCTGCTCGTCGTGGGCGCGGGCTATGCCGTGTGGAACTACATGCCGCGCGAACAGGCCATCGTTGCCGAGAAGGTGCCGCCGGTGCCGGATCGTTTGCTGGCAGCGCGGCCGACCGAGAAAGACTCTTCGCCGGTGGCGGCTCAGCCGGCGCCTGCATCGACGACCGCTGCGACAGTGACAGGTGCGACAGCGACAGGTGGGACGCCGGCACAAGAAACGCGGACCGTCACGGGCGCGCTGCCCGCCGACGTCTGGCCCGCCCATCGTCCTACGCCAGCTCCGGCGGCGTCGGCGGCGGGCATGGCGCCTGCCGTGGTTACCGCCCCCGCAGCCTCGACGTCGGGTGCCGTGACATCGGGCGCCGCGACCTCCGCTCCTTCGGCGCCGGCCCTCACGCCGCCGCCGGTCGTCGTCGCCGTGCCAGCCCCGCCGCCGCAGATCGTGATGACGGTTCCGGCGATCGGCCAGGCCCAGGCGGCGCAGCCGCCGGCTCCGATCGATCCGCGGGCGGCCGTTGCCGGCCAGCCGGCTCCAGGACAGGTGCCAGGCCAGCCGCCGGTCGAGGAAGCCAATGCCCGCCCGACGTTGGAAGCGGCCACCCCGCCGCCGCCGGCACCGGTTCGGGTCAACACGCCGATCAGCGTGCGCACCAACAGCTGGGTCGAATTGCGGGGGCCGAACGGCGACGTGCTGACGCAGACCTATGTACGGGCTGGCGAAAGCTATGTCGTGCCGGCCGGGATCGCCTACCGCATCACCGAAGCCCGGTAACGTCGGCCGTTTTTGCGAGGCTGCCTTTCGGGGCCGATAGCGTCAGTCCGCCAGCTGGATAAGCGGGCTTTCCATCGCTACATTGCCAGCCATGAGCATCAGACCGTATCGCGACATCGTGCGCCGCAAGTCGCGGCGGGTGATGGTTGGTTCCGTACCCGTGGGGGGGGACTCCCCAATCACGGTTCAGACCATGACCAACACGCTGACGGCGGACGCCGAGGCGACGATTGCGCAAATCCGTCGCTGCGAAGAGGCGGGGGTCGACATCATCCGCGTTTCCTGCCCGGACGAGGAATCGACCGCGGCGCTGCCCCAGATCGTGCGGGCCGCCAAGGTGCCGATCGTGGCGGATATCCACTTTCATTATAAGCGCGCCATCGAGGCGGCCGACGCCGGGGCTGCCTGCCTGCGCATCAACCCGGGCAATATCGGCAGCGCCGACAGGGTGCGCGAGGTCGTGAAGGCCGCCAAGGATCACGGCTGCTCCATGCGGATCGGCGTCAATGCCGGCTCGCTCGAGAAGGACCTGCTGGAAAAGTACGGCGAGCCCTGCCCGGAGGCGATGGTCGAGAGCGCGCTGGATCATGCCCGCATCCTGCAGGATCACGACTTCCACGAATTCAAGATCAGCGTGAAGGCGTCGGACGTCTTCCTGGCGGTGGCGGCCTACCAGCAGCTCGCCGACGCCTGCGACTACCCGCTGCATATCGGCGTCACCGAGGCGGGCGGCCTGCGCACCGGCACGGTCAAGTCGTCGATCGGCCTTGGCTCGCTCCTGTGGGCGGGCATCGGCGACACGATCCGAGTCTCGCTCTCGGCCGAGCCCGAGGAAGAGGTTCGCGTCGGCTTCGAGATGCTGAAGGCGCTGAACCTGCGCCACCGTGGCGTCAACATCATCTCCTGCCCGTCCTGTGCCCGCCAGCAGTACGACGTCATCCGTACGGTCGAGGCGCTGGAGAAACGCGTCGCCCACATCACCACCCCCATGACGGTGTCGGTGATCGGTTGCGTCGTGAACGGTCCGGGCGAAGCGCGCGAGACCGATATCGGCTTCACCGGCGGCGGCAACGGCACGCACCAAGTCTATATCGCGGGCGTCCCGCATCATCGCATGAAGGATACCGACATCGTCGAGCATCTGGCCGGCCTGATCGAGAAGAAGGCGGCCGAGATCGAAGCCGCCAAGGTCATCGAAGCCGAGCGACACCGCACTGCTGCGGAGTAACAGTTCCCAGCTTCTTTCGGCGACCCTTCTTCAAGGCGATTTCACGTGAGCAAAATGCAGCCCGTGCGCGGTACGCACGACCTTCTTCCCGACGAGTACCGGCGCTTCGCGCATGTCATCGACACGGCGCGCGACGTGGCGCGTCTCTACGGCTACCGCGAGATGGCGACGCCCATCTTCGAGTTCACCGAGCTCTTTGCACGCGGCATCGGCGAGACGACCGATGTCGTCTCCAAGGAGATGTACACCTTCACCGACCGCGGCAACGAATCGCTGACCTTGCGGCCGGAATATACCGCGGGCATCTGCCGGGCTTTCGTCTCCAACGGCGAGCTCAGCCAGCAGCTGCCGCTGAAGCTCTTCGCGGCGGGCCCGATGTTCCGTTACGAGCGCCCGCAGAAGGGACGCCAGCGCCAGTTCCATCAGATCGACCTCGAAGTGCTGGGGGCGCCGGAAGCGGGGGCCGATATCGAGGTCATCTCGGTTGCCGCCGACATCCTCGACCGGCTGACGATCCTCGAGCGCTGCGTGCTCAAGATCAATTCGCTCGGCGATCCCGAGAGCCGCACCGGCTATCGCAAGGTGCTGGTCGACTACTATTCGGGCCACGTCGACAAGCTGTCGGAGGACTCGCGCAACCGCCTGCAGCGCAATCCGCTGCGCATCCTCGACAGCAAGGACGAGGGCGACAAGGCGATCAACGCCAATGCACCGTCCTTCGCCGATCACCTGAACCAGGCGAGCCGCGATTTCTTCAAGACGGTGCAGGACGGCCTCGCGGCCGCCGGCATCGCCTTCGAGGTCGATCCCGGCCTGGTGCGCGGTCTCGACTACTACACCCACACCGCCTTCGAGTTCGTCACGACTCATATCGGCGCCCAGGGCACCGTGCTGGGCGGCGGCCGCTATGACGGCCTGATCGCCGAGCTGGGTGGCCCGCCGACGGCGGGTATCGGCTGGGCGGGCGGCATAGAGCGGCTGATGATGTTGTGCGACGAGCCGGCGCCGCTGCCGCGGCCGGTGGTGATCGCGCCGCTCGGCGCCGCGGCGGAGGCCAAGGCGCTGGGCATTGCGCGCGTGCTGCGCCGCCAGGGCATCGCCGTCGAGCAGGAGTATCGCGGCAACATGAAGCGGCGCATGCAGCGGGCCAACAAGCTCAATGCGCGTGCCGCCGTCATCCTGGGCGACGACGAACTCGCCAAGGGTGTCGCCCAGCTCAAGGATCTCGACAGCGGTGCCCAGCGCGAAGTGGCGCTCGACAGCCTCGCGGACGTATTGAGGAACTGACGTGTCCCTGCTGCTGAAACTCGATCAGGTCGTCGCGCGACACGCCGAGCTGCAGGCCCAGCTTTCGGCCGGCAGTCTCGATTCGCAGAAGTTCGTCGCGGCGTCGAAGGAATATGCCGATCTCGGCCCGCTGGTCGAGGCGGTGAATGGCTGGCGCAAGGCCGAGCAGGAGCTGAAGGACGCCGAGGCTCTGGCCGCCGATCCCGATATGCGGGCGATCGCCGAGGAGGAAGCCGCCGAACTCAAGAAGCGGCTGCCCGAGCTCGAGCGGCAGGTGAAGCGCATGCTGCTGCCCAAGGATGCCGCCGACGAGAAGAACGCCATCCTGGAAATCCGCGCCGGCACCGGCGGCGACGAGGCGGCCCTGTTCGCCGCCGACCTGTTCCGCATGTACCAGCGCTACGCCGCCGAACATGGCTGGAAGTTCGAGGTCATGGAGCTCTCCGATACCGGCATCGGCGGCTACAAGGAGGCGATCGCGACCGTGACCGGCCGCAACGTCTTCGCCCATCTCAAGTTCGAGTCGGGCGTGCATCGCGTGCAGCGTGTGCCGGCGACCGAAGCCTCGGGCCGCATCCATACCTCGGCCGCCACGGTGGCGGTGCTGCCGGAGGCCGAGGACGTCGATATCAAGATCGACGAGAAGGACCTGCGCGTCGACGTGTTCCGGGCATCGGGCCCGGGTGGGCAGTCGGTGAACACCACCGATTCGGCGGTCCGCATCACCCATCTGCCGACCGGTGTGGTCGTCAGCCAGCAGGACGAGAAGAGCCAGCACAAGAACCGCGCCAAGGCGATGAAGATCCTGCGGGCGCGCCTCTACGACGCCGAGCGCCAGAGGCTCGACGCCCAGCGCGCCGCCGATCGCAAGGGACAGGTGGGCAGCGGCGATCGCAGCGAACGCATCCGGACCTACAACTTCCCGCAGAGCCGCGTCACCGACCACCGCATCAACCTCACGCTCTACAAGCTCGACGAGGTGATGGAGGGCCGCGCGCTGGACGAGATCATCGACGCGCTGATCGCCGACGACGAGGCCGGCCGTCTGGCGGAGCTCGCGGCCTGAGCGGTGGTTGCGGGAGCGACCTACGATGCGCTGCTGCGTGATGCCGCCGTCGCCCTGACCTCCGCCGGCATCGACAATGTGCGATTCGAGGCCCGCCTGCTGCTGGCCCGGGCGGCAGGCCTCAGCGTCGAACAGTTGATCGCCCGCGGCGGCGATCCGGTGCCGGCCACGACCGCGACGGCCTTGCGCCAATTGACCGCCCGGCGCGTCCGCCGCGAGCCGATGGCCTACATCCTGGGCGAGCGGGAATTCTGGGGACTCCCCTTCAAGGTGTCGCCGGCGGTGCTGGTGCCGCGGCCCGACAGCGAGACCTTGATCGAGACGGCGTTGGCCTTGCTGCCCGACCGCACGCGGCCGTTGCGCCTCCTCGACCTCGGCGCCGGCTCGGGATGCCTGCTGCTGACCTTGCTCCGCGAGTATCCCGAGGCGACCGGAGTCGGCGTGGATGCTTCGGAGGCGGCGCTCGCGGTCGCCCGGGAGAATGCCGAAGCCCTGGGTGTCGCTTCGCGCGCACAGCTGATGGCGGGCGACTGGCGGCGGCCCGACTGGACGGAGCGCCTGGCGGGGCCGTTCGATCTGGTTGTATCCAACCCGCCCTACATCGAAAGCCGCGTGATCGACGGCTTGATGCCGGAAGTGGCCCGGCACGAGCCGCGGCTGGCGCTCGACGGCGGCGCCGACGGACTCGACGCCTATCGCCTCATTGCCGCAGCCGCACCTCGGCTGATCGTGCCGGGTGGCTGGCTGCTTGTCGAAGGAGGCGAGGGGCAAGCCACTGATATTTCTGGGATTTTTTCCGCGGCCGGACTATCCCCCAAGCCACCGAGAAAAGATCTGGCAGGTGTGGAACGAGTGGTGCCCGCCAAGCATTAAGGGTTGGCAACCTCGTGGAATAAGATTAGCTTTCCATTGCCCCTTGGAGGGGGCCTTGGTCCGACCGGTTTCGTAGCGGCGGACATCGACCCTCTAAAATCAGCCGGTACGGTGCCCAGGGAAGGGCAAAGGGGACCGAACAACAACCATCCGTCCGGCGTGCAACGGCCTTAGGTTTAATGAGACCAAACAATCGTCAGCGGTCGCGCGGCGGTCGCAATGGTGGCGGCGGCGGTGGTGGCGGCCACCATCACAAGCAGCAGCATCACAATCCGAACCGTCCGCCGAATCGTAACCAGATATTCGACAGCAGCGGCCCCGACGTCAGGGTCCGCGGCAACGCGCACCAGGTCTTCGACAAGTACCAGGCCCTGGCACGCGAGGCTGCGGCCTCGGGTGACCGCATCCTGGCCGAGGCCTATTGGCAATATGCCGATCACTACTTTCGCATGATCCAGTCCATGGGCGGCTTCGTGCAGCGCAACAACCAGGGTTGGGGCGAAGGCGGCGAGGAAGGCCAGCCCGGCCAGCAGCAAGGCCAGCCCGGCGGCCCGCCGCAGGCCAACGGCAACGGTCATGCCTCGAACGAGCGCCCCGGTGGCCGTGGCGATGAACGTGGTGAGGAGCGTGTCGAGGAGCGCAGCGAGGGCGAAGCCGGTTTGGGCGGCGTGGCGTTTCTCCAGAACGGCCGCAACTCGTCCTCCGCGAACGACCCTGCTGCCGAGGAGCAGCCCGAGGTGCCGGCTTTCAAGCCGCCGGCCAGCGGCCGCCGCGGCGGCGCTGGCGGCGGAGCGACCTGATCCTCAGTTGATCCCAGGAAACGCCCGAAGCTATTGCTTCCGGGCGTTTTCTACAGGTGGATCAAGGTCGGCGCGAGGAATGCCAAGCCGGTGAAGGCGAGGCCGACCGCGCCGAGACCGGCCGACAGGAAGGTCAGCCAGATCACCGAGGTGAGCGCGGCCGCGCCGGCCAGCACGATGGCGAGCTGATAGGCGGCCGAGGCGTATTCGAACATGTGATAGGCCGACAGCGACTTCTCGCGCTGCTGCTCCTTGGCCTTTGCCTTGGCGGAAAGCTCGCGCCGCCCCTCGTTGGTTTCGGGCTCGCTTTCGTAACGCTGCGCCGTCTGCTTCCAGCGGTCGACCTGGGCCTTTACTGCCGGCGGCATGCCCTGCGGGTTGTCCTTGTAGGTTGCTTCGAGGTCCTCGGCGGCGGTCCGCACGACGGTCTGGCGGATCGTCTTGGCCTGGAAGAACGTCCAGGTGTTCGAGGCGTCGATGTGACTCGACAGGGCGTTGGTCTGCGAGCTCTTGCCTCCCATCTCGGAGATCGCCAGCAGGGCGGCGAGCACCGCCACCAGCAGGGCAATTTTCTTGTTCGAACCTTCGACGTGACCGTGCCCACCGGACATGGCTTGCTCTCCCTGTTTTCTGCCTGCTGTTTTCCGCGCCGCGAGGGCCGGCGTTCTTGGCGCAGCTCCCATAGCCCGGCCCCCATAACCTGGCTATGTGACACTGCAAAGCCGCACGACTTTTGCGGTCTTGCGTGTCACGGTTTGCTCCCCATATCGGAGGCAGGATGCCTCTTAGAGGGTCCGCTCTTCCGCTCGCCGTCAAAACGGGGGCGTAAAAGAAAGGGTTAGGAATGAACCAGGAAAAATACACCGACCGTATGCGCGGCTTCCTGCAGAGCGCCCAGATGCTGGCGCTGCGGGAAGGTCATCAGCGCCTCGTCCCCGATCACGTCTTGAAGGTGCTGCTCGATGACCCCGAGGGGCTCGCAGCCAACCTGATCGCCTCCGCCGGCGGCGATTCGCGTGCCGTCCACCAGGCCGTCGAGGCCAATCTCGCCAAGCAGCCCAAGGTCGAAGGCCAGGGCGCGGGGCAGATCTACATGGCGCCGGAGACCGCGCGCCTGTTCGACCAGGCCGAGGCCATTGCCGACAAGGCAGGCGATTCCTTCGTCACCGTCGAGCGCATGCTGCTCGCTCTGGCGCTGGCCAAGGGCACCGAGGCTGCCGACGCGCTGGCCAAGGGCGGCGTGAAGCCCCAGGCGCTCGAGAAGGCCGTGCAGGATCTGCGCAAGGGCCGGACGGCCGACTCGGCGTCGGCCGAGGGCAACTACGACGCGCTGAAGAAGTACGCCCGCGACCTCACCCAGGCGGCGCGCGACGGCAAGCTCGACCCGGTGATCGGCCGTGACGAAGAAATTCGCCGTACCGTCCAGGTGCTGAGCCGGCGCACCAAGAACAATCCCGTGCTGATCGGCGAACCCGGCGTCGGCAAGACCGCCATCGCCGAAGGCCTGGCGTTGCGCATCGTCAACGACGACGTGCCGGAATCGCTCAAGGACAAGAAGCTGATGGCGCTCGACCTCGGCGCCATGGTCGCCGGCGCCAAGTATCGCGGCGAGTTCGAGGAGCGGCTGAAGGGCGTGCTCTCGGAAATCTCGGCCGCGGAAGGCGACATCATCGTCTTCATCGACGAGCTGCACACCCTGATCGGCGCCGGCAAGGCCGACGGCGCGATGGACGCCTCCAACATGCTGAAGCCGGCGCTGGCGCGCGGCGAGCTGCATTGCGTCGGCGCCACGACGCTCGACGAATACCGCAAGCACATCGAGAAGGACGCCGCACTCGCGCGGCGCTTCCAGCCGGTGTTCGTCGCCGAGCCGACGGTCGAGGATACGATCTCGATCCTGCGCGGCATCAAGGAGAAGTACGAGCTGCACCACGGCGTGCGCATCGCCGATGCCGCGATCGTGGCGGCGGCGACGCTCTCCAACCGCTACATCACCGACCGCTTCCTGCCGGACAAGGCGATCGACCTCATGGACGAGGCGGCGAGCCGCATCCGCATGCAGGTCGACAGCAAGCCCGAGGCGCTCGATGAGCTCGATCGGCGCATCATGCAGCTCAAGATCGAGCGTGAGGCGCTGAAGAAGGAAAGCGATTCGGCGTCGCGCGACCGGCTGGAGAAGCTCGACAAGGAGCTGTCGGAGCTGGAGCAGAAGTCCGCGAGCCTCACGGCGCAGTGGAAATCGGCCAAGGACAAGCTGGCCGATTCGCAGAAGCTCAAGGAGCAGCTCGACAAGGCCCGCTCCGAGCTCGACATTGCGCAGCGCAAGGGTGAGCTGGCGCGGGCGGGCGAACTCGCCTACGGCGTGATCCCCGACCTCGAGAAGAAGCTCAAGGAAGCCGACAGTCTCGAGATCGCCGGTGGCAAGGGCGTGAAGGAAGAGGTCACGCCCGAGGACATCGCCGCCGTCGTGTCGCGCTGGACCGGCGTGCCGGTCGACAAGATGCTGGAAGGCGAGCGGGCCAAGCTGCTGCGCATGGAAGAGCAGATCGGCAAGCGCGTCATCGGCCAGGACGAGGCCGTGCGGGCCGTGGCGAACGCCGTGCGGCGGGCGCGGGCCGGCCTGCAGGACCCCAATCGGCCGATCGGCTCGTTCCTGTTCCTGGGGCCCACCGGCGTCGGCAAGACCGAGCTCACCAAGGCGATTGCCGAGTTCCTGTTCGACGACGACCAGGCGATGGTGCGCATCGACATGAGCGAGTTCATGGAGAAGCACGCGGTCGCGCGGCTGATCGGCGCCCCTCCCGGCTATGTCGGCTATGAGGAAGGCGGCGTGCTGACCGAGGCGGTGCGGCGGCGCCCCTATCAGGTCGTGCTGTTCGACGAGGTCGAGAAGGCCCACCCCGACGTGTTCAACGTGCTGCTGCAGGTGCTGGACGACGGTCGCCTGACCGACGGCCAGGGCCGCACGGTGGACTTCCGCAACACGCTGATCGTGCTGACCTCCAACCTCGGCAGTTCGCATCTTGCGGCGCTGCGCGACGGCGAATCGGCCGAGACGGTGCGCGACAAGGTGATGGAGGATGTGCGGGCGGCCTTCCGTCCGGAATTCCTCAATCGCCTCGACGAGATCCTGCTGTTCAACCGGCTGAGCCGTGCGAGCATGACGGACATCGTCGAAATCCAGCTCAACCGGCTGCGCAAGCTGCTGGTCGATCGCAAGATCGGGCTCGATATCGACGCCAAGGCACTGCAGTGGCTGGCCAATCGCGGCTACGACCCGGTCTACGGTGCGCGGCCGCTGAAGCGGGTGATCCAGCGCAGCCTGCAGAACCCGCTGGCCTCGCTGCTGCTCGAGGGCAAGGTCAAGGACGGCGACACCGTGGCGATCGGTGTCGAGAACGGCGAACTGACGGTCGGCGGCCACCGCGTGATGAGCGAAGCCGCCGACTAGGACCTAATCGCCCTTGGCGATTTGCGACGACGCGGAGTCCTTCGGGCTCTGCGTCGTTTTCTTTTGCGCGCTCTTCTTGGCGACCTCGGCGGCGACCGGGGCGTTCTTCATCTGGGCGAGATACTGCCGCGCCAGCGCCTGGAAGCGCGCGGCATCCTTGCCGCTCACCGTGCCGCGCATCGCGAACTTCTGGGCCAGCGGATTGACCTGCTTGCCGCCGCGATGGAACTCATAATGCAGGTGCGGGCCGGTCGACATGCCGGTCGATCCCACGAAGCCGATCACCTGGCCCTGGCGCACCGCGACGCCGGGCTTGATGCCAGGACCGATGCGGGACATGTGAGCGTAGGCCGTGGCGACGTCCTGGGTGTGCTGCAACTTCACGTAGAGTCCGTAACCGCCGTTGGCGCCGGCCATGACCACCTTGCCCGAGCCGGCGGCGAGGATCGGCGTGCCCGAGGGTGCTCCGAAGTCGACGCCGGCATGCAGGGCGGAGAAGCCCAGAATCGGATGTTCGCGCATGCCGAAGCGCGAGGTGATGCGCGAGGCATCCATCGGCGTGCGCAGGAACGAGCGCACCACGCTCTCGCCTTGCGGGTTGTAGAATCCTTCGGCGCCGCCTTGCGGGCGGAAGCGGATGACCGTGACGCTGCGCTTCATCAGGCGCAGCTCGCCGGCCAGGAAGCGGCCGGGATGCGTGACCATGCCGTCGCTGGTCACGAGCTGCTCGAGCAGTACCGTGAACTTCTGGCCTTCCTTCAGTTCGCGCTGGAAGTCGACGTCGTAGGAGAGGGCACGGATGAATTCGAGCATCGCGGCCGACGGCGCTCCGGCCTTCACGCCGCTCTGCTGCAGCGAGCCGCTGCGCTCGCCCTCGACGCGCACGATGCGCGGGCTGACCTTGTAGGTTTTCTCCTCGGCCTCGTAGCTGCCGTCGTCCTTGCGGGTGACCAGGTACTCCCGCTCGGGCTGCGGCCGCACCGACAGCGAGAGCACGCGCGACGTGTCGGGTTGGTCGGGCAACGGCTGCATCTGCAGCTCGATCGTCTCGCCGATCGCGAGCTTCCGCTTCTTGAGCAGCGATTGCAGCTTCTCCGCGACCTGCTTGCGCTCGGCTTCCGGCACGTCGATGTCGGCCAGCATCTTCTCGATCGTGTCGCCCTTCTCGAGGCGCAAGGTGAGTTCGTAGGGCTCGTTCGCCGGCGGGTCGGCCTCGGTCGGGCCGTCCTGCGGCTTCATCTGGAAGCCCTTGAAGTCGAGCTGTGGCTTGAAGTCGGCGGCCGTGATCGGCGGCGCCGGCTCGGAATCGACCAGGACAAAAGCCGGCGCGGTCGGGATCGCCGCCGGCAGTTTGGGGGGCGCGGGATCGGCCGATTTTTGGGGTTCCGGCGCGGCAGCAACCGGACCTGGTTTGGGGATATCCGGGTTGGCGCGGTGGCTCAGCACCAGGCCAAGCATCGCCAGACCACTGGCGCCGATGGCGAAAAGGACAGGCCGGAAAAGCCCAAAAGTGGAATTTTTGGGACCTTTCGGCCGGTCCGACGGAGAGGGGGAATCCGTCATGACCGTTGACCTATTGGGGGTCCGGTAGGCCCGGACCTTGGCTGTTTGCGGGAGCCGCGGAAGTTTATTTTTTCCCCACGGCAAATCTCTAGATATTGATGCCGGAAAGCCTGCTGCGAGGCAAGAATACAATATGTTTGAAGGACTTAGCTGGTCTTTTCGACCCACTGTCAGACAATCGCAATTTTTGGGTTTGACACCCTGAGGAGCCACCCATATAAGCGCGGCTCCCGAGACGACGGGCCCCGCCGGAAGCGCCGCAGACAAAGCAGTGCAAGGTCAGAGAGACCTACCGGTAAGCCATGTCGACGACGGTCTCGACCCCTGGGTCGTGCGTTCTATGCATCGTCTGTTAGGAAAGGGATACGCCGGCGGCGGCGAGCGGAAGTGCTTCGGCACGGAAGTTTTCGTCGTCGCTAG
>BFBZ01000508.1_pt1 | contig 36295 bp, 37 predicted proteins | sample 1888401 | NCBI WGS metagenome assembly BFBZ01 (sample SAMD00112614, study PRJDB3348) | symbiont metagenome | host: Chara braunii | reverse complement strand
CCCGATCCGTCGGAGCCGCGAGGCCTTGAGCGGCAGCGTTCCCGCAGATAAGGACACCCGCCGACGCCATCAGCCCCAAGCTGAATCCACGTCTGATATCGTCAATCGGCATCGTGATCTCCGTTGGCCCGCAAAGGCGGCCCGCAAAAATCCCATAATTGCCCATAACAATCCGTGAATCCGCGAACCGATCCTGGCACTTGGACGATCCCGCGAGGATAGGCCCAACGATCCCGGATGCACAATATTCCAGTAACCAATAAGCTATACTTTTCGTATCGGCTTGCAGCCATTGAGAGAACGCATGAGCAAGAACAACGTTTTGGCGAACAGCGCCCGCTTCGGCAATGAAGCGATCGAGGGCTTCCTCGACAAAGCCGGCCGTGCCGCGATGATGGCCGCCGCAGCCGAAAAGCTCGAGGAGCTGTTCGACGTTCTGAAGATCGATCATCGCAACGACCACAACACGCGCGACACGCCGGCGCGCGTTGCCAAGATGTTCGTCGAGGAGATCCTCCACGGGCGCTACGTGCCGCCGCCGAAGATCACCGAATTCGAAAATGCCGCGCGTTACGACCAGTTGATCGTGACCGGGCCGATCGAGCTGCGCTCGACCTGCGCCCATCACATGATGCCGATCTATGGCAGCGCCTATATCGGTGTTCTGCCCTCGGTCGAGGGCAAGATCATCGGCCTGTCCAAATATGACCGGATCGTCAATTATTTCGGCACGCGCCTGCAGATCCAGGAAGAACTGGTCAAGCAGATCGAGCAATATATCGTCGAGACGACCAATCCGCGCGGCCTCGCGGTGCGGATCAGCGCGGTCCATATGTGCAAGACCCATCGCGGCGTGCGCGCCAGCCACGCCAGCCGGATGGTCAACAGCACGTTCTATGGCGAGATGGCCACCTCGCCGGCGCTGAAGGCGGAATTCCTGCAGGAATGTGCCGCCCTGGACCGGTGACGGAGCACGGACGAGAGGCCTCGAGATGGACGTTTCTGCGGTTTCGATAAGTCCCGGCATGCAAAGGCTCGACCCGAAGCCGCGCGAAATCTATCGCTCGACCAAGAGCTATGACCACAACGAGGGGCTGTCGTGCTGCTTTCGGCAGTGGCGCGCCGGCCATTCCCATTGCCGCCTCATCCACGGCTATGCGCTGGCCTTCAAGTTCGTCTTCGCCACCCACCAGCTGGACGAGCGTAACTGGTGCTACGACTTCGGCGGCATGAAGCCGGTCAAGGCCTGGCTGCACGAGATGTTCGACCACACCATGGTGGTGGCCGAGGACGACCCGGAGCTTGCAACCTTCCGCAAGCTCGCGGCCGACGGGCTGGTCGACCTGCGCGTCATGCCGGCGGTGGGCTGCGAGGCGACGGCGAAGTTTACCTTCGATCATGTCGCGCCGACCATCGCTACCGAGACCGGCGACCGGGTCTGGCTCGAATCCGTCGAGGTGCGCGAGCATGCCGGCAATTCGGCGATCTATGAGCGGCTGAGAGGCTGAGCCGGTTCAGGGGGGCTCACCGCGGTCGCCGAAGCGGCAGCCCGCTCATGCCACAGAACGCAAATGGGCCGCGCGGCGCAGCCGCGGCGCCTTCATCAGCTGGTTGGCCAGGAATCGCCGCGTGACGCGGCCATAACCCGGCGTCCACCACGCGCAATAGACGGCGAGCTTATCCGGCCCGGCCGGCCGGATGCTCAGCACTTCCATCAGGCGCCCTTCGCCGTTCCTGGCCACCACCCGATCGCCGACCGAGAATGTCGTTGCGGAAAACATGACACGAGCCCTCCGTTTGCTCGTTTGGCCCCCGCTCGTCCCATGATCGCCAAATTTGCCACGCAATAGGTTCGGATTGATGGCATCGGCCATCACGGCCTCGTGTTCCGGCATGCCTTGCGTCCAGACCAAGAGCTTCGGTCAGCGACCCGGCTCAGGCGGCGACCGACCGGAACATGGCGTCGATCCAGCCGTTGGCGGTGCGCCCCTGGAAAGCGCCGATGACCTTTTCCAGGCGCAGCAGGCGTGCCTCGTCGCGATGCCTGCGATTGACGAAGCCGGCCTTGGCGGCCAGCCCGAGCATGGCGTCGTTGGACCGCAGCGCCTCGCCGATCAACATCAGGCTGCCGGCCCGCGCCGCCCGGAGCTCGACGCTGGCGATCAGTGCCTGGCCGATACCCCGGCCATGCCAGGCATCGGCGACGGACAGGGCAAATTCCACTGTGCCCGCCTCCGCGTCGACGGCATAGACCGCCTCGCCGACGACCACCGTCTCGCCTCGCATCGCCGTCTCGGCGAGCAGCCCAAAGATATTGCCGGCGCCATGATGGGTGATCCGGTCGAGCTCGGCGGCGGTCAGTTCATTGATGCCACCGAGAAAGCGGTTCTGCCGGGAGGCTCGCGTGAGGCCGCGCACATGGCCCTGCAAGAGCGCGGCATCGGCGGGCCCGACGACACGGATGGTGAGGCGGGCAAGCGGCAGCCGTAAAGTGTCGACCGCCGCAGCGGTTTCCGGGAATTCAGCACGCATGGCCTCACGCCGCCCTCTGTCCGAGCGCTTCGGCAAGCGCCGGTTCGGCGACGACCGGCCGGCCGATGGTCAGCGCCGCCGGACCGGCAATGGCGCAGACCACGGTGAGACCAGGACATTCGACCACATAGCTCTCACGCTCGGTCAGCACGATGTCGCGCCGGTCATGGTCCTGCGTGATCCAGACCGCGCCCGCGACGCAGACGACCGACGCGCCGGCGCCGTCGTCCAGGCGGACCAGGCCGCCGCGCTCGAGATGGATCAGGGGATCATGTGAAAGACAGACCATGTCCGCCTCCTGTTGCATGCGCCTCGATCATGAGTTGCGACGCAAATCGCGCTGATCAGGCTCGACAAGGCCGGATGTTGCGCGCAGGATCGTCCCTGTTCAAACGATCAATTCTCACATCTTGCATGAGATCAGGGAATGTCAAACCGGCGCTACGACCTGCCTCCGCTGGACTTCGTGCAGGGCTTCGAGGCGGCCGCGCGAAACCTCAGCTTCACCAAGGCGGCGCGCGAATTGTTCATCACCCAGTCGGCTGTCAGCCGACAGATCAAGGCGCTCGAAGAGGCGCTCGGCACCGTGCTGTTCGAGCGCCGGCACCGCGCGCTGCGGCTGACCGAGGACGGCCAGACCTTCTATCGCATCGCGATGGATGTGCTCGACCGGTTGCAATCCTCGATCGACCAGATGCGGAGAAGCCGCACGTCGGACCAGTTGTCCATCACCACGACCACCGGGCTCGCCTCGCTCTGGCTGATCCCGCGGCTCAGGCGCTTCACCAAGGCCAATCCGCATATCGACGTGCGCATCGTCGCCAATGACCGGCCGCTCAATCTCGATCGCAGCCTGGTCGACATCGCCATCCGCTATGCCCAGCGCGAGACCGCGCCGAAGGATGCGATCCCGCTGTTCGGCGAAGAGATCCTGCCGGTCTGCTCGCCGCTGGTCTCGCGCGACCCAGCGACGCCCTTGCGCGAGCCTGCCGACCTGCGCCACCACACGCTGCTGCATCTCGATTATCCCGGCATGCAGCGGACCTGGTACGACTGGGGCACGTGGCTGACCGCGCTCGGCATCGACGACCTGAAACCCGCCGGGACGCTGCATTTCACCCGCTACGAACAGATGATCCAGGCCGCCATCAGCGGCCAGGGCGTGGCGCTCGGCCTGTCGCCGCTGATCAACGAGCCGATCCGGTCAGGGCTGCTGATCGCGCCCTTCGACAAGACGGTGGTGGGCTCGCGCGGCTATTTCCTGATCCGCTCGAGCGCCGCCGCCGCCAAGCCGCAGGTGCAGGATTTCTGCACCTGGCTCGCGGAAGAAGCGGCGAACGACGCGGTGGAGGATGGCGGCGGCGAAAGACCTGGGGGCGAATGGCGAGTGGCGAATGGCGAATAGGGAGGCAGGCGCGGGACCTTCCGATCCGGCGCCCCTCATCCGGCTCCCGACGACGCCACCTTCTCCCAAGGGAGAAGGTTGTTCGCCGAGCTTTTCGCATCACGCCCCATTCGCCATTCGCCACTCACCTTTCGCGCGGTCCTCACCCGCCCGCCAACAATCGCTTGACCTTGTCCAGCGCCGCGTCATGCGCCTCGCCATAGGCGATGGTACCGGCGAGCCGTCCCTGGCCGTTCATCAGGTAGACAATGGCCGTGTGTTCCATCGTGTAGGCGTCGCCTTCGGTCGGCACCTTCATGTAGACGGCGCGGAAGGCGCGCGCCGTGGCCGCGATCTCGGCCTCCGAGCCGGTCAGCCCGATGATCCGCGGGTCGAAGGAGTCGGTATAGACCTTCAAGAGTTCCGGTGTGTCGCGCGCCGGGTCGACGGACACGAAGAAGACCCGGAAATCCCGCGCGAGATCGCCGATCTCCTGGATGACATTGGCCATTTCCATCATGGTCGTCGGGCAGACATCCGGGCAATGGGTGAAGCCGAAGAAGATCGCATAGGGCTTGCCGGCAAGGCTCAGCGACGACAGCCGCTTGCCGTCCTCGTCGGTCAGTTCGAACGGGCCGCCGATGGCGTCGCGATCGACCAGCGTCGCGGTGTTGCGCGGCGACGGCAGCGGTCCCTGGAAATAGGCCCACGCGCCCGCGCCGGCGACGACCGCGACGAGGCCCCAGAGGCCGAAACGAATGAAGCGAAGGGTTGTCATCGAGCTTGCTCGTGGAAAATGGTAATGCCGGCTTGAGCCGAGGCGCGTTGCGCCGGTGCCTGACCGGAATGCCGGCCTGCCACGCCGGCAACGGAATGCCATGAAATCACGCGGCCGGAAGCCCTCGGAGCTTCAAATGCCCTCGGACAAGACCCGGCAGCGTCACGCGACCGGCGGCGGCGCGCGCGATTGCGGCCGGGTCAGGCGGTCCTCAGGGGTCGCGCCGGCGGAAGCCTGGACCATCGGCGGAGCGCCAGGCGTGACCGGAGCCGCGCGGGCGACAACGGCCAGCGGGGCCGGACGAACCGCCAGCACGCAGGCATCGCAGGGGCCGGCGCCGACATGTGGCAGGCCCGCCGGCATCTCACCGGAGGCAGGCGCGCAGAATTCGGCGGGACTGCCGTCCGGCAGAGCCAGAGCCAGCCGTGAAACACCGAACGGCGCCGCGCCCGGCCCGACCGGGCGGTGGCCAAGGCCGAGCCAGATCATCGCCACGGCGAACAGCGCCGCGACGATGGGCCGGAGATCGGGATGGCGAAGGCGAGCCAGCATGGCGACCGCGATTGTTTAAACCAGACAAGAGCCTTAGCCGCGCGCGGGCCGGGCGCCAAGCGCCCGATATGTCGCAGCTGCCGGCGTCACTTCACAAAGCCGTGGCAGACCAGCCGTGCCACTGATGTCGTCTGGACAAGCCCCGCGAAGCAGTGAAGATCGCCGCGTCCACAGGCTTTGCCGCGGCGGGCGGCTGACGCGGAGTATCGACATGGCCCATCGCGGTGACGTTACGGCCTATCGCATGGCCGATGGCGCGGATATCGACGTCTACCACGTCAAGCCGACCTCGGCGCGGCGCGGCGGCCTCGTGTTGATCCAGGAAATCTTCGGCCTGACCGATCATATCCGCGAGCAATGCGACGTCTATGCCGCCGAAGGTTATGAGGTGCTGGCACCGGCGCTTTATGATCGCGAGGCGCCCGGCCTGCAGGCGCCCTATAGTCCCGAGGGCATCGCGATGGCGATCAAGATTGCCCGCGAACAGCATCCGTTCGATCTGTCGATCAGCGATACCCAGGCCTGTATCGATGCGTTGAAGCCGGCCGGGCCGGTCTTCATCACAGGTTATTGCTACGGCGGATCGGTGACCTATGCGGCGGCGGCACGCTGCGACGGGCTTTCGGCGGCCTCGGGCTATTACGGCAGCATGATCCCACGCCTCGCCGCCGAGCCGCCGCGTTGCCCGACCATCCTGCATTTCGGCCGCAAGGACAGCGGCATCCCGCTCGACGCCATCGCGGCCTTCGAGGCCGCCCGGCCGGAGGTCAAGGTCCATCTCTACGACGCCGGCCATGGCTTCAATTCCGACCGGCGGGCCGATTATGACGCGACCAGCGCGGCACTTGCCTTCCAGCGCACCCTGGCACTGTTCCGGGCCCATGGCGGCTGAGCCTCGTCCTATCGGCCGGGCAGGCTGCGCGCCGAGAAATCGCAGCAGGCCTGGGCGATCGCCGCCATGCGGGCGCCGAGTGGCGACAAGTCCTGCGCCCGGTGGACGGCGAAGTAGTGCAGCAACGGTATGGGCGGCTCGGTCGCGATGATCCTGAGCTTGCCGCTGGCGATCTCCGGCGCGAAATAGCTGGCGGTCAGAAAGGTGATCCCGAGGCCGGAGGCGGCGAGCCCGGCCAGCACGTTCAGGCTGTTGCACTGGACCACCTGGTTGACGGTCAGGCCATTCGCCACCGCCCAGTCAAGCACCAGGCGCTGCAGGCCGGAACCCTTGCCCTGGGTCAGGATCGGATAGTTGATCAACTCCTTCAGCGGGATCGTGTCGGTTCCCGGTCCGAAACCGGGCGCGCAGACCCATTCGAGCTTGACGCCCTGCAAGGGTACGGCGGTGAAAGCCGAACCCGGCGGCGGGTCGAGCCCGATGACAAGGTCAAGCTCGTTGGCAGCGAGCTTCTCGAACAGGTCGATGCTGGCCGCCACCTCCGGCACCGGAACCAGGCCCGGATAGTCGATCTTCATCGCGACGATGAATTTTGGCAGCCAGGTGAGCGCGACCAGTTCGGTGACGCCGAAACGGAACGGCCCCGAAAAAGTGGTGGCGCCACCGGCCGCCTCGCGGAAACGCAGCTCGAGCGCCAGCATCTCGGCGGCGAGCGACAGGCTCGCCTCGCCCGCGCGGCTCAGCCGCAGCGCCCGGCTCGAGCGGTCGAACAGCGGTCCACCAATGACATCCTCGAGCTCCAGGATGCGTTTCGAGACAGTCGACTGCGCGAGATTGAGACGCTCCGACGCCTCGACGAAGCCGCCGAGGCTGGCGGTCCAGTAGAAGGCTTCGAGCTGCTTCAGGGTCACGGGCATGGGTCAAGCCTCGGGCGAAAGGCGCCGACGAACCGACCATCTCCCAAAAGGAGAGGATTGATTCGTCAGCGCTTTTCGTTCCACCCCGAGAATTCTTGCAGCTCCCATTCACGACCTGCACGCTCGCCGAGGGCCACCCGACATCCCCTCTTCACCTACCCCTTTCGATGAAGAAAAGCGATGCCGAACGCGAATAATATTCGCTTTCTGTCATCGCGCATGGGTCACATAATCTTTATCCAGCCCGCATTTCAGCACCCGGTTCCGAAATCCATGTCGCTCATCGGTCATCGCTCCAACGCTTCCGCGCCGCCGGTTCCGCAGGCCGTCCTCGACGCCTTCCGGACGGCCCAGGTCGCGGTCATCTCCGACAACATGAACCGGCTGCACGGCACGCGGGCGCTGCGCCCCTATCACCGCTCCGGCAAGCTGGTCGGCACGGCGGTGACCGTGAAGACCCGGCCGGGCGACAATTTCACCCTGCACAAGGCCTATGAGATCCTCAGGCCCGGCGACGTGCTGGTGGTCGATGGCGGCGGCGACCTGATCCAGGCCCTCGTCGGCGAGATCATGATGAGCCGGGCCAGGACCATGGGCGTCGCCGGCTTCGTTATCGACGGCGCCATCCGCGACGTTGCGGCCTTCGCCGCCGCCGACTTTCCCTGTTATGCCCGTGGCGTCACCCATCGCGGCCCCTACAAGACCGGCCCCGGCGAGATCAACGTCCCGGTCGCCATCGACGGCATGGTGGTGATGCCGGGCGACGTGGTGGTCGGCGACGAGGACGGCGTCGTCTGTTTCGATCGCGCCGATGCCGAGGAGTTGCTGGCTCTGGTGCAAAGCCAAGAGGCCCGCGAGGCCGGTGCGCTCAGCGCGATCGCCGAGGGCCGTTTCGACAATTCCTATATCGGCGTGGCCGGTATCGCGGCGAAGACTCAGACCAGCGATACAGGGAAAGCCTGATCATGACCGAGATTCCGCTGTCGCCGCGCGTCAAGCGCATCAAGCCGTCGCCCAGCATGGTCGCGCGCATGCGCGCCCAGGAACTGAAGGCCCAGGGGCGTGACATCATCGACCTGACCGTCGGCGAGCCTGACTTCGATACGCCGGCCCATATCCAGGCCGCGGCGACCGCCGCCATGGCGGCCGGCGAGACCCGCTACACCCCGGTCAACGGCACGCCGCGCCTGCGCAAGGCGATCGCCGCGAAATTCGCCCGGGAGAACGGCGTCACCTATGGCCTCGACCAGATCACCGTCGGCGTCGGCGCCAAGCAGGTCATCTTTAACGCCCTCGCTGCGACGCTGGGCGAAGGCGACGAGGTGATCGTGCCGGCGCCCTATTGGGTGTCCTATCCGGACATGGTGCTGGCCTGCGACGGCACCCCGGTCATCGTCGCCTGCGGCGAGAATTCCGGCTTCAAGCTGACCGCGGAGGCGCTCGAACAGGCGATCACGCCGAAGACCCGCTGGCTGATCCTCAACACGCCGTCGAACCCGACCGGCGCCTTCTATTCGGCAGCCGAAATGAAGGCGCTGACCGAAGTGCTCAAGCGCCATCCCCATGTCGCGCTGATGACCGACGACATCTACGAGCATATCCGCTTCGACGGCGGCGAACCGGTCTGTCCGGTGGCGATCGAGCCCAGCCTTGCCGGCCGCACGCTGCTGATCAACGGCGTCTCCAAGACCTATGCCATGACCGGCTTCCGCATCGGCTACGGTGCCGGGCCGAAGGCGCTGATCGCCGCGATCAACACCATCCAGTCGCAGACCACCTCGGGCGCCGCCTCGATGAGCATGGCGGCGGCCGCCGCAGCGCTCGAAGGCGACCAGGGTTTCGTCGCCGAGACGCGGGCCGCCTACAAGGCGCGGCGCGACCGCGCCGTGGAGCTTTTGAACGCCATCGACGGCGTCACCTGCCAGCGGCCGGACGGCGCCTTCTATGTCTACCCCTCGGTCGCCGGGCTGATCGGCCGCAAGCGGCCGGACGGGCGTGAGCTGAAGACCGATTTCGACGTGGCGCTGTTCTTCCTGGAAGAGGCCGGCGTCGCCGTGCTCGACGGCGCGGCCTATGGGCTGTCGCCTTATCTGCGCCTGTCGATCGCCACCTCGCTCGCCGACATCGAAGAAGCCTGCGCGCGGCTGAACCGCGCCAGCCAGACACTCAATTGATCAAGAACCAAAGGGGACCCACCATGACACTCACCTCCCGGCTCACATCCATGCTGGCGCTCGGCGCGGCCCTGGTCGCCGGCGCGACGGTCGCCGCCCAGGCCGACCAGCTCGCCGACATCCGTGCCCGCGGCAAGCTGATCTGCGGCACGCTCGGCACCGCCGAACCATTCTCGTTTCAGCATCCGCAGACCCGCCAGATCGTCGGCTACGACGTCGACATCTGCCAGAAGGTCGCGGAATCGCTCGGCGTCGCGCTGGAGCTGAAGCCGATAGCCGTAGAGGCGCGCATCCCCGAGCTGATCCAGGGCCGTGTCGACATCCTCGCCGCCAATCTCGGCTACACGCCCGAGCGCGCCCAGCAGATCGACTTCTCCTTCTCCTATTTCGTCAGCCAGCAGAAGATCATGGTGACGCGCGATTCCGGCCTGACCACGCTGGAACAGCTCGCCGGCAAGAAGGTGACGGCGCTGAAGGGCTCGTCCTCCGAGCAGGGCGTGCGCCGCCTGATCCCGACCGCCGAAACCGTGACCTTCCAGGACACTTCGGCCGCCTTCCTCGCGCTCGTGCAGGACAAGGTCGACGCCTTCTGCGCTTCCGAGCTGATCCTGGTGAAGCTGCGCCAGCAGGCGCAGGCGACCAATCCGATGGTGGTGATCGAGAAGTCGCTGTTCGTCGAGCCCTGGGGCCTCGGCTTCCGCCGCGGCGAGACGGCTTTCCGCAACCATGTGAACGGCGTGCTCGCCGGCCTCGAGACTTCGGGCGAGATCGACCGGATCTTCACCAAATGGCTTGGCGAAGGCACGGTGTTCAACATCCGCCGCGACTTCAAGGTCGAAGAGATCAGGGGCTGAGGCAAAGGGGCGGGGCGGCGCGTACCAACCGACCCTCTCCCATCGGGAGAGCGTGGCGCCGTCAGGCGCCGGGTGAGGGGCGTGAGCGTCAAGAGTGATCGCGGCGGGTAACCCGCCCAGCAGTCGCCCCTCGGAAATGGACGTCCCCTCACCCGCCTGCTGACGCAGGCCCCCTCTCCCTCTGGGAGAGGGTCAATTGAGCGCCCTCCCCACGGACCTGACGCGATGGGATATGTCTTCGATCTCGGCGCGGTGCTGAGTGGCCAATACCTGAACTGGTTCCTGATCGGCATCGCCACCACGCTGGCGCTGACGGCGGCGGCCTGGTGCCTGGCCATGACCATGGGCATCCTGCTCACCCTCATCCGCATGATCCCGTTCCGGCCGTTCGAATGGCTGGTCGCGCTCTATGTCGAATATCACCGCAACGTGCCGCTGCTGGTGCAGATCTTCGTCTGGTATTTCGGCGTGCCGTCGCTGCTGCCGCGCTGGGCGAGGCTCTGGATCAACGCCCACAATGGCGAATTCCTGCTGGCGACCGTCGCGCTCGGCCTCGCCGCGGCAGCCTATGTCGCCGAGGATCTCAGGAGTGGCATTCGCTCCATTCCCAAGACGCAATATGAGGCGGCGCGCTCGATCGGCTTCGGCTATCTCGGCGCCATGGGCTATGTCGTGCTGCCGCAGGCCCTGCGCATCGTCATTCCGCCGCTGATCAACCAGACCTTGCTCCTGTTCAAGAACACCAGCCTCGCCATGGCGATCGGGGTGGGCGAGCTGACCTATCGCACCCGCGAGGTCGAGAGCTACACGTTCAAGACCTTCGAGGCCTTCGCGGTGGCGACCGTCGTCTATCTCGCCGTGTCCTTTTGCATCATGGCCATCGGCGACCTCGCCGACCGCCGGCTCAAGCTGGAGGCGCGCTGATGCTGCAGATCCTTCAGGACAACTGGCTGCTGTTCCTCATCGGCCAATATCCGCACGGGCCGATCGGCGGCCTGGCCATGACCATGTTCATGGCGGTGACAGCGCTCACCTTGTGTTTTCCCATCGCCATCGGGCTGGCGCTCGCCCGCCTCAGCCCCTACCGGGTGCTGCGGCTGCCGGCGACCGCCATCGTCCACGGCGTGCGCGGCCTGCCACTCATCATGTTCGTGTTCTGGACCTATTTCTTTTCGCCGCTGATCATCGGCCGCGCCGTCGGCGGCGTCGAAACCCTGGTCATCGCCCTGGTCGTCTATGAAGCAGCCTATCTCTCGGAGATCATCCGGGCCGGCATCGAGGGCCTGCCCAAGGGTCAGGTCGAAGCCGCCCGGGCGCTGGGCCTCGGCTATTTCCCGACCACCTTCAAGGTCGTGCTGCCCCAGGCCCTGCACAACATGCTGCCGAGCATGGTCAGCCAGTTCGTCTCGACCATCAAGGAAACCTCGCTTGGCTATGTCATCAGCGCGCATGAAATGACCTTCGCGGCGAGCCAGGTGAACAACGTGCTGCTGACCAAGCCTTTCGAGGTCTACGGCATCCTGGCGCTCACCTATTTCACGCTCTGCTTCGCACTGACCTCGCTCGCCCGCTTCATCGAGCGGCGGATTTCGACCGAGCGCGGTTCGGCGCCCGGCGTGACGATCACCGCGTGAGGCCCCGATGATCCGCTTCGATAATGTCGACAAATGGTTCGGACCGATGCAGGCGCTCGCCGGTGTCTCCGGCGAGGTCGGCCGCGGCGAGGTCAAGGTGCTGGTCGGGCCGTCGGGCTCGGGCAAGTCGACCTTGATCCGCACGGTGACCCGGTTGGAGGCGATCCAGGGCGGCCGGGTGCTGGTCGACGGCCATGATGTCGCCGGGCGCGGCCTCGACATCAATGCGCTTCGCCAGCGCGTCGGCTTCGTATTCCAGGCCTATAACCTGTTCCCGCATCTGTCCGCGGCCGGCAATATCACCCTTGGCCTCATCAAGCTGCGCGGCCTGGCCAAGGCGGAGGCCCGCGAACGGGCGCTTGCTGAACTCGCCCGCGTCGGCCTTGCCGACAAGGCCGACGAGATGCCCGGCAAGCTTTCCGGCGGCCAACGCCAGCGCGTCGCCATCGCGCGCGCGCTCGCCATGGACCCGCAAGCCATGCTGTTCGACGAGCCGACCTCGGCGCTCGACCCGGAAATGGTCGGCGAGGTGCTCAGCGCCATGAAGCAGCTCGCCGGCGCCGGCATGACCATGATCTGCGTCACCCACGAAATGGGCTTTGCCCGCGAGGTGGCCGACGAAATCTGGTTCATGGAGCAAGGCCGCGTGGCCGAACGCGGCGCGCCGGCGGAGCTGATCGACAGCCCCAGGCACCCGCGGCTGAAGAGCTTCCTCAGCCGGCGGGTCTGAAGGTTCGGCCCGCTCAGTAGCGCGCGTGAATGCGCATGCCGAAGACATGCACCGGTCCGGCGCGGTCGCGGTTGTAGCCGGGATTGTGGACGAGCTGGTAGTTGGCCGCGACGAAGACGTTGTCGCGATAAACGGGCAATTCGTAATAGGCCTCCATCACGCGCTCGCTGCCGTAGCGCAGACGCCCGTCGCCGATGATGATGCCGGTACCGCCGGAGGCCAGGAACTGCTTGTGAAAGCTTGACAGGTCGTTCTGTGCCACCGCGATGCCGGCGGAATGGCCAGGCCGGTTCCATAGCTCGCCCTTGAGGCTGAGGCCGAACGCCACCGAACGGTCGATCTGGGTGAAGGCGAAGGTCTCGGTCTTGCCGTCGTTCCAGCTCGCCCGGAAGAAGGCCCCGACATTGTCGGCGAGCTCCTGGTCGATCAGGATTCCGGCTCCATATTTGCTGTTGCCATAGCGGCGGGTGAGCGCGATCGCGTCATCCGGTGTCAGTCCGCCCATTCCGATCGTTCCGAGAGCCTGCTGGAAATTGCCCATCCGGCCGAACGAGTAATAGACGAAGGGCTTGATTGCGCCGGGCCGGCCGAACCAGCGATGCTGATAGGCGACCTCAAGGATATGGTTCAGGTTGTTCATGCGGAACGGCAGCTCTCCGCCATTCGGCTGCGAGGGCAGAAGCAGCGCGCCATAGCGGATCGCCCACGCCGGATCCGGGATCACCTCGATGGCGACGCCCTGGGTATAACCGCGCACGTCGGCGGCGAAGTCCCAGGCACCGGCCGTCCAGAACGACCAGTTCCAGAATTGCCGGCGCGGATCGCCGGCATAGGCGCTGGCCTGGAAAATATCAGGGCCGGCGAATTTGCCGACGGTGACCACCACCCGGCGGGTGGGCACGAAGCCGGCGAGTTGGTTGAAGCCGCCCTCCTGCCACTCGGTTTCGGGTCCGAGCGCGAAGGTCTGCCGCAGAAACAGCCTGGCGACCGACAAGACACCGACGCGGTTGCCGGCCTTCTGGGCATCGCCATTGGTGAAGCCGGCGATGCCGACCGTCTCGGCGAGGCCGAAGCCCTGGAAATATTCAGGATTGAAATAGAACTCGCCGCCGGCCCAGGGCATTCGGACGCCGAGGAAGGCTGTAATGCTGGTGGTCTGGCGAACCTGACCACCAGGCGGCAGGCTGTTCATACCGCTATAGGGCGCGGCGAAGCTCGGGTAGCCCTGAATGAATTCGGTCAGTTGGGTGTTGAGGCGCACGTCCTCGGGCACCCGCTCACCGGTCGGAGTGGACCAGCCCTGCGCCTGCGCCGAAACGGCCGCAAGCGACAGGAATGCGAGGGAGGCGACGGAGCGAAGCTTGAAGAGCGGGGCAAGGCTGGAGGTCATGGTGATCCGGTTCAGGCGTGTCATTTGCCACCTGTTTCGATTATTTGTGAAGGGCGTGTGTCAGAGCTCATCCGCCATGGGTCCTGCCGCGCACCGAAGGCGACAGGGTGGCTTGGACGTGCCCGACGGCGATCGACGAATGAATGCCGCTGCCCAGGATCCTCGAACCGGAAACCGGGAGGCAGAGGTCGGGCCAGCGGATCGCCCGAACAGCGACAGGACGGTCGGCCCTGCCGGCCGGAGCGGCTCACGCCCCCCAGGTCAGGCCGGCGAGCTCACGCGGCCGATACCCGTCGAAGCGCGGCAATCGATCCTCCGTGGCTTCTCCGGCCGCCCGGTCGGCATCGCCTTCGCCTTGCCGGAGCGAACCATCGGCGCGCACGTGCGCCAGCCAGACCGGCAGTTCCGCGGCCCGCGCCATGCGGACGAGATCGGCGGTGTCGCGGCCGCCGGGAAAGGCCAGCAGAAAGTCCGGCCTGCTGTCCGCGAGCATGAAGGCGTTGCGCCGGGCCTCGGCCTTGGTGCCGAGCAGCGTCCAGTTCGGCGGATAGCGGATGACATGGACATTATGCTGGCGTGCCCAGGCTTCGGCCACCGTGCCGATGGCGACGAGGCCGCCGTGGATGAGCACGTCGATCGGCTGGCCGCCATGCAGGCGGTCCAGCTCCCGGCAAATGGCGGCCGCGTCGTCATAGTGCCGCCCACCGCAGATCAGAAGGCGCATGGGGGTTCTCCTTGGGGTCTTGTCCCCGAGCGCGGCGCAGCGGCCGGCCTTGCGGGGTTTCAATCGGATTGGCGGAACGGAGGTTCGGATCAGCGGCCATCCCGTCCGGCGCCATGCGCCTGACGGGATGGCATTGAGGCTCATCACAACCAGGTCTTGAACCGGCGGATGTAGAGCGTCTTGACGAGCTGAGTCAGCACGCAATAGCCGACCAGCGTTCCGGCCAACCATGGAAAGTAATCCCATGGCAGCGGCTGAAGCCCGACCGCGGCGCCGAGCGGCGAGAACGGCACATAGATGCCGAAGGCCATGATCGCGCCGGTCAGGAGCAGCACCGGCCAGGCAGCCGTGCTCTGGATGAACGGGATCTTGCGGGTACGGATCATGTGAACGATCAGCGTCTGCGACAGCAAGCCTTCGATGAACCAGCCGGACTGGAAGAGCGACTGGTGCTCCGGCGCATTGGCGCTGAAGACGAACCACATCAGGCAATAGGTCGAGATATCGAAGATCGACGAGATAGGCCCGATGCAGATCATGAACCGGCCGATATCGCCGGGCAGCCATTTGCGCGGCTCGCGCAGGAATTCCCGGTCCATCCGGTCGAACGGCAGCGCCAGCTGCGAAATGTCGTAGCAGAGGTTCTGGATCAGGAGATGGATCGACAGCATCGGCAGGAACGGCAGGAAGGCGCTGGCCACCAGAACCGAGAAGACGTTGCCGAAGTTCGAGCTGGCGGTCATCTTGATGTATTTGATGATGTTGCCAAAGGTCTCGCGGCCCTTGATGATGCCTTCCTCCAGCACCATCAGGCTCTTCTCCAACAGAATGATATCTGCCGATTCCTTGGCGATGTCGGCGCCGGTATCGACGGAAATGCCGACATCGGCGTCGCGCAGCGCCGGCGCGTCATTGATGCCGTCGCCGAGGAAGCCGACCGTATGGCCATTGGCCTGCAGGGCCTTGACCACCCGCGACTTCTGCAGCGGCGACACCTTGGCGAAGACGCTGCGCTGCTCGACCAGCCGGCCGAGCGCCTTGTCGTCCAGGCCCTCCAGGTCGCGGCCGAGCACTGGCTCGCCGGCATCGAGCCCGACTTCCCGGCAGATCTTGGCGGTGACCACCGCATTGTCGCCGGTCAGGATCTTGATTGCCACGCCATTGGCGCGCAGCGCCGCGATGGCCGGACGCGCGGTCTCCTTGGGCGGATCGAGGAAGGTCAGGAAGCCGCGCAAGACGAGGTCCCGCTCGTCCTCATTGCCGTAGAGCGGCTTCGTCTCGCCACGGCCGAACAGACGGGTGGCGACCACCAGCACGCGAAAGCCGTCCTCGTTGTAGCCACGGGCCAGGGCCATCAGTTCGGAGCGCTTCGCATCGTCGAGCGGCCGCACCTCGCGGCCCTCGTGGACATGGGTCGCGATCGACAGCAGTTCCTCCACCGCGCCCTTGCAGATCATGAGATGCTCGCGCTGGATGGTCTCGACGACGATCGACAGGCGGCGACGGACGAAATCGAACGGCAATTCGTCGATCTTCTTATAGAGCGCGCCGTCACGGACATCGCCCTTCTCCGCCATGAAGCTGACGACCGCCTGGTCCATCAGGTTCTTCATGCCGCTCTGGTGATGGCTGTTCAGCCAGGCGAGCTTCAGCACCTCCGCATCGGGCCGGCCGGCGCTGTCGAGATGGTGCTCGAGGATGACGCGATCCTGGGTCAGGGTGCCTGTCTTGTCGGTGCAGAGTACGTCCATCGCACCGAGATTCTGGATCGCGTTGAGCCGCTTCACCACCACCTTGCGCCGGGCCATGGCGACGGCGCCCTTGGACAGGTTGGCGCTGACGATCATCGGCAGCATTTCCGGTGTCAGGCCGACCGCCACCGAGATGGCGAACAGGAAGGCTTCCATCCAGTCGCCCTTGGTGAAGCCGTTGATGACCAGCACCACCGGGACCATGACCAGCATGAAGCGGATCAACAGCCAACTGACGCTATTGACGCCGCGGTCGAAGCTGGTCTGCGCCCGCTGGCCGACGATCGACCGGGCCAGCGAACCGAAATAGGTCCGCCGGCCGGTCGCGACCACGACGGCGGTCGCCGTGCCGCTCACCACATTGGTGCCCATGAAGCAGACATTGGGCAGGTCGAGAACATCGGCGGGCGCCAGCGCCGGCATCAGCGCCGATTTCGCCGCGACATTGCCCAGCGTGTCGTATTTCTCGACCGGCAGGGATTCCCCGGTCAGCACGGCCTGGCTGATGAACAGATCGCGCGAGGTGATCAGCCTGACATCCGCCGGCACCATGTCGCCGGCCGAGAGCTGGACGATGTCGCCGACCACGAGTTCCTGCATCGGGATCTCGCGCGGCTTGGTCCGCCCGGCCTCGCCGGCGCGCCTCAGCACAGTAGCGGTGGTGCGAACCATGGCTTTCAGCTTGTCGGCGGCGCGGCCCGAGCGGAACTCCTGCCAGAACCTGAGCGCCACACTGATGCCGACCATGACGCCGACGATGATCACCGGCCGCAACTCGTCGGGGCTCGAAATGAACTGGATCGCGGCGAGTGCCACCAGCACCAGGATGAACGGGTTGTTGAAACAGCGCGCGAGCTGGATCAGCCAGTGCGGCGGCCGGTCATGGGCAACCTCGTTCGGGCCATCCTTGGCGAGCCGCTCGACGGCCTCCAGCTGGGTCAGGCCGTCGCGATGCCCTTTCACATTGGCGAAGGTCGCATCGAGACTGTTGTGGGCCTCGCGCACGGCGCGCATCGACAGGCGCTTGTCGTCGAGGGGTTCCGCCTGTCTCAGGTCGGAACGGTTGGTCATCTTGTTCATGGCTCGGTCTCCTGCCGCGGGTCGACGCGGCAGTGACACGAGCGTCACCCGCGCGGTGGGCGTGACTGTTCGTGCCGAGCCGCGCGCCGCGCAGTCGGTTGGAAGAGGTGTTCGGTATCGGGGATTGCCCACCCTGCCCCGCGATCCCCGCGGACAGGGGGCACGGCGGGCCTACTAGAATAGTCGTCCATGGCTCGTTCCTGATGCCCGGGTGGCGGTTGTCGCGACGAACCCGATGCCGGTCGCCGCGCGCAAGCGGGATCGGCGACTGCCGTCGCCTTCGGCCTCCAGAGCCCAGCACAGTTCGGCCCGGCCGCTTGACGCGTTGACGCGCCAGGTCGCGCGCGGACGGCCCGCCGGCTGGCGGTCGGGCGCGGCCGCGAGGCTCGGCCGAACAACCGCGCGCATCATGCGCGGCCGATCTCCGGAACGCCGCCGGCCGAAGCGGTACGCAGCGCCGCGCCCGCCGAGAAGGCTTTCAAAGGTGTCGTGAAGAGTTGCGAACGTGAAGTTCATGGCTCACCTCCTGACCGGACCCCATCCGGCCAGAGGCGAGCGACGATCGAGCCCTCAAGCCCTGGCGCCGTTCAGCCGACCGGTCGGATCGGATCCCGTCTTGCTCAGTTGTTGAAGCGCCCGGCGAACCATGCAGGTTGCCGCGACGCTGCTAGGGTCGCTGTCCATTGCTCTGCTTTGATTTTGAAAAAAGGCTCGGCACAACCGAGCAAGGTTGGGGTAGTTCGCCGGGATGAGCCTGTCAACCCAAAAAGCGCCTGCCGACAAGGACCTATTCAACGGCCGGCGCCAGGGCTGCACGGCGCTCCTGCCTCACCCAGATGGCGGTCAGGACGGCGGCAGCCAGGATCAGCGGCAGGATGACAATATTGAGCCTGGACCAACCATAGATTTCCAGAAGCGGACCGGCGCCGAGGGTGGCGATGGCGGTCAGCCCGTAGCGCAGGATTTCGGCCGCCCCTTGAGCGCTCGCCCGCTCGGCCGGCCGATATGACCGGGCAAGCAAGGTGGTGCCGCCGACGAACATGAAATTCCAACCGACGCCTAAGCAGAACAGCGCGACGTAGAAGGCCGTCAGGCTGGTGGAGGCGACCGCCACCACGGCACAAGCGACATTCAGCGCCATGCCGGCGAACAGCACGTTGGCAAGCCCGAACCGGCCGATCAGGCGTCCGGCGAAGAAGGATGGCCCGAACATGCCGACCAGGTGCCATTGGATGATATTGGCGCCGTCGTCGATGCTGTGGCTGCAGGCGACCGCCGCCAATGGCGCGGCCGTCATGATCAGCATCATCACCGCACCGCCGATGACGTTGTTGGCCACGGCGGCCAGGAAGATCGGCTGGCGCATCACGGTCGCGAGCGGGCGGGCCGGCAGGTCGAAGCCCTGCGCCGTTCCGGCATGCAGGGCGACGTCACGATAGCCGATCGCAAGCAAGGCGGCCGAAGCAAGCCCGAGCAGGAACACCATGAGATAGGACCCGGCGAACAGCACCGGATAGAGATCCTTGCTCCAGGCCGCGAGCGCCGGCCCAAGGACCGCAGCGATGACGCCACCGGCAAGCACCGTCGAGATCGCTTTGGCCTTGGCGTCATCGGGCACCGAATCCGCCGCGGCGAGCCGATAATATTGGGCGAAGGCCTGGAACGCTCCGACCCCGGCGGTGCCGAGGCAGAACAGCCAGAAATCGCCGCGGAACACCGCCAGCACCGAGATGAGCCCGCCGAGCGCACCGAACAGCGCCCCCAAGGTGAAACCCCAGCGGCGGCCGATGCGCTCCATCAGGAGCGAAGCGAAGATCGTCACGACGGCGCCGGCAACCGTGATCATGGCGAAAGGCAAGGTAGCGAGCGACTTGTCCGGCGCGAGCTGGTAGCCGGTCAGGCCGGTCAGGGTCAGGTCGATCGCGATCGCGGCGGTGAACAAACCCTGGCCGACCGCCAGCACCAAGGCGTTGCGCGCGCCAGTGGTGGCGGGACGAAGACGATCGAGAATGCCTGATGCCATGGAAGCCTATCACCTGACCTGCCGAAGGGCGCCGCACCTGCGACGCCGCCACGCCAAGCTTCGCGCATCACGCTTTCGTCTTAAATGACATAGAACCCTCTGTTTCAGACATGTCACCGGTCAAGCATCTCACGGCGACTGGCGTCGTGCCGGCCGCGTCCAAACGATTCGATTGGAGAGCAAGAACCAGAGTGTCCGTCGGCACGGCGCACGGTCTAACGGCGCCAGCACGGCCGAGGCCGGCGCCTCAACACCTCCCAGGACACCCAAGATGACCCAGCTCCATGGCAAGACAGCCATCATCACCGGCGCCAGTTCCGGCATCGGCCGCGCCACTGCCAGGCTGTTCGCCCGCGAAGGCTGCCGGCTGATCGTCGCGGCCAGGCGGCAGCCTCAACTCGACGCGCTGGTCGGCGAGATCAGGGAGGGCGGCGGCGAGGCACTCGCGCTGGCCGGCGACGTGAAGGACGAGGCCTTCGCCAAGGCGCTCGTCGATGAAGCCGTCGGCTGCTTCGGCGGCCTCGACATCGCCTTCAACAATGCCGGGATCCTCGGCGAGATGGGGCCGGTGCCCGACATGGCGCGAACGAGTTGGGCGGAGGTGATCGAGACCAACCTGACCAGCGCCTTTCTCGGTGCCAAATATCAGATCCCGGCGATGATCCGGCGCGGCGGCGGCTCGGTGATCTTCACCTCGACCTTTGTCGGCCACACCGCCGGCATGCCGGGCATGGCCGCCTATGCCGCGAGCAAGGCCGGGCTGATCGGCCTGATGCGGGTACTGGCGGTGGAATTCGGGCCGCAGGGCGTTCGCGTCAATGCTCTGGTGCCCGGCGGCACCGACACGCCGGCGGCAACCGAATTCGCCACCAGCGAAGAGACCAAGGCCTTCGTGCGCGGCCTGCACGCGCTGAAGCGGATCGCGACGCCGGAGGAACAGGCCCGCTCGGCGCTCTATCTCGCCTCCGACGCCTCATCGTTTACGACGGGCTCGACGCTGATGGTGGATGGCGGCGTGTCGATCAACCGGACCTGAGGCGGGCGGCGCGAGGGGCGATGCCCCTCGCCGCTACAACGCCACGTCCCTGTTGACGTTCTTGTAGAGCAGATATTCCACGTCGCCGAAGCCGGTCGGGTAGAATTGCTGCGGGCAGAAGCCGCCCATCCAGATGAAGTCGTCGACCCAGGTCTCGTGCCACTCGTCCCCGAGGAAATAGAGCCCCTGCCCTTCCAGCATATAGAGCCCGTGCTCCATGATATGGGTCTCGACATCGGGAAACGACGCGCCGGTCTGGAACCACATCAGGTTCATCTCGAAATCGAAACGCATGTCGCCGAACGGCAGGAGATACTGGAAGCCGCGGCCTTCGAGGCCGGTCGGGTTTTCCCGCGGCACGCGGTCGCGATGCGAGACGATCGGTTCCGGTACCGGCAGGTCGATCGCCTCGAAACGCTTGCGCAGGCCGAGCACGCGGGTCTCCGCGCCGCTGTCGTTGTTCAGCGTGAACGGCACTCCGGGCGGGATATAGGCAAAGCCGCCTTTGGTCAGTTCGGTCGGCTGCCCGGCGCCGACACGGATGACCGCGCTTCCAGCCAGCACAAAGAAGAAGTGCTGGATGCCGGCTTCGACCACCGCCCGGTTGCTGCCACCGCCGGGCGCGATCTCCAGGACGAACTGGGCGAACTGGGCCCCCAGCACGGGCGCCGCCAGAAAGCGCACCACGGTCTGGTCATAGGCCGGCAGCCGGCTCTTCAGCACCCCTTCTGGAGGCATGAAGGCGTAGTTCGGCCGGACCACACCGCGGTTGTGCCCGATGGCGCCGGGCGGCAGGCGGCCGGGGGAGAGTTTGAACGAGCTCGGATGCATGAGGCAACGATCCTGAAAGGGCGCGATGGCGGCGCGGAAACGCCATCGGCCATCAGACTCGAAAAGCCATCGGCGAAGCAACCCTCGCGGACGGAGGGCGGATCAGCGCTTTGCCTCGCTGGCCGCGCCGCTCACAAGGAGCGGGAAATCAGCAGCTTCATGATCTCGTTGGTGCCGCCATAGATCTTCTGGATACGCGCGTCGACGAACATCCGGCCGATCGGGAATTCCTGCATATAGCCATAACCGCCATGCAGTTGCAGGCATTCGTCGACGGTCTCGTTCTGTTTCTGCGAGCACCACCATTTGGCCATCGAGGCGGTCACGGTGTCGAGTTCGCCCGCGATCAGTTGCATCACGCACCAGTCGACGAAGACGCGGGCGATCATCGCCTCGGTCTTGCGCTCGGCCAGCTTGAAGGCCGAATTCTGGAACTCGATGACCGGCTTGCCGAAAGCCTTGCGCTCGCGGGTATAGTCGACCGTCAGCCGGATCGCCTTTTCCATGGCCGCGACCGCACCGACCGCCAGCGACAGCCGCTCGCGCGGCAATTGCTGCATCAACTGGGCAAAGCCCTGGCCCTCGACCTCACCCAGCAGGTTTTCCGGCGGCACGATCGCATCGTCGAAGAACAGTTCCGAGGTGTCGGAGGCGTTCATGCCTATCTTGTCGAGGTTGCGGCCACGCCTGAAGCCGTCATTGCCCTCGGCCTCCAGCACGACGAGCGATACGCCCTTGGAACCCGGTTCGTCGCTGGTGCGGGCCACCACGACGATGAGATCGGCCAACTGGCCATTGGTGATGAAGGTCTTGGAGCCGTTCAGCACATAGGAATTGCCGCGCTTGCGGGCGGTGGTGCGCACCGCCTGAAGATCCGAGCCGGTGCCCGGTTCGGTCATGGCGACGGCGCCGATGAACTCGCCCCTGGCCATCTTCGGCAGCCAGCGTTGCTTCTGCGCCTCGGTGCCGTAATTGAGGATGTAATGGGCGACGATCGTGCTGTGGACCCCGACCGGGCCGGCGATCTCCGGCACGATGGTTTCCAGATCCTCGGTCACCGCCGCGTCATAGGCAAAGCTCGCGCCGAGCCCGCCATAGGCCTCGGGGACACTGGCCAGCAACGCCCCCATATCGCCGAGCGCGCGCCAAGCCGAACGGTCGGTGATCTTGTCGCGCCGCCAGCGCTCGGCATGGGGGGCGAGATCCCTAGTCAGAAAGCGCCGGAACGGATCACGGAAGGTATCCAGTTCCTCGGTCATCCAGGGCGAGCGATAGGTCATGCCGATGCTCCGGGTTTGGCCGCGCCGCTCTTGGCGATGAAGCGATGCACGGCGTCACGGAACGGCACGGTTTTCATGCAGCCGATCAACTCGGTCATCTCGGCGTCGAGCTGCTCCGCCATCGATCGTCCGGACGCGCCATGGACGAGCCGCTTGGTGGCGGCGACCGCTGCCGGATTGAAGGCGGCCAGCCGCTCGGCCAGCGCCTTCGTCGCGGCTTCCAGCGTGTCCGCCGGCACAACCTTGTTGACCAGGCCCCAAGCCTCGGCCTGGGAGGCGTCGAAACCGTCCTCCATCAGATAGATCTGCAAGGCCCGCCTGGCGCCGACGGCGTGAACCAGGCCGACCGTGCCGCCGCCATCGGGCGAGACGCCGAGTTTGGCATAGGCCGGGGTGAAGCGGGCGGTGTCGGCGGCGATGCAGAGATCGCCCATGAAGGCGAGCGACAGGCCAGCACCGGCCGCGGCCCCGTGCACGCTGGTGACCACGATCGCCTCGAGCGCATGCAGGCGCTGCAGGAAATCGTGATGATGATCGAGAATGCCCCGCACCATCGGCGCGGGTTCGTCGAGATGGGCGGCGAACAGGCCGATATCGCCGCCAGCGCAAAAGGCCGAACCCGCCCCTTTGATGACGACCACGCGCAGATCAGCCCGGGCTTCGAGTTCGCCGACGAGACCGGTCAGCACACGCGCGGTTGCGGCATCGACCGCGTTGAAGCGCTCTGGACGGTTGAGCGTCAGGGTGGCGACCGGCCCATCATGGCTGAGAAAAGCAGCTTCGGTCATGGCGCGCTCCTCACATCAGCAGGCCGCCGCCGCAGACGACGACCTGGCCGCTGATGTAGTTGGATTCGGGGCTGCAGAAGAGATAGACCGCGTCGGCCGCTTCCTCGGGCGTGCCACCACGGCCGAGCGGGATCATCCGGTCCATGGTCGCCAGCAGCGCCGGTTGCACTCCGACCTTGATCTCGCGGCCGGCCACATCGATGGTTTTCTGCTGAGCCTCGATCGCTTCGGTCAACCGGGTCTGGATCAGGCCGAAGGCGACCGCGTTCACATTGACCTTGTAGCGCCCCCATTCCTTGCACAGCGTGCGGGTCAGACCGATCAGCGAGGCTTTGGCGGACGAATAGCTCGCCTGGCCGGCATTGCCGTAGAGGCCGGCGATGGAGGAGATGTTGACGACCTTGCGGAACACCTCGCGGCCGGCCTCGGCGTCCCGCTTGGAGAGCACGCGGATCGGCTCGGAGGCGGCGCGCAGAATACGGAACGGCGCGACCAGGTGGACGTCGAGCATGGCCTGGAACTGCTCGTCAGTCATCTTCTGGATGGTCGCGTCCCAGGTATAGCCGGCATTGTTGACGATGATGTCGAGGCCGCCGAAGGTCTCCATGGCGGCGGCGACGAAACGATCCGGGAAGCCGGTGTCGGTGACGCTGCCATTGACCGCGATCGCCTCACCGCCGCTCGCCCTGATCTCGGCGGCGACCGCATCGCCCGGTTCGGCATCGAGGTCGTTGACCACCACCTTGGCGCCTTCCGAGGCGAGCTTCAATGCGATCGCCCGGCCGATGCCACGGCCCGAGCCGGAGACGAGCGCGACCTTTCCAGCAAGCTTGGTCATGTCAGATATCCCTTGAAAGACAGATGATGATGGCGCGTCAGAGCGCGATGACGGCTTCGCCGGCGAGCTTGGTCTCGCCCTGCTCGTCCTTGGCGGTGAGCGCAAGCTTTGCGCGCCTCTCCCCGTCAGCCTCGAAGATCTCGGTGATCGCCCCCTCGCAGGTGAGCCGGTTGCCGAGCTGGGTGATCGCGGCGAAACGGGTCGAGAAGGAACGGATGGCGGCAGGGCTGACCGCGTCGGTCAGCGCCTGGCCGAGATAGGCCATGACCAGCATGCCGTGGGAAAACACGTCGGGGAAGCCGGCCTTCTTGGCGAAGTCGATGTCGACATGCATGGGATTGTGGTCGCCGGAGGCGCCGCAATAGAGCGCCAGGGTGTGGCGGCTGATCGGCGGAAAGGTCTTGTGGACGAGACGATCGCCGATGGCGGGAGATTGCGCTGTCATGGTCGCCTCCTCGGGCGGGATTGTTTGGGGCTGAGCCCCTGAATTTTGGTCTTGTTTCGTTGCGACACCCAGTTCACCGACGGCTCGGCGCGTATCACCCCTCTCCCAGAGGGAGAAGGTGGCGCCGTCAGGCGCCGGGTGAGGGGCGTAAGCTCCAAGAACTATTGTCGAGGCTCGCCGCGCTTGCCGCCCTGTCCGGAAATGGACGACCCCTCACCCGCCCGCTGACGCGGGCACCCTCTCCCTCTGGGAGAGGGTTGGTTTCCACCTGCAGCACAGCCGCGAGGTAGAGGAGGCGCCGGCTCACTCGTCCAGAGCCCTTCATGAGCTAATTCCGTACGACGATGGTGCGTGTGGTATCGGCGACATGTTGGCCGGCCTGGTTGGTCACCTTGGTCCGGACGCCGACAAAGGTCAGGGCGCCGCCCTTCTTGTCCGTCACCTCGGTCACCTCCGACTGGAAGGTCAGCGTGTCGCCGACCACGACGGGGGCGTGGTAGCTGAAGCTCTGCTCGCCGTGCAGGACACGAGCGAGATCGATGTTCAGCGCCTCGAGGAATTCGAAGGGCCTGTCGTTGTCCATCATCTCCAGGCAGAACAGATAGGTCGGCGGGATGGGCACGCCGGCATATCCGGCGGCCTCCGCCGCCTTGGCGTCGCGATAGACCGGATTGCGCTCACCAATCGTGTTGAAGAAATAGCGCAGGCGCCCCGGTTCGACCCGGGCGGTCACCGGCGCGAACGTGCGCCCGACGGCGGATTGATCGACCATGGCGGACCTCACGCGCGCTGGTAGAGGGTGACGACGCAGGCGCCGCCGAGACCGAGATTGTGCTGCAGGGCAAGCTTTGCGCCCTCGACCTGCGTCGCCTCGGCCGAACCGCGCAACTGACGGGTCAGCTCGTAGCATTGGGCGAGCCCCGTGGCGCCGAGCGGATGGCCCTTGGACAAGAGCCCACCCGAGGGGTTGGTCACCACCTTGCCGCCATAGCTGTTGTCGCCGGCGTCGATGAAGCGTTCGGCGCCGCCCTCCGGACAGAGGCCGAGCGCCTCATAGGTGATCAGCTCGTTCTGAGCGAAGCAGTCGTGCAACTCGACCACGTCGAGATCGTCAGGGCCGATGCCGGCCTGCTCGTAGACCTTGGCAGCGGCGGCCTTCGACATGTCGAAGCCGACCACCCGCATCATGTCCGAGGTGTCGAAGGTCGACGAGGTGTCGGTTGTCATCGCCTGGGCGGCGATCACCACGTCGGTCCGGATGCCGTGGCGCTTGGCAAAAGCCTCCGAGACCAGCACGGCGGCGGCGGCCCCGCACGTCGGCGGGCAGGCCATCAGCCGGGTCATCACGCCGGGCCAGATCACCTGGTCGTTCATCACGTCCTCGGCCGAGACTTCCTTGCGGAAAATCGCCAAGGGATTGTTCTTGGCATGACGGCTCGCCTTGGCACGCACCTTGGCGAAGCTTTCCAGCTTCGTGCCGTATTTCTTCATGTGGCTGAGGCCGGCACCGCCGAAATAGCGCAGCGCCAGCGGGATCTCGGGCGCACCGACCAGCGCGTCGGTCACCTTGTCGAAGGCATCGAACGGGCTCGGCCGATCGCTGAACACGGCACCGAGCGCGCCGGGCTTCATCTGCTCGAAGCCGAGGGCCAGCACGCAATCGGCCGCGCCCGAGGCGATCGCCTGGCGCGCCAGGAACAGCGCGGTCGAACCGGTCGAGCAGTTATTGTTGACGTTGACGACCGGGATGCCGGTCATGCCGAGCGGGTAGATCGCCTTCTGGCCGGCGGTCGAGTCACCATAGACATAGCCGGCATAGGCCTGCTCGATGGCCTCGTAGCCGATGCCGGCATCGGCCAGGGCCAGCCGGCCGGCCGCCGTGCCCATCTCGTCATAGGGCGCGCTCGCCCCTGGTTTGGCGAAAGGGATCATGCCGACGCCTGCGACGACGACCCGGGAGCTCGGATGAGCCATGACTGCGTTCCTCCACAATTGACCCACTGGACATCTTATGACCGATGGGTAATATATAAAACAGGCGGAACGGTCAATCCGGGCCGAATGGATGATGGACGAGGAGCGCGATGGGCGAGCGAACCAGGACAGCCAGGATGCCGGCCAATGCGTCTGAGCCGGCGCCCCCCTGGGTACCGTTCGAGGACCGCCGACGCGCCCGTGACGAAAAGCGCGAGGCGGTGCTGCGCATGGCGGTCAAGATGTTCCTCGACGAGGGCTATCACCGCACCACGCTGAACGAGGTGGCCGCGCGGCTGAACATCACCAAACCGGCGCTCTACAACTACTTCGCGGGCAAGGAAGACATCCTTATCGAGTGCTATCGGCTGGGCCAGGAGATGTTCGAGACGAGCTTCGCCGAGATCGAGCGCGAGAGCGGCACCGGCCTCGACAAGCTGCGCCGCCTGATCACCGCCTATGCCCATGTCATGATGCAGGATTTCGGCATGTGCCTGGTGCGTCTCGACGACCGGGAACTGGCTGCCGGTGCGCGCGCCCAGGTTCGCGCCGCCAAGCGCACCTACGACATGGCCTTCCGCACCTATGTCGCACGCGGCATCGCCGACGGCTCGATCGTACCCTGCGACCCCAAGCTCGCGACGCTCACGATCACCGGCGCGCTCAACTGGATCGGCCATTGGTATCGGCCGGACGGCGAATTGACGGCCGCCACCATCGCCGACGAATTTGCCGTCAGGCTGACCCAGGGGCTCACGACCCGATAGCAGCCCAGCCGATATCCAGGGCCCGACAGAGGCCCGCCGGCACACCATCCAGGGAGAACGACCATGAACATCACGCACGGCTTCAAGCGCGCGCTGCAGGTCAATGCCGGCGGCATAGCAACCGTCTATGGCGACCGCCACCGGACCTGGCGCGAGCTCGGCGAGCGCGTGCCGCGGCTCGCCGGCGGCTTCGCCTCGCTCGGCATCGCACCGGGCGAGCGGGTTGCCATCCTGTCCTTGAATTCCGACCGCTACCTCGAAGCCTATCTCGCCACCGCCTGGGCCGGCGCGGTCGTCGTGCCGCTCAATATCCGCTGGTCGCCTTTGGAAAACGAGGATGCGCTGAAGGATTGCCGCGCCAAGGTGCTCATCGTCGACAAGATGTTCGCGCCGGTCGGCGAGGCCCTGGCGAAGGCCATCGGCGGCCTCAGCCTCGTCTATGCCGATGACGACGCGGCGCCGGCCGGTATGACCCATTACGAGGAAATGATCGCCAGGAGCCAGCCGATCCCGGATGCCATGGCAAAGCGCGAGGATCTCGCCGGCATCTTTTATACCGGCGGCACCACCGGCCGCTCCAAGGGCGTGATGCTCAGCCACGACAACCTGATGGCCAATGCGCTGAACGCGCTCGCCGAAGGGCTCTTTCCGGCAACCGCCATCTATATGCACGCGGCGCCGATGTTCCATCTCGCCAACGGCGCGGCGATGTTTGCCCTGCTGCTCAGCGGCGGCTCCAATGTCATCATCAAGGCATTCAGCCCCGAGGCGGTCATGGCCGCGGTCCAGCGCAACAAGGTGACCGAGGTGCTGCTGGTGCCCACCATGATCCAGATGCTGGTCGACCATCCGGCGCTCGGCAGCCATGACCTGTCGTCGCTGACCCGCATCGTCTACGGCGCCTCGCCGATCAGCGAAGCGGTGCTCGACCGCGCCATGGCGGCGCTGCCCAACACCCGCTTCGTCCAGGCCTATGGCATGACCGAACTGTCGCCGATCGCCACCATCCTGCATTGGCACGAACATATCGGCGAAGGCCGCGCCAAGGGCCGGCACCGGGCCGGCGGCCGCGCCACGCTCGGCTGCGAGGTGCGCATCGTCGACGCCAACGACCAGCCGGTGGCGTCAGGCACGGTCGGCGAGATCGTCGCCCGCGGCGACAATGTCATGATGGGCTATTGGGAGCGCCCGGAGGAAACCGAGCGGGCGCTGGCCGGCGGCTGGATGCATACCGGCGACGGCGGATACATGGATGAGGACGGCTTCGTCTACGTCGTCGACCGGGTCAAGGACATGATCATTTCGGGCGGCGAGAACGTCTACTCGACCGAGGTGGAGAATGCGGTCGCCCAGCATCCGGCGGTTGCCCAATGCGCGGTGGTCGGTATTCCCAGCGAGGAATGGGGCGAGCAGGTCCATGCCGTGGTGGTGCGCAAGCCCGGCGCCGATGTGAGCGCGGCTGATATCATCGCGTTCTGCAAGGCCCGGATCGCCAGCTACAAGTGCCCGCGGTCGGTCGAGATCACCGACGCTCCGCTGCCCATGTCGGGCGCCGGCAAGATCTTGAAGCGCGAGCTGCGCAAGCCGTTCTGGGAGGCGAAGGAAAGGCGGGTGAACTGAGCCGCCGGCGCGTTTCGACGCGCCGCCGATCACACGCCCCGCTCAGCAACAGACCCAGCATGGATGGACCACCGTGATGACCCGCTCTCTCGGCAAGATGGTTGTCGGCAATATCCTGGCCACCGCAGCGATACGCTTTCCCGACGACCCCGCGATCTATTGCGCGGGCACCGGCCGGCGGTTCACCTTTCGCGAAACCAACGAGCGCACCAATCGGCTCGCCCAGGGGCTGCTGGGGCTCGGCTATGCCAAGGGCGACGTCGTCGCCTTCCTCTGCTCCAACCGCGCCGAAATGGTCGAGATCTATTTCGCCCTGGCGCGCACCGGCATTGTCGGCCTGCCGCTGAACTATCGGCTGGCCGAGCGGGAAATGATCGAGTTGATCCGCGCCATGGGCGCGACCGGACTGATCCACGAGGCGCGGTTCGGCGGCGTCGCCGACGCGGCGCGGCCCCTGGTCAGGCATGTCATCGGGATCGACGGGGAAACCTCACCCGCAACATCAGGTTACGAGGCGCTGCTCGCCGGCGCCTCGGCCGAGACGCCCGATATCGAGATCGACGAGGCCGATCCGTTCTATTTCAACCTGACCTCGGGCACCACCGGCCTGCCGAAATCCTATGTGCTGACGCAATACAACAACAGCACGCTCGGCCCGATGTTTCAGGCCTTCGACATGACCCGGGCCGACATCGCAATGACCGTTTTCCCCGCCTTCGGGCGGGTCGGCTTCGCCTGGATCGCCGGTGCCATGCTCTATGGCATCCCTCATGTGCTGGCGAATTTCGAGCCCAACGAGGCTTTGCGCCTGATCGAGGCCGAGCATGTGACCATCGTCAATCTGGTGCCGACCATGGCGGCCATGCTGCTGCCCGCCCAGGCCGCGGCGCCGCGCAACCTCGCCTCGCTGCGCGCCATCGTGTTCGCCGGATCGAGCTTGCCGGCCAGCATATCCGTGGCGACGACGGCCAAGCTCTGCCCGCGCCTCTATGAATATTACGGCATGCAGGAGACCGGCGCGCTGGTGGTCAGCACGCCCGCCGATCGTCTGCGGCGCCCCGGCTCGGTCGGCCGCGCCATCGCCTTCAGCGAGGTGAAGATCGCCGGCGACGACGGCCGGCCGCTGCCGGCCAATCAGCTTGGCGAGATCCTCGGCCGTTCGCCCAATGCGGTCAGCGCCTATTTCGACAATCCCGAACAGTCGGCCCGCACCTTTCGCGACGGCTGGATCCATACCGGCGACCTCGGCAGCCTCGATGACGAAGGCTACCTGTTCATCCGCGGGCGCAAGAAGGACATGATCGTCACCGGCGGGCAGAACGTCCACGCCGCCGAGGTCGAGGAGATCATCCTCGGCTGCCCCGGCGTCGCCGACTGCGCGGTGTTCGGCCTGCCCGACGACATGTGGGGCGAGCGCGTCACGAGCCTGGTCGTGCCGCGGGACGGCGCCGATCTGACCGCCGCGGCGCTGGAAGCCCATTGCCGCACTCACCTCGCCGGCTTCAAGACGCCGAAGCAGTTCATCATCGAAACCCAGCCCCTGCCCCGCACGCCCACCGGCAAGGTGCAGAAATTCCTGCTGGTCGAGCGGTTCGGCACGACACGCGCCGGCTGAGCCGGCGCGCCGCGATGATGGCGGGTGCCAGCGCCTAATGCGCGTGCGGCCGCGACTGCGCCATTCTGTTGCGCGGCTCGCCCGGCGATCGACCGGGCGGATCGCGCGGCACGATGCGGGTCGCGCCCGGCGGGACGAAGGCGCAATAGGTCATGAAGCGATTTTCTCCGCCCAGCCGCCGGCCGCACCAATGTCCGCCGCCGGTTTCACCCGTATCGCCCTCGATCGAGCGCTGCTCGACCTGAGAGTCGGGAATGGTGACCCACACACCCTCGATCAGCATCTGCACCCCCGACGCGGTCGTCCGATAGGGAACCGGCCGGCAATCGGCGCCATTGCAGCAACTGCGCCCCGCCTTGTTCTTCAGATCCATATAGATGTCGTGGGCTGCAAGCGGCGCGACCGACACGGCGAGAAGGCCAAGGGCCAGCGACAGGGCGAACCAGTCAGCCCGGGACGAGCCGGTGACGGGCCGGCGCCGGGCGGCGCGGCCTGGGCAGAGCTTCGCTATGACGACGAGCAGATGGGGGTCGACGAGGTGCACGGCATCCCTCCCTGTCAGGCTCAAGGCCCGCCAGCCGGGAACGCCGTCCCCCCAATCACAGCTCCCGGGCTTCGCCGGCCAGCCGATCCAGATTACCCGCAGGATGACCGCTTTCAAATCCGGCGTGTCGCTGATGGCGCGAGGGCAAAGCGCGCGCATCGGTCAGCTCAGGCCGATGGCCTTCAAGTACCTTCTGAGATAATCGGCAAAGCGCTTCACCTTGGTCGCCATCAGCCGGTTCGAAGGATAGACGACGAAGATGCCGCTTTCCGGCGTGTTCCAGTCACCGAGCACGCGCACCAGAGCGCCGGACTTCAGCTCGTCCGCCACCGTCCATTCCGGCAAGGCGGTCAACCCCAGGCCGGCGAGAGCCGCTGCCCGCATGGCCTCGGTGCATTTGGTGAGCAGGACCGGCTTCACCGGCACGGCAAGCGGGCCTTCAGTCGTTTCGAAACGCCATTCGCGGCCCCAGAACACTGGCGAGAAACCGATGCAACGATGCGCGGCGACATCCTCCGGTCGTTGGGGCCCGCCATTGCGGGCGAGATAGGCGGGTGCCGCCAGGATGAGGACGGCTGACCATTGCTCGTCCAACCAGCCCCTGGTGCCAGGTCAGGCCATGCCTTAACAATCTCGTTGAACCGCGCGTGACCGGCCGCCCGGTCCGACCGGAACCGCCCGCATCCGGCTCACTCGGCCTCGGGCGGAGCTGCATGCACTCCCAGGCTATGGCTGTCGCCCCTCCCCGGAGACCCGCCGTGACGAGCATTTTCGACGGCGAGTCCGTCAAGTTCGAGATCCCGCCGAAGTTTCGCGTCGGCCATTACGAGATCCTGAGCCGGATCGGCAGCGGCTGGACCGCCGAATCCTATCTCTGCCGGGAATTGCCGACCGGCATCCGCCGGGTGTTCAAGATCTATGACCGGTTCGACGAGCGCCAGGCGATCCTCAACCTCCGGCTGGTCGCGCATTATGCCGACGTGCTGGAGCGGCTCGGCGATATCGGCATTTTGCCGCGCTACCACCACATGGGCCACCTGTTCCTGTGGAACGAGGACGGCGTCGGCCACTATTACCTGATCCAGGAGTTCATCGAGAGCGGCACGGCCGGGCTGGACGACTGCGAGCCCGACGCTGTCCGCGCCTTCCTCGGCAAGGTCAAGCGCGTGCACGCACGCGGCCTGGCGCTCGGCGACCTCGAGCGCGACAACCTGGTGGTGACGCCGTCGGGCGAGATCCGCATGGTCGATTGCGACTATGGCCGGCCGGGCAAGCCCAACACCAATATCGCGGGCGATGTCTGGGCGCTGCGCCGGCTGTTCAAGGCCTTCGGTTTCAAGGCCTTGTGGCAGGAGCCTGGCTGACCGCCGGTGCGCTGGCCGCGCGGTTCTTCAAGACTTTGTAGAGCTGGAAGCGCGGACCGCTGAACACCAGCTCCAGCTGCTCCGGCAGGGGATTATCGGCATCGGCATCGGAGAAGATGACGTAGATATAGTCATATTGCTCCCACCAGAGCTGCCAGTAATGCGGGTCCTCGCCCTCGATCGGCTCCAGCGCGGCGCGCAGCTGGTCGATCGACGGCGGCGTGCCGTCGTCATTGTCGACGCGGTCCCGCCAGGCCGACCGGACATGCATGATCTGCTTGCCGGCCACCGTGAAGGCGGTGGTGACCAAAGCCGAACGCTCGATGATGGCGAGGCAGGCGGCATGCAAGAGGCCGTAGTCGCGCACATCGTCGCCGGCGGTGCGGTCGGCATAGGCCACCAGCACCTTGGAGCCGCGCGCCACCTGCTGCATCGACTGCTTGACCGCCAGCGGCCCGCGCGACAACTGCGCCCAGGCGAGCTGGACCTCGCCGGTGCGCACCGCGAGCAGCCCGAGCAGCACGACCACGAAGCCGCGGCGGACGAATGTGTGGCGCAGGTCGATATTGACGCAGGCGATCAACATGAAAGCGACGGCAACCGGCAGCCGCTGGTCGGCGAGATAGGAACCGAACATGACCCGCGGCATGGCCATGTAGACGATGCCCGCGACCACCAGCATCGTCCAGGTCAGCGGATGGAAGCGCAGCACCTTGTGGCGCAGCGCCCAGACCGCCGCGACCACCACGACGGCGGTCAGCGCGAAGGCGACCGCGTCGGAATAGATCTCGATGACATAGACGAGGCCGTCGATCTTGCCGCGCGGCTCCCAGGAATTCTCGGCCGCCAGGCCCCAGGTCGGGCTGGCGCGCAACAGCGCCAGGACCGGAAGAAAAGCGATGCCGGTGGCGCAGAAGTCGAGGAGCTTCGGCCCGATCGGCTGGCCCCACTTGTCGCGCAGGCGCTGCAGCTCGATGGCCAGGAGGCCGAGCCCGAAGACGCCGACCGAATAGAGGTGGCAGAAGAACAGGGCGCAGGCGAACAGCGCGGCGACGACAAGGCGCAGCGCGATGTTGTGCTCGCGCAGCGTCACCCAGGCGGCCATGCCCCACAGCGCCAGGCCGATGCCGAAGACATAGTTCAGCACGCCGACCAGCAGGACATAGTTGTAGAGCAGTGGAAAACCGACCAGCGGCAACGCCGACCAATGGCCGAACAAGGCGCGGTTCAGCGCCATGGCGCCGGAAATGATCAGCAGAAAGGTGAGGATCGAGAACAGCTGACCGGCCAGGTAGACATCCATGAACCGGGTCAGCGTCGGCACGACCAGGTCCATCATCAGGTTGGGCACGATCTGCCATTTGATCTCGTAGAACTGCGCCAGGTAGGAATCGGCCCCCCGGTCGGCGATGACATGCATGCGCGCCAGGTGATTCACATAGTCGGACATGGGCGGCAGCGGATGCAGCAGGATCGGCGCCGAGACGATGACAGCCATCGCGACGAACAGCAGAGCGATCTGCGTGCGGCTCAGGTCGACATAGGTGCGGGGAGGACGGCTCTGGGCGCTGGACTGGTTCATGGCGGCCAGATCGGTATTGCAGTTGCATCGGCCGCGCCAGCACTAGAATCTGTCAATTTGCTTACATTTTACCGATTTGGTGTGAGCGTGACCGTTTTGACGCAATTTACGCAGCGGGGAAACGGACTTCCGCGGCGATGAAGCGAAGGTGCGCCGGGATAGAACCGGCTGCGCCAGATGAACTGGCGGCGCCGGCCGGAGAAGGGATCCGGGCATTGTATGTTGAGGCGGCAACGCCGGCGGGCCGTGGCGACAGGCCAGCCTCTCAGGTCACGCCGGCGCCCGCCTCACGTCCCCGCCAGATCCTTGCCGGCGAGATAACCGAAGGTCATCGCCGGCCCCAATGTTATGCCCGGGCCGGGATAGGTGCCGCCCATCACCGAATTCATGTCATTGCCGCAGGCATAGAGTCCGGGGATCACCTGGCCATCGGCATCGAGCGCCCGGGCATGACCGTCGGTGACGATGCCGCCGGCCGTGCCGATATCACCGGGATAGACCTTCACGGCATAAAAGGGCGCGGTCTCAAGCGGACCGAGGCAAGGATTGCCGCCGGTCACCGTGGCGTCGCCGAGATAGCGGTTATAGGCATTGCCGCCCTTGCCGAAATCCGGATCGTGGCCATTGGCCGCATAGCGGTTGAACCGCGCGACGCTGTCGGCGAGCGCGTCCGCCGGCAGGTTCAGTTTCGCCGCGAGCGTGGCGATGTCGGGCGCCTCGACGAGATAGCCCGCTGCGATCAGATGGCGGAACGGCCGGCCGCCCGGCAGCACCAGGCCGAGCCCCCAGCGCTTCAGGAAAGCCGCGTCGCAGACGAGGAAGGCCGGAATGGTCGGCACCCCCTTATGGCCCTCGACCATGGCCAGGCCGAATGCGTGATAGGAGGTCGATTCGTTGACGAAACGCCGCCCCGCGCCATTCACCGCCATCAGGCCGGGCTTGGCGCGATCCCAGACGAGATGCGGATATTTGACCACCGTTCCATCGGGTTTTTCCAGGATCGAGACCGGGGTCATGAAGATATTGCTGGAATTTTCCCGACGCAGTGCGGCGCCGACGGCCTCGCCGAGCCTGAGGCCATCGCCGCTATTGGCTTCCGGCGCCATCGACCAGAGCCCGACGCTGTCGGGCAGGAAGGCCTTGCGCCGTTCCGGATCGTTGGGAAAACCGCCGGTCGCCAGCACCACGCCCCGGCGGGCGCGGATGGCAAGCTCCCGGCCCTCGTGCTCGACCACGATGCCGGCCACCTTGCCCGCCTCGAAGACGATGCGGCGGGCGGGCGTTTCGGTGAGAACCGGGATGTTGCGATCGATGACGCTCTTGAACAGCCGGCCGGCGAGCGCATTGCCGAGCACCAGGCGGGTGCCGCGCCGGTAGCGCAGGCGATCGCCGGCATAACGCAGAACCATTGCCATGCCGTGGCGCCAGGAGGCGAAAGACGAGGTCACCTTGAGGAGATGCTGCACGTCGGTCATGGTCACCATCATGCCGCCGAGCACGACGAATTCCTTCAAGGGGTCGCGCAGGCGGGCGAAGTCCTTGCCCAGTGTCCGGCCGTCGAAGGCCAGCGGATCCATCGAGCGGCCGCCAAGCGAGGCGCCCGGCGTGTCGGGATAATAGTCCGGCGAGTAGGCGCGCGCGACGAGCTTCACGTCGGTGTTCGCTTCGAAGAAGCGCAGCATGTCCGGGCCGGCGCGCAGGAAGGCGAGCTTCATGTCGTCGCTCGCCCAGTTGCCGACGATCTGGTCGAGATAGAGCTTGGCCCCGGCGGGCGTATCGGCATGGCCGAGGCCAGCGGCCTGGTCATTGCCGGGGATCCAGACCGCGCCGCCGGACACCGCCGTGGAACCGCCGACAAAGGGCGTCTTCTCGACGATCAGGACATCCAGCCCTTCGATCGCGGCGGTCAGCGCCGCGCTCATGCCGCCGGCGCCGGCGCCGACGCAGACGACATCAACCTCGCGGTCGAAGGACTGGGCTCTTGCCTCGGTCACAGCGCGGCGCCCCGGCGGGAATAGTTGGTGACGCTCCAGCCGCCGTCGACGGCGAGCACATGGCCGCTGACATAAGAGGCTTCCTCGGAGACGAGGAAATAGACGGCATTGGCGACGTCCTCGGGTTTGCCGAGGCGCGGAAACGGAATCGGGTCGATGTTCAGGGCCTGGAAGCGCTGGTCGGTGTCGATGCGCTGGCGGG
>BFBZ01000506.1_pt1 | contig 36300 bp, 32 predicted proteins | sample 1888401 | NCBI WGS metagenome assembly BFBZ01 (sample SAMD00112614, study PRJDB3348) | symbiont metagenome | host: Chara braunii | reverse complement strand
AGAAGGTCGGCAGCGAGAAGCCGATGAAGGCGAAGGTGTTGGCGATCTGGTCGAAGATCGAATACGGCCGCCGCGCCGCGAGCACGCCCACCGGCAGCGCCACCGCCAGCGCCAGGATCTGCGCGGTGCCGACCACGTAGAGCGTGGTCGGTATCCGCTGCAGGATCAGCGTGTCGACGTTGACGCGGCTGGCGAAGGAGAAGCCCCAGTCGCCCTGGAACATGGCGACCAGCCAGTGGACATAGCGCAACAGCACGGGATCGTTCATCCCGAACTTGATGCGCAGCGCCTCGCGCACCTCGGGCGGCACGTTCGGGTTGCTCGCGAGCTCGCCGAATGGATCGCCCGGTGCCAGCGCGAGCAGCACGAACAGAATGAGACTGATGCCGAGCAGGCTCGGCACAGCGACGATGAGGCGCCTGAGAAGATAGTTTCCCATCGCTCCACCCCTACAATGTCTGGCTGGTCATGCTGGCCGCGCGTCAGCTCGCCCGATACCAGGTGGCGATGAACGCCAGATCGTTGTCCCAGCCGCTCTTGTACAGCACCATGCCGTTCTTCACGCCGATCGCATTGAGCCGGTTGATCTCCGGCAGGACGTAGTTGTCACGCACGACGAGATCGTTGAGCTTGATGAACAGCGCGGCGCGCTTGACCGGATCGAGCTCGCTCTGGGCCAGCATGTAGGTCTCGTCATACTCCTTGTTCTGCCAGCGGCAGATGTTGCGGCCCTGCCACTTGTTCTCCTTGGTCGCGGCCTCGGTGGACACGAACTGGTTCATGAAGAACTGCGGATCCGCCTGCGGCATCGTGGTCTGATACATCTGCATGTCGCAGTAGAAATGCGAGTAGGTGTCGGGGTTCGCGACGTCCGAGGAGAAGAACACCGACGCGACCACCGACTTCAGCTCGACCTCGATGCCGGCCTTCTGGAACGCCTGCTTGATGATCGCCTGGTTCTTCTGGCGCGGGCCGTTGATCGAGGTCTGGAACACGAATTTGAGCGGCTTGCCGTCCTTCTCGCGGATGCCGGAGGCGCCCTTCTTCCAGCCGGCGGCGTCGAGGATCTGGTTGGCCTTCTCGATCGAGAACTCGAAAGTATTGTTCTTGGAGCGGAAGCGCTCGGGGTTGTTGAGAAAGTTGGGCGTCGCGACGCCGGCGCGTCCATAGATGAATTTCTGCACCGACGCACGGTCGATCAGGAGATTGATCGCCTTGCGCACCTCGGGATCGGAGAACAGCGGGTGCTTGGTCTTCAGGCTGGCGCGCTCGCCGTCGACCTCGACATTGGGGTCGGTGACGTTGAGGCCGATATACTCGATGTTGCCGGTCAGCGTCAGCTCGGTCTTGCCCTGGCCGCCCGCCTCGAGCTTGGTCAGGATCTCGTCCTCGACCTGCAGATTGTAGGCGTAATCGTATTCACCGGTCTGCAGCACTGCGCGCGCAGCGGAGACCGCGTCGCCGCCGCCCTTGATCTCGACCGTGTCGAAATAGGGCTGCGTCGGCACGTGATAGTCCGGGAAACGCTTGCCGGCGACGGTGTCGCCCGGCTTGAAGTCCACGAACATGTAGGGACCGGTACCGACCGGCTTCAGGTTCGCCGGCGCCTCGCGCGACTTCGCGCCGATATAATCCGCAAAGTGATGCTTGGGGATGATGCAGCCGAACGAGGCGACGAAGGCATCGGCCCAGAACGGCGTCGGCTGCGGAAAGACCAGCTTCACGGTCAGATCGTCGATCTTCTCGATCGACTTGACGTTCTTGTAGCTGCCGATCGAGACCGCCGAGGTCTCGGGGTTGTTGGCGTATTCCCAGTTGAAGATGACGTCGTCGGCGGTGAACGGCTTGCCGTCGTGCCATTTGACGCCCTTCTTCAGCTTCCAGGTCACCGACATGCCGTCGGCGGCAAGACCGCCATTCTCCTTGCTCGGAATCTCGGCCGCGAGAATCGGCACCAGATTGCCGTCCTTGTCCCATCCGGCCAGCGGTTCGTAGAACAGGCGGCTGGCCTCCTGGTCCTTGGTGCCGATGGCGAAATGCGGATTGAGCAGCGTCGGCGCCTGCCAGAGCAGCAGCTTGAGCGGACCGCCGCCACCGGCCTTGGTCGGCTTGTAGGGGATGGCATCAGCAGCGACCGCGGCGCCTGAGTAGGAGAGCATCGCGCCAGCCATCGGCGCGGTCAGCCCCACGGCAATCATCCGCTGCACAAATTCGCGCCGTGACAGGCGTCCTGCTTTGACATCAGCGATCTGGCTACGGAGGTCACGCTCGTTCATTCATCGACTCCAAAGATGGTGCTGAATGCCAAAAACGCGTCCCCGTCCTGGATCGATCGGGAACTGCATAAAATTGGATCAGCCTTCGAAGCGACTGTCAAAGCAGAATCCGGGCCAATTCCGCAATAAAGAACGGATCGATTGTCGCACTTCGCAGATGCGGAAAGATTGACTGCGAGTCACATCCCGGAAAATGGAACTACGTCGCTCGCGACGGTCGCCACACACCGGAATGTTCTGCTTCGGAATGAACGCTCTCGATGTGCGCTCAGCTCTCGCGACACCAGTTCGGCAACTGCCAGAGGTCATTGTCCCATTCCGAGGAATGGCTCGACAAACCTTTGCGGATGCCGCTGACGCGCGGACCCGGCGACGCCATCGTGATCATCAGCATCTCCATGTCGCAGTAGACGTGCGTGTAGGTGTCGGAATTGGCGACGTCGCTGGAGAAGAACGCCGAGCCCACCACCGACTTCGGCTCGAGCTCGATGCCCGCCTTCTGGCAGGCCTACGTGACGATGACATGGTTCTTCGGCCGCGGGACGTTGGTGGAGATCTGGATCACGAGCTTGAGCGGCTTGCCGCCCTTCTCGCGAATGCCGTTCGCGCCCTTCTTCCAGCCGGCGTTCTCCAAAACCTCGATCGCCTCGTCGACGTTGAGCGCGAAGCACTACCGCCGGAAAATCAGGACACAGCCCCAGTGCCGCGGGCACGGATGCAGCTCAGCGCTCCGGCTTCAGCTTGCGGAAGCGGACGCCCTTGCCATCGGGCAGCCGGGTCGCGACATAGCCCGCCGCCAGGCAGGCCTCGCGCTGCGGCATCTTCTCCTGCGGACTTCGCAGGCTGTCCCACCACGAGGCGCGCTGCGCGGCGCGCGGCAGGCCGTCGCCGATCAGCTCCTCGATCTCGTCGAGGCTGAGCACCAGCTCGGGGCGGGTCTGCCGCTTGAGATAGTCTCGAAGCGCATCATAGTCCGGCAAGTCTCGACTCCATCGTACCAGCGCGTGTGCGGCCGCCTTGACGACAGGCGCGGCGAACGCAACGACTCGTTAACCTAACATGCGTTACTTCGGCTTTATCCGTCAGTCTACGGACGGGACTCCACGGGGGACGGGACGATCCGATGCGCTGGACACGCCGAACGGGCCGGGCGACGCAGCCTTGGCGGCTTTCGGCGCGCACGCTGATCACCTGCTCCATCTCGACCATCATCGGTTTCTCCGCCATCTGCGCCAGCGTCATGATCGACCTGCGCCGGAGCGAGGAAGTCCGCGCCCGGCAGGCGCTGGAGAACATGGCCGCCAGCATCGGCGCCGACATCAGCCGCACCGTCGAGCTCTACGATCTCTCGCTGCGGGCGGTGGCCAGCAACATGTTGCTGCCCGAAATCAACGAGGTCAGCAAGCACGTCCGCCAATTGATCCTGTTCGACCGTTCGTCCACCGCGAAGAATTTCGGCACCATCCAAGTCTTTGATGCCCGCGGGCGGCTGTCGCTCGAGTCGTCGACGCTCGACCCGCTGCCGGAGGACCGCAGCGACGCCGATTTCTTCCAGGTGCATCGCGACCGGCCCGACACCGGGCTCTATGTCGGGCGGCCCGCTCAGCATCATGGCCAATATTCCATCGTTCTCAGCCGCCGCATCTCGACGCCGGACGGACGCTTCGCCGGCGTCGTCGCCGGCTCGATCCGCCTCGGCTATTTCCGCGACCTGTTCGCAAGGCTCACGCTCGGGGCGGGCGACAACATCACCGTGCTCCGGCGCGACGGCACCGTCATCGTCAGCGCGCCGTTCGATTCCGGCGCGATCGGGCGCAACCTGGCGCGGGCGCCGGCCGTGACCCGCGCGCTCACCGAGCCGGCCGGCTGGTCGAGCAGCTATGGCGCGCTGGACGATCTGCCGCGGCTGCTGGTCTGGCGCAATGCCAATGAGCCGCTGGTCGTGATCGCCAGCAAGTCGTGGGACAGCGTCTATGCATACTGGCGCCATGAGGCTGCAGAGATCGGGGCGATGATGCTGGCGCTGATCGTGTTCGTCCTGGCCGCGACGCAGGTCGCCGCGCGCGAGATCCAGCTCCGGGCGAAGGTCGAATCCAGACTGGAGCAGCTCGCGACCACGGATCCGCTGACGGGCCTGAAGAATCGGCGCAAGTTCGACGAGACCATCGAACTCGAATGGCGGCGGGCGCAGCGCGCCGGCGCGCCGCTGGGGCTGCTGATGATCGATGCCGATCACTTCAAGAGCTACAACGACACCCATGGGCACCAGGCCGGCGATCAGGTGCTGGTCGGCATCGCCGTGTGCATCTCCGATTCGGTGCGGCGCGCCGGCGACTGCGCCGCGCGTTATGGCGGCGAGGAGTTCGCGGTGCTGCTGCCGGGGACCTCGGAAGCGGATGCGCTGCGCGTCGCGGAGACGATCCGCAGCAAGGTCAAGCTGTGGGCGGGAGAAGCGTGCACCACCTCGATCAGCATCGGCGCCGCCAGCGTCACGCCGTCGCGCGACACGGACTGGACCGGCCTGCTCAATGCCGCCGACCGCGCCCTGTACATGGCCAAGGCCGCGGGCCGTAACCGCTGCGCCAGCGCAGCGGTGCGTCATCCGTCACCCGCGGCTTCGCTGGCGGCGTGATGCCGCCAACCGCCTCGAAGGCGCGGCATTTCGCGCCGGCTTGGCCTCAGCCCTTGCCTTCGAGATAGCGCTTCATGTCCGCGCGCAGGCCATCGCGCAGGTCGGCTCGCGCCATGGCGAAGGCGATGTTGGCCCTCAGGAAGCCGGACTTCGAGCCGCAATCATGCCGCTCGCCGTCGAAGTCCACGCCGTAGAATTTCTGCGTCTTCGACAGGCCGATCATCGCGTCGGTGAGCTGGATCTCGCCGCCGGCGCCGCGCTCCTGCGTCGCGAGGATCTGGAAGATCTCCGGCTGCAGGATGTAGCGCCCGGTGATCGAGAAGTTCGACGGCGCGGTGCCCTTGGCCGGCTTCTCGACCATGCCGTCGACCTCGAACATCTTGCCGTCGCGCTTGCCGACGCCGCAGATGCCGTATTGATGGGTCTGGTCGGCTGGCACCTCCTGCACGGCGAGCACGTTGCTCTTTTCCGGCAGCTTGCTGGCGGCAGCAATCATCTGCGCCAGGCACCCCGGCGCGTTCAGCACCAGCTCGTCGGGCAGCACCACCGCGAACGGCTCGTCACCGACGATGTCGCGCGCGCACCACACGGCATGGCCGAGCCCGAGCGGCGCCTGCTGGCGGGTGAAGCTGACCGCGCCGGCCTCCGGCTGGTCGCGCGCGAGGATTTCCATCTCGGTCTTCTTGCCGCGCGCCGCGAGCGTCGCGTCGAGCTCGTACATGCGGTCGAAATGATCCTCGATCGCGGTCTTGTTTCGCCCGGTCACGAACACGAAATGCTCGATGCCCGCCTCCTTGGCTTCGTCGAAGACGTATTGGATGAGCGGCTTGTCGACGATCGTCAGCATTTCCTTCGGCATCGCCTTGGTGGCGGGCAGGACGCGGGTGCCGAGACCGGCGACCGGAAAAACGGCTTTGCGGATCTTCATGGGGATGACTAGACCTTGTGGCGATATGAATGCGAAATCGATCGCATTTTAGGTAGCTCGTTTGCAGCCGAGAACAAAGGCGGATGTTGGTCCAGTGTTCCGCTCGACACGGACCGAACGGCTAAATTTCGCTGCGGAAATCGTTAACCTTGTTAATCTCCCGTTAAGCAGGACCGGGCCTCGTGGAGGCCGATCTTCCATGCGATCTGGATCGAGACATGATGCGACGGAACGTGATGCTGACAGCTCTGAAGGCCGGTGCTGGCGCGGCGGTTCTGGTCACGGCGTTGACGGTGGTGTCTGGTTCCGCTGTCGCGCAATCCTCAGGCGGGCCGCTGAACTTTCTCGACGGCCTGTTCACGGGCACCCTGACGAAGGGCGACCCCGCCCCCAACCAGCCCCCTGCCGCCGGCGGGCCGCAGCCGTGGAGCGGCCAGGACGGCGCCTCCGGCCATCCGCTGATGACGGCGGCGGCGATCCGCGAAGCCGCCGGCAATTTCGACAATTGCGTCGCCGGCATGTGGCCAGATGCCGCACGACGCAACATCACGCAGGACAATTTCCAGCGCTTTACCGCCGGCCTGTCGCCGGACCTGCGCATCATGGACCTGCTCGACGCGCAGCCCGAATTCACCAAATCGATCTGGGACTATCTCGACATCCTGGTGAACGACAACCGGCTGGCGAAGGGCCGCGAGGTGCTGGCGAAGTACAAGCCGCAGTTCGATGCGGCCGAGCGTACCTATGGCGTCGACCGCTACATCGTCGCTTCGATCTGGGGCATCGAGTCCAACTACTCGACCCAGATCGGCGACCGTAGCGTGCTGCAGTCGACCGCGACGCTCGCCTGCATCGGCCGCCGCCAGGCCTATTTCAAGGATGAGTTCCTCTCCGCCCTGGAAATCCTCAATCGCGGCGATTTGCGCCCCGAGCAGTTGCGCGGCTCCTGGGCAGGCGCCTTCGGCCCGACCCAGTTCATGCCGACCGCGTTCAAGCGCTTCGCCGTCGATGCCGATGGTGACGGCCGCCGCGACGTCGTCGACAATCCGGCCGACCTGATCGCCTCCACCGCCAACAATCTGAAGAAGGACGGCTGGCAGAGCGGCCAGAGCTGGGGCTACGAGGTCGTGGTGCCCCAGGGCTTCAACTACATGCTCGCCGACCGCGCCAAGAGCATGAGCTTCGCCCAGTGGGAACAGCTCGGCCTGCGGCGGGCCAACGGTCAGCCGTTCCCGACTGGCGCCGAAAAGGCCTATCTGCTGGCGCCGGCCGGCGCCCAGGGCCCCGGCTTCCTGATGCTGCAGAACTTCCGCGTCATCATGAAATACAACCCTGCGGAAGCCTATGCGCTGGCGATCGGACACTTCGCCGACCGTCTCCGTGGCGCACCGCCGTTCGTTCAGGCCTGGCCGCGCGAGGAGCGAACGCTGTCGCGCGGTGAGCGGCTCGAGCTGCAGCAATTGCTCGCCGAGCGCGGATTTTACCGCGGAACGCCGGACGGCCAGTTCGGTGGCCAGACGCGCGAGGCGCTGCGGAACTTCCAGGCCTCGATCGGGGCGCCGGCGGACGGATTTGCCACCTCGGATGTGCTCGAACGGCTGCGGACGCGCTGATCGCAGCCCCAATCTGCCCTGCCGGTAACCTTCTGGGGCGATTACCGGCGCCGTCAACACCATCCGGTGAATGCCCGTTTGCGGCCTGATTCGCGTCCTATTATATGAATCGTCACGATCACGCCGCGCGACGGGTGCGCATGTCAAAGCTGAAGTCCATCCTCAAGCTGTTGAACGAGCCCGGCCCGCTGGTCGTGCTGGCGGTCGTCATCGCCATGCTCGTCGGCATCGCCGGTCCCGCCTCGGCCCAGTTCTTCAACTTCAACCCGTTCGCTTCGCCCCGCCCGGCACCGCGCGGCGGTGGAGGTGGCGGAGGTTGGTTCGGCGGCGACTTCTTCACCCCGTTCCCGCAGCAACAGCCGAAAAGGGTGATCCAAGACTATTCCAAGGCGCCGCCGCCGGAGAAGCGTGATGGCGCGCCGGACCGCTACGTGCTGGTGCTCGGCGACGCCATGGCCGACTGGCTCGCCTATGGCCTGGAAGAGGCCTATGCCGAGCAGCCCGACATGGGCGTGACCCGCAGGATCCGGACCACGTCGGGCCTCATCAAGTATCAGCCCAGGGGCGAGCCGGCCGACTGGGCCGCCGCCGCCAAGGGCATTCTGGCGACCGAGCGCGCCGACGCCATCGTCATCATGCTCGGCCTCAACGACCGCATCTCGCTGCGCGAGCCCGCGATCGAGAAGACCGACGACAAGAAGGGCGACAAGGCCAAGAAGGATGCCAAGGCCAAGCCTGGTGAGACAAAGCCTGGTGAGACAAAGCCTGGTGAGACAAAGCCTGGTGAGGCCAAGCCGGGCGAAGCCAAGCCGGATGGCAAGGCCGACACGGCGGCCAAGCCCGACGACAAGGCTGCCGATACCGATCTGCCGCAGGACGAGGCCGACAACGACACGCCCGCGGTCGCGGCACCGGAGAAGGCCGCCCGCTCGCCGGGCGGCCTCTACGAGTTCCGGGACGAGCGCTGGGTCGAGCTGTATACGAAGAAGATCGACGAGATGATCGCGATCGCCAAGAGCAAGGGCGTGCCCGTGCTCTGGGTCGGCCTGCCCGCGGTTCGCGGTCCCAAGGGGACGGCGGACACGCTGTTCCTCGACTCGCTGTATCGCGATGCCGCCGGCAAGGCCGGCATCACCTATGTCGATGTCTGGGACGGCTTCGTCGACGAGGCCGGCCGCTTCCTGCAGAAGGGCCCGGACTTCGAGGGCCAGATCCGCCAGCTGCGCTCCTATGACGGCGTCTATTTCACCAAGCCGGGCGCGCGCAAGCTCGCCCATTATGCCGAGCGTGAGATCAACCGGCTGCTCGCGGCGCGTTCCGCGCCGCTTGAGCTGCCGAACGAGCCGGCCACGCCGGACGCCAATGCCGTACCGGGCCAGCCGGCGCCGCGGCCGGTCGCCGGCCCGATCCTGCCGCTGGTGGCGTCATCCGTCGGCACCGATCAGTTGCTGGGCGGCCCCGGCTCCCGACCTGCGGCGGTCGACGCGCTGGCGGCCCGAACCCTGGTCAAGGGCGAGGCGCTGAGCCCGCCGGCCGGCCGCGCCGACGATTTCGTCTGGCCTCGCCGCGAGGTCGGCCGTGAGCAGGCCAAGGAGCCGCCGAAGGAGCCTACCCGGCCCGAAGCGCCGATGGCAGCGACTTCGCCGGCGGAAGCGACGCCGGCAGCACCTGGGCCGGTGTCGCCGCAGCCGCGGCAAAGGCGGCTGACCACGCCGGGGGCGCCCACCCAGCAGCCGCCAGCCCAAACGCCGCAGCCGAATCAGGGCGTTCGTGAGTTTTTCGGCTTCGGCGCGCCTCAGCAGCAACAGCAGCCGGCGCGGCCGCCCGCCGCGCGCAATCCGAACGCGCCGCCGCGGCCGCCAGGATTGGTCGGCCGCTCGGCAGCATCGCTGGAGACCCAGGGCCGCTGATCGTGACCACATTTCGGCGCTGAGGACGATCGACGCGGATCATTCCGGACCAAGGTGCCAATGACAAATCGGCCCGCATTCGAGAGCGAATGCGGGCTGATTGTCATCTGATCGTCAGCGGGTCTTTGCAGGCTCAGTAGCGCCAGCGCTGCGGCGGCTGCGGCCGGCTCGGCGAGCGCATCAGCATCGCCAGCAGGAAGCCGATGCCGCCGGCGACCAGCAGCGCGCCCATCGGATTGTCCTGAACCCGCTTGGTCAGCGCCTGCGTGCCGTCACGCAGCGTCTCGGAGCCGTTGCCGAACGTATCCTTGGCGAAATCCATCGCCGCATCGCCGGCCTCGCGCGCCGCGTCCTTGGCCTGGCCATACATGTTCTGCACGACGCCCGAGGCCTCGCGCGCACGCCCCGACGCCTGCGTGCTCTTGTCGCCCAACATCTCGCCGACGCCGCCTTCGATCTTGCCTGCGACATCCTTGGCCGTACCGGTCAGCCGATCCTGATCCATTGCCGCTCTCCTTCTCTGCATTGTGCGGGATTGCTGGCCTGCTAACCGGCCAGCACGGCGCAGGTTCCGGACGACTACAAAATCAGGCCGCCGTCGACGACGAGGGTCTGGCCGATGATGTAGGACGACAGCGGCGAGGCCAGGAACAGCGCCGCACCGGCCATGTCCTGCGGCGTCCCCAGCCGCCGCAGCGGAATGCGCTGCAGCGCGCCCTCGAGGCGCTTCGGATTGGCGGTCGTCACCTTGGTCATCTTGGTGTCGACGAGCCCGGGCGCGATCCCGTTGACGCGGATGCCGTCTTCCGCCCACGCCTCGGCCAGGGTTCGCGTCAATCCCATCGCGCCGGTTTTCGAGGCGTTGTAGGCCGGATTGCCCATGGTCGAATGATAGGCCGCGGTCGACGAGACGATGATGAGCGCGCCCCTGGCATCGCGCAGCAGGCCGTGAAATTTCGTCGCACAGGCCATCAGGCTGATGAGGTTGACCTCGACCACCTTGCGAAAGCCCTCCATGGCGAATTCGCCGCGCCGGTACAATACCGCGCCCTGCGCCAGCACCAGCACATCGAGCCGATCGAGCCGCGGCGCGAAGCTCTCGATCGCGCCGGGATCGCTCACATCGAGCTGATGGTAGTTCACCCCTGCGAGATCGGAGCCCTCACCTTCGGCATAATCGGCGGCGCTCGCCCGCGTGCCGCTGACGTCGACGCGCGCGCCCTGCGCGCGAAACGCCTGCGCGATGCCGTTGCCGATGCCGCTCGATCCGCCGATCACCAGCACCGAGCGTCCCGTGAAATCGAGCGCGTTCATCTCCCCACTCCTTCTCTTGTTGTTTGTCGGATGGTGTGGGGATCGGCGCAGGCCCTGTCAACGGCATCGCGGGCCCTGTCAACGGCATCGGCGCCTTCGCATCAATGCTGCTGCGCAGCTACTTCATCGGTGTCAGCCGCAGCAGGCGGCCGGGCGAGTCGTCCTCGATGACCCAGACGGCGCCGTCCGGCGCCACGGCGACGTCGCGGATGCGCTCGCCCATGTCCCAGCGCTCGGCCTCGTCAGGCTGACCATCGGTCCGGAAGGCAACGCGGACCAGCGCGTGCACCCGCAAGCCTCCGATCAGCGCCGATCCCTTCCATTGCGGAAACATCGGACCGTCATAGAAGACCAGACCGGCCGGCGCGATCACAGGATCCCAATAGAGCGGCGGCGGCGCGAGGTCGGGCCGCGTCGCATGCCGCGGGATCGGCGTGCCGTTGTAATTGTCGCCGTTCGACACCAGCGGCCAGCCGTAGTTCTTGCCCGGCTCGATCAGGTTCAGTTCGTCGCCGCCGCGCGGTCCCATCTCGTGCAGCCAGAGCTTGCCATCTGATGCGAAGGCGAGCCCGTAGGGATTGCGGTGGCCGGTGGTCCACGTCTGGGCCGGCACGCCCTTGTCCTCGGCCATGGGATTGTCCGACGGAGTCGCGCCGTCGAGATCGAGCCTGAGCACCTTGCCGCGCGCCTGCCGTGGATCCTGGGCGCTGTTCGGCTGCATGCGGTCGCCGACCGTCAGGAACAGATGCGTTCCCGACGGATCGAACGCGATGATGCCGCCGGGCTGCCCGCCGCCGCCGGCGGGCGTCTGGCGCCAGATGACGGTGGGGTCGGTCAGCGTGGCGTTGTCATTCGAAACCGACAACACGGCACGGGTCAGGACGAGCCGGCTGCCTTCGCTGCTCGGCTCGGTGTAGGTGAGATAGATCTGCGACGTCGTCGCGAAGCTCGGCGACACCGCAATGTCCAGGAGGCCGTTCTGTCCGCGCGCCGCGACGGCAGGCACGTTGCCGATCTGGATCTTCTGCCCACCTTGCGTGACGAGAAAGATCCGGCCTGGCTTCTCCGTGACCAGCATCCGCCCATCCGGCAGGAAGGCGATGGCCCAGGGCGTATCGAACTCGGCAACGCTCCGCGCCTCGAACGGGCGCACGGCGCTTGCCTTGCGATCGCCGGCATTGATGCTCTCGGCTCGCGCGGCCGTGGTCGCAACGAGTCCCATCACCAATGCCAGGCGCAGGAAGGTCGTGGAGAGCACCATGATCACTCCGGTTTGTTGATCCGTGTCGTCGGCAACGAGAATTCGGCCATGCCGGATCGGTGCCTACCGAATGCGTCCGATCAGTGATAATCCCGACGGCGAGCATGCGATGCGCATTTTTCCGTGAGCCGCAAATATGCACCAGCACAGGCAACTCAGCCGCTCGGTCAAGGGATTGACCGTCCTGATCACCGGCGCCGCGTCGGGGATGGGGCGCGCGACCGCGCGCGTGTTCGCCGATGAAGGCGCCAGGGTCGCAGTCACCGATGTCGATGAGGACGCGGCCCGCGCGGTGGCGGCAGACATCGAGGCCAGCGGCGGAACGGCGCGCGCCTGGCGGCTCGACCTCGTCGACCGCAACGCCATCGCGGCCGTCGTCGGCGATGCTGCGACGCATTTCGGCGGGCTCGACGTCATCGTCAACAATGCCGGCATCTCGGTGCATGTCGCGATCGACGACGAAGCCTACGACGAGGCCTGGGCAAGAGGGCTTGCCATCATGCTGACGGCGCAGCAGCGCGTCATCCGTGCCGCGCTGCCGCATCTGCGCCGCTCGAACAGCCCGCGCATCGTCAACATCGCTTCGACCGAGGCGCTCGGCGCAACCGCGCGGCACAGCGCCTATTCGGCTGCAAAGGCCGGGGTGACCGGATTAACGCGCTCGCTCGCGGTCGAGCTCGGCCGCGATCGCATCACCGTCAACTGCATCTGTCCGGGCCCGATCACCACGGCGATGACCGCGCGCATTCCAGATGAGCAGAAGGCGGTCTATGCACGGCGCCGCACCGCGCTTGGCCGCTACGGCGATCCCGAAGAAGTCGCGCACATGACCTTGAGCCTGTGCCTGCCGGCCGCGTCGTTCCTCACCGGAGCGGTGATCCCGGTGGACGGCGGGCTGATGGCCCGCAATGCATGACGTCTGACGCGTCGGCATGACAGCCGTGCGGTCGGCGATCCGCGCCTTGCGTTGACTTCGCGCATCGCCGGCGTAGCCTCTTCTATCAGAAGAAGCGGACAGGAGTCCGCCCTGATGAGGACGCGAGGAGGACACCATGGCGATCGCCATCCGGCAGCTGCATCCGCATTTCGTCGGCGAAGTATCCGGTGTCGATCTGCGAAAGCCTCTCGCTCGGGACGAGGTCGCGCAGTTGCAGGCCGCGATCGATCACTACGCCGTTCTCGTATTTCACGATCAGGACGTCACCGACGAGCAGCAGCTCGCCTTCGCGCTCAGCTTCGGCGACCGCGAGCAGGCGCGCGGCGGCACCGTCACCAAGAAGGAGGATTACCGCCTCACCACCGGCCTCAACGACGTCTCCAATCTCGGCAAGGATGGCAAGCCGCTGCCATCAGACCATCGCACGCATCTGTTCAATCTCGGCAACTGCCTGTGGCACTCCGACAGCTCGTTCCGGCCGATCCCGGCGAAATACTCGATCCTCTCGGCGCGGATCGTGAATCCGAAGGGCGGCAACACCGAATTCGCCGACATGCGCGCCGCCTATGACGCGCTCGACCAGGAGACCAAGACCGAGATCGAGGATCTCGTCTGCGAACATTCGCTGATGTATTCGCGCGGCGCGCTCGGCTTCCTCGACTACACCGAGGAGGAGAAGGAGATGTTCAAGCCGGTCAGGCAGCGGCTGGTCCGCACTCATCCTGCCCATGGCCGCAAGTCGCTGTATCTGTCATCGCATGCCGGCGCCATCATCGGCATGAGCATGCCGGAAGGCCGGCTGCTGCTGCGCGACCTCACCGAGCATGCCACCCAGCCCGAGTTCGTCTACGTCCACAAATGGACGCTGCACGACCTGATCATGTGGGACAACAGGCAGACCATGCATCGCGTGCGCCGCTACGATCAGTCGCAACCGCGCGACATGCGCCGCGCCACGGTGGCCGGCACCGAACCGACGGTCGCGCAGCAGGCGGCGGAATAGTTCTGCCTTCAGCAGAGATGCGCGGCCTCATCCCTCTCCATGTCGTCATTGCGAGGAGCGAAGCGACGAAGCAATCCAGACTGCATCCGCGGGGGACATTCTGGATGGCTTCCGCCTACGCTCTCAAAGCTTCGGCGGACAAGTCGCTGCGCTCGCAATGACGGCGGAGAGGCAGAGCGCCCCATTAAGCCTTCTCTGATCCCAGCGAGCGCGGGAGCTCCAACCGGACGATAAGGCCTATGCGTGCCCGGCGGCGTTGGACAGCATGCCGGGATCAATGCCGATCTTGCGCAGCGCGAGATCGTATTTGGCGTCGACATTGTCGCCGAAGATCAGCTCCGGATCGGCGTCGCAATGCAGCCAGCCATTGTCCTGGATCTCTTCCTCCAACTGGCCGGCGCGCCAGCCGGCATAGCCGAGGGCGAGGATGGCGTGCTTCGGACCGTCGCCCTTGGCGATCGCCTTGAGGATGTCGATCGTCGTCGTCAGGCAGACGCCGTCGTTGATCTTCAAGGTCGCGTTGGCGATGAAGTAGTCGCTCGAATGCAGCACGAAGCCGCGCCCGGTATCGACCGGGCCGCCGCTCAGCACCTTCATCGTCTCGGCGCTGTCGGGCAGGCTGATCTGATCGCTCTTCTCGATGATATTCAGTTGCATCAGGAGCTGAGGGAAGTCGATGCTGCCCGCCGGCCGGTTCACCATGATACCCATGGCGCCCTCGGCCGAATGCGCGCAGAGATAGATCACCGAGCGCTCGAAACGGGAATCGCCCATCACGGGCATCGCAACCAGCAGCTGACCGTCGAGGTAACCACCGTGAGAGGTGTGATCCCCGATCCCTGTCACTTTGCGGCGAATGTCGCTCAGCCTTTTTGCCTCAGGATTCATCCGCAAGGACTCTCATGATCATCGATATCCTGATATTGGGATGCGCATCTGTCAATCAAGGTTCAGGTCCTCGCGAGGAAATCTGCTCACAAGCATTTCAATGGTTTGCGCCCGAACCGCACTCTAAAGACGTCTCATGTCCGCCTTGGTTCCTCACCACTCTGCCACACTGCTCGTCGCGACCGTCGTATCATCCTGCCTTGCGTTCGGCGCGCAGGCGCAGGATTCCTCGCCCTGGCAGCGCGACAGCCACTCCGCGGTGCGCCTGCTCGCGGGCTCGCGCAGCGGTCCGGTCATGCTGGGCGGCATCGCCTTCGCGCTGCAGCCGGGATGGAAGACCTATTGGCGAACGCCCGGCGATTCTGGCGTGCCGCCGCGGTTCGACTTTTCCAAGTCGGAGAACGTCGAAGCGGTGACGGTTCTGTGGCCTGCGCCAACAAAGTTCGACGACGGCGCCGGCGGACACTCGCTCGGCTATCATGATCAGGTCGTGCTGCCGCTGCGCATCGTCGCCAAGAACCCCGACAAGCCGATGACCCTGCGCGCCGACGTCAGCTACGCGGTCTGCGAGAAGATCTGCATTCCCGTCGAAGCAAAGGCCGAGCTCGCCTTCACCAGCGTCGCCAGCACCGAGGATACGGCGCTCTCGGCGGCCCTCGACACGGTGCCGAAGCCGGCCACTGTCGGCGACGCCATTCCCTTGACGATCCGCGACGTCAAGCGCGACGGCCCGAAGGACGTCGTCGTCGACGTCGCCGTCGCCGATCCGCGCGGCGTCCAGCTCTATGTCGAGGGGCCGACGCCTGACTGGGCACTGCCGATCCCGACCGTGCGCGACAGCGGCATGCCGGGCATCAAGCGCTTCGCCTTCGAGCTCGACGGCGTTCCGCCGGGCGTGAAGCCGGACGGCGCGGCCCTGAAATTCACGCTGGTCGGCCCCGACAAGTCTTACGAGTTCAACTTCACTCTGCCGTGACGGCGGTAGCGCCGCGCGACCGACGCGGCGCCGGCCCAACTCAATCTTAACGTTGCGTTGATAGGGAAGCACCATCGCCGCCATCCGCGCGGCCGTGGAGCCGGACCCCGCCGTGGCCGTGATGGATGCCCGCAACGCCCCCGCATCGACCGGCCTCGCGGCCCGCCTGAAGGCGCGCCTGGCCGCGCTCGGCGGCAGCGGCGAGGCATCGCTGACGCGCCGCCTGGCCGGCACCATCTTCCTGATCCGCGTGCTCAGCGCGGGCCTCGCCTATCTCAGCCAGATCCTGCTCGCGCGCTGGATGGGTGGCTCGGACTACGGCACCTATGTCTATGTCTGGACCTGGGTGCTGCTGCTCGGCAGCATGCTGGATGTCGGCATCGCCTCCTCGGCGCAGAAGATCATTCCGGACTACCGCACCTCGGGCCAGCAGGCGCTGCTGCGCGGCTTCCTCTCCGGCGGACGCTGGCTGACGCTGGCGACGTCCACCGCTGCGGCGTTGCTGCTCGCCGGCCTGATCGCGCTGCTGTCGCCCTGGATCGACGCCGGCGAGCGCATGCCGCTCTATATCGGCTGTCTGACCTTGCCAGCCTTCGTCGTCGCCAACACCCAGGACGGCATCGCCCGCTCGCACGACTGGATGACGCTCGGCCTGATGCCGCAATTCATCATCCGCCAGACGCTGATCATCGGCTTCACGGCAGGCGCCTTCATGCTCGGCCTCGATCTCGGCGCCACCGCTGCGATGGCCGCGAGCGCGGCCGCGGTGTGGCTTGCGATGCTCAGCCAGATGCTGGTGCTGAACAACCGGCTCCGCGGCCACGTCGAGCCAGGTCCCAAACAATATGATCTCCGCGGCTGGCTCGCGATCTCGCTGCCGATCCTCTTGGTCGAGAGCTTCTATCTGCTGCTGTCCTACACCGACGTGCTGGTGCTGCAGCAATTCCGCTCTTCCGAGGAGGTCGGCATCTATTTCGCGGTGGTGAAGACGCTCGCGCTGGTGTCGTTCATCCACTACGCGATGTCGGCGACGACGGCGCATCGCTTCGCCGAATACCACGCGCTCGGCGACAAGGCGCGGCTGTCGGCCTATGTCGCGCATGCGATCAAGTGGACGTTCTGGCCGTCGCTCGCGGCGACGCTGGTGCTGCTCGCGCTCGGCAAGCCGCTGCTGTTTCTGTTCGGCGCACAGTTCACCGCCGGCTACGACATCATGTTCATCGCCGCAATCGGGCTCGTCGTACGCGCCGCGATCGGACCGGTGGAGCGGCTGCTCAACATGCTGGGCCAGCAGCGCGCCTGCGCCATGGCCTATGCGGCGGCCTTCGTCATGAACCTCGTGCTCTGCATCCTGCTGGTGCCGCAGTTCGGCGGCCACGGCGCCGCGGCGGCGACCTCGCTGTCGCTGGCCTTCGAGACCGTGCTGCTGTTCCGGATCGTCAAGCAGCGGCTCGGGCTGCATGTCCTCGCCTTCGGCAAGGCATCTTGAGGAAACCATATTGACGCATCTGTTGCGTCATCTTGGCCTCGCCTTGGCGGAACTGCGAGCGTCGCGCCGCCACGCCTCGTCTCGCCCGGCGATCACGCAAGTGTTGGGTGCAACGCCTTGATATTGGCGCGATCCTCCGGGCACATGATTTGAATGCGCGCTGGGGGAGAATGAGATGTCGAGACTGGGGGTCGCACTATCGCTGGCCGGAACCGTGATGCTGGCCGGCTGCATGGAAGCGACGCTGTCGCCGACGTCAGACGCGGCGTTGACGCCCCGCGACCGTCAGTTGCTGGCGCACGCGCCCTATGCCGAGGCGCAGATCCCGCAACAGTTCCAGCGCCACATGGTCGACTACACCCGGCAGGAACAGCCGGGCACGATCGTCGTCGATACCGATGCGCGCTTCCTGTACTACGTGCTGCCCGACCGCAAGGCGATCCGCTACGGCGTCGCCGTCGGCGAAGAGGCGATGGCCTTCTCCGGCGTCGCCACCGTCGGCAAGCTCGCGGAATGGCCGGACTGGGTTCCCACCGCCGACATCCAGGCGCGCCTCGGGCCGTATCCGAAGCGCGTCGCCGGCGGCCCGGCGAATCCGCTCGGCGCCCGCGCCATCTATCTGTACGAGGGCAACAAGGACACCCTGTACCGCATCCACGGCACCAACCAGCCCGAATATATCGGCCAGGCGATCTCGTCGGGCTGCATCCGCATGACCAATACCGACGTCGCCGACCTCTACAACCACGTCCAGCTCGGATCGACCGTGGTCGTGCTGCCGCCGGGCCAGAGCGTCGCGTCCACCACCGCGAACGTATTCGCCCGCCGCAGCTGATCGGCTGAGGTTTCCTAGCCGTAGCGCAGCTTCAGGCCGAGGATCGCCGCCACTAGGCCGAGCGTGATCGCGTTGGCGACGACCAGCGGCAGGTCGCTGATCAACGCGCCGTAGAGCAGCCACATCGAGTTGCCGGTGGTCTGCAGAACGAACATGCCCATCGAGATGTCATGGGTCGAGCGCGACCGCCAGGCCTTGATGACCTGCGGCAGGAACGAGCTCGTGGTGCAGATGGCGGCGCCGAGGCCGATGATGGTGGTCAGCAAGGTGGGGGTCCGTGCGCTGGTCGTGGAAACGCACGCTTGTAGAATGGACCGCGCCGAAGCGAAACCCGCCTCGGCGCGAAACTGGTGCCTTGTTCAGCGCTCCTGCGATCGTTACGCCGCCGTCCAACCGCCGTCGATCGAGAGGTTGGTGCCGGTGATCTGCGCCGCATCGTCGCCGCACAGGAACAGCGCCAGCGCCGCGACCTGCTCGGAGGTCACGAACTCCTTGGTCGGCTGCGCCGCGAGCAGCACGTCGTTGATGACCTGTTCCTTGGTGAGGTTGCGCGCCTTCATGGTGTCCGGAATCTGCTTCTCCACCAGCGGCGTCCACACATAGCCCGGCGAGATGCAGTTGCAGGTGATCTTGAAGGTCGCGAGCTCGAGCGCCACGGTCTTGGTGAGGCCGGCGATGCCGTGCTTGGCCGAGACATAGGCCGACTTGAACGGCGAGGCGACCAGCGAATGCGCGGACGCCGTGTTGATGATGCGGCCCCAGCCGCGCTTCTTCATGCCGGGCACCGCGGCGCGGATGCCGTAGAACGCGGACGACAGGTTGATCGCGATGATCTGCTCCCACTTCTCCGGCGGGAAGTCTTCGACCGGCGAGACGAACTGGATGCCGGCATTGTTGACGAGGATGTCGACCGAGCCGAACGTGGTCTCGCCGAGCGCGATCATGCCGGCGATCTCGGCCGGCTTGCTCATGTCGGCCGGCGAGTGCACGGCCTTGACCTTGAAGTCGCTCTCGATCGCCGCACGCTCCTTCTCGATGTCGGCTGGCGCGCCGAAACCGTTGAGCACGATGTTCGCGCCGGCGGACGCGAAGGCGCGCGCATAGGCCAGCCCGATGCCGCTGGTCGAGCCGGTCACGACCGCGGTCTTGCCCTTCAGATTCGTCGTCATTGCTTCACTCCTTCTTGGCGGCAGCGAGACTGCCGTCCTGCGTGAGATCGTAGGTGACCATGGTCTCGCCGGACTGCGGCCGCTCCAGCCAGTCCTTGTGGCGCATCGACTGGTGGACATCGCGCACGCCCGCTTCCCAATGCTCGACCATCGCGACATGGGAAAAATCGTAGTCCTTGGAGGACGTCTCGTAGTTCTTGCTGCGATAGATCAGGTGCACCACCGTGACGGTGTTTTCCTGCGCCACCTTGCACAGGACCTCGAGCGAGGGATCGTTGCGCAGCTCGTCGGGCAGCTTGGCATAGAGCTCGCGCAGCGCCTTGCGCGTGTTGTGGATCATGCGGTTCTTGTCGGTGTTCATCCGCGTCCGGCTGGAATAGCGGATGTCCTTCTCGCGCTCGGCGGCCTCCAGCAGCGTCCGCGGCAGATCGCCGCGCGCGGAGAACAGATCGACCTGGAAGATCAGCAGATCACGATCGGTCTCGGTATCGAGCACGTAGTCCAGCGGCGTGTTGGAGGCGATGCCGCCGTCCCAATAGTGCTCGCCGTCGATCTCGACCGGCGGGAAGCCGGGCGGCAGCGCGCCCGACGCCATGATGTGCTCGGGCCCGATCCGCTTGCCCTGCTTCCTGAATTCGACATTGTCGAAATAAGTGAAGTTGCCGGTGGTGACGCCGACGGCTCCGACGGAGAGCCGCGTCTTCAGATCGTTGATGCGGTCGAAATCGACCAGCCGTTCCAGGGTCCGCTTGAGCGGCGCGGTGTCGTAATAGCTGACCGATTGCAGCGTGCCCGACGGCCACAGCGGCGCCGGTGGGAAGCGCGGCGTGAAGAAGCCGGGCACGCCGAACGCCGCGATCAGCCCGGCGCTGACTTCGTTGAAGGCCGAGCGGTGATGATCGCCATTGAGCAGCGGCTTCCACGGCACCGGCGACGATACCATCTCCCAAAATTCCTTGAGACGGCCAATGCGTTTCTCCCGGTCGTTGCCGGCGATGATCGCGGCATTGATGGCGCCGATCGAGATACCGGCGACCCATTCCGGTTCGAAATCGAAATGGCACAGTGCCTGATAGGCGCCGGCCTGATAGGAGCCGAGCGCGCCGCCGCCCTGCAGGACGAGCACGCGTTGCGATTCGGCGGGGGTTGCAGGCAGCGGGGGAAATGGATGTTGCGTCATTACCGCGGTCATTAGCAAAGCAAGGCGCCACCGTGGCGTCACTTCGCGGTGACGTCAATCCACCCCAAGGGCTAGGCCGGCCTGACTCGCACGCGGCCTGCGCAGGGCGGCGGCAGCCCAGCCTGTCAGGAGGGCTTCTTGCCGTCCGGCGCGGCCAGGATCATGGTCCAGAACACTTTGTACTTGGTGTTCGGAGCATAGCTCGCTGCGATGCCTATTTTTGTGACACCGCTCTTGAGCATGTTGGCGCGATGCGGCGGCGAGTCACGCCAGCCGGAAAACGCTTCCGCCAGCGTATGATAACCGGCCGACACGTTCTCGACCGCGACGACAGCGTCATAGCCGGCACCCGTCAGGCGCTTCGCCAGCGGGGCGCGCACGTCATGATCGAGCTTGTTCTTGTCGGCCATCGCCTGCGACTGCGATTCCGCCAGCCGCATCAGCTCGGGGTCGACCTCGACCGTGCCGAGCCCGTTGTTCTGGCGGTATTGCGAGATCATCGTCGCCGCAGCCACCGCATCGAGCTTGGCGCCCGCGACCGCCATATCGGCATACATGGTCGGCGCCTGCACGACCGGCGTCTCGGCCGCACAGCCGGCGAGCAGGAATGCAATGGAGAGAGCGAGAGCCAGACGCTTCAATGAACCAATCCCTATGCCGATGCGAGAGGCGGGTTGTTGCACATCAACCGTGGCTGAAAGGTGAATCGGCGGTAAGTTCCGTCGCGACAATTGCGGCCATTCCTGCCGGCAACCGTTCGTCAACCATAGGAGCAGTTCGGTCAAGCCAGGAACGGCACGACGCCCTCGGTGTCGTCCTGGCCTTGAGCCGGGACCTTACTCCGCAGCGGTCGTGGTGAGACCCGATGCCGCTCCGGCGTGCCTCAAGCAAGCTTCACGGCGTATGGGTCCCGGATCAGCGCCCGCCAACGCTTTCGCGTTGCCGGGCTTGTCCGGGACGACACCGCATGTTTGGCAGCGATCCGGTACGAGCCCGAGCAGCCCCTACCCGGCCGCGAAAATCCGATAATGCCGCGGCTTCAGGCCGATGCGGTCGCCGATCCGGAGCTCGCGGTCGCGGGGGGCGTCGATCTCGATGGTCGAGCCTTCAGTCAGCGCGATCTCGGCGCGCTGCACTGGGCCGAAGCTGCGGACGTGGGTGACGGCGCCGTGCAGCGTGCCGCTGTCCGCGGGGCCGATCAGCATGTCGTGCCGGCGCACGAACAAGGTCGAGGCGCCCGCGGCCACGCCCTCCGCAGCCAGGTCCAGCGGCCGCCCGTTGAGATGTACCGCGCCGCTGGCGATCTCGACCGGCAGCATGATCGACTCGCCGATGAAGCCGTGCACGAACGCGGTCGCCGGGCTGTCATAGACGTCGCTCGGCGAGCCGACCTGCTCGATGCGGCCCTTGTCCATCACCACGACGCGGTGCGCGACCTCGAGTGCCTCCTCCTGATCATGCGTCACGAAGATCGAGGTGACGTTGATCGAGTGATGCAGGGTGCGCAGCCATTGCCGCAGCTCCTTGCGCACCTTGGCGTCGAGCGCGCCGAACGGCTCGTCGAGCAGGAGGATGCGCGGCTGGATGGCGAGCGCGCGCGCCAGCGCGATGCGCTGGCGCTGGCCGCCGGAGAGCTGGCTCGGATAGCGATCGGCGAGCCAGTCGAGCTGGACGAGGTCGAGCAGCTCCTTTGTCTCCCTGAGATTGCCGACATAGCTGCCCTGGATCGTCACGGCCTTGATCGGAATAAGCGGCAGCGCCCATGGCGCGCCGCCGCCGAACAGGCCGACGATGACGAGCTTGCCGCCCTTGGTCAGACAGTCGAAGCCGAGTTGCGCGGTGGCGGCATTGCCGACCAGGTCGATGACGGCCCGGATCGGCTCGCCTGCCGCCTTGGTCAGTTGCTCCAGCGCATCCGGCGCCTTGCCGTCGACGGCCGCGAGCGCGCCGGCCGCCAGCGCCGCCTCGCGCTTGCGCGCGTCGATATCGACCACGATCGCACCCTTGCCGCCCATTGCCTTCAACAGCGACAGCGCCATCAGCCCGAGGCCGCCGGCGCCGAAGATCACGATCGGCGTGTCGAAATCCTTCTCGACCTTCTTGAGCGCGCTGTAGGTCGTGACACCGGAGCAGGCGTAAGGCGCGGTCGTCACCGGATCGAGCCCCTTGAGATCGATCAGGTGGCGCGGATGCGGCACCGTCATGTGGTCGGCATAGCCGCCGTCGCAATAGACGCCGAGCGAGGCCGGCTTCAGGCACATGTTCTCGTCGCCGGCGAGACAAGTCGCGCACTTGCCGCAGCCGATCCAGGGATAGACCAGCACGACGTCGCCGACCTTCAGCCCGCCCTTCTCCGCCTCGGTGACCTCCGGCCCGAACGCCACGATCTCACCGGCGCTCTCATGGCCCATGGTCCGCGGCAGCGACACGCCGCGATCCTTGAGGGACAGCGGTTTGCGGCCGTGCCCGAGATCATAGCCGCCTTCCCAGATGTGCAGATCGCTGTGGCAGACGCCGGCCGCCTTCACCTTGATCAGCACCTGTTTGCCGAATGGTTGCGGTGTCGGCTCGTCGACCTCGGTCAGCGGCGCATTGAAATCGGTGACCTTGAAGCTCTTCATGGTTTCACTCCCGTAGTCCGGTGCGGGCGCGACCGGTGGCGCATCGACGGGACGAGCGGCTAGGCTGCGCGCGGCAACGTCGCCTTGGACCTCCTCCCCGGCATGAGCGCGTCCGGCTGGTCCGGACTGTTCTTGCGATATCGCGACATTGGCTGGAAACGCGAGGAGCGGCAAGGCTGCGCGCAGCGCCTGCGGTCATGGCAGCCCTGCAGCGTTTTGCCTCAGCGAGCTCAAGGTTTTGCAGCGTCGCCTACGCCAGCCCCCCGCAGGATTTCCACGGTGTGCTCTCCGAGGCTTGCGGCCCGCGGGCCGGCCGCAACCTTCGCTTCCGACATCCGAAACGGCAGGTTGACGACCTTGAAGCTGCCGGCTGCATCCTCCACATCGGCCAGCGCGCCGCGATGCGCGATCTGCGGATCAGCCAGCGCATCGGCCACGCTGCGGTAGGCCGAACTTGGCACGCCGCCCGCATTCAATGCCTCCAGGCATTGGGCGACGGTGAGCCGGCGCGACCAGGCTTCCACGCCATCCATCAGCGCCCCCCAGTTTGCCCGCCGGTCGGAATATTTTGCGAATCTGGGATCATCGACCCAGTCCGGATGGCCGATCGCGGTCATCAGGTTCTGGAACGTCTTCTCGCTGGCGATGGCGATCATCACATAGCCGTCGCGACACTCCGCCGGGCCGAAGGTCGGCCGCGACGGCTGCGCGACGGGAAATTGCGACCATTGGATCTCGTTCAGTGTCAGGCTCAGCATCGATTCCAGCATCGAGCAGTCGATGTGCTGGCCGCGCCCGTTGCGTTCGCGCTGATACAGAGCGGAGGCGATGGCGCCGAACGCGTAGGTCCCGGTGACGACGTCGGCATGGTAGATGCCGCAATAATCGGGTCGGCTGCGCCCCGGCTGGTAGGCGAGATGCGCCATGTCGTAGCCCGAAGCCGCATGGATCACCGGGGCGTAGGCCGGGAGTTCCGCCGATGGGCCAGTCTGGCCGTAGCCCGAGATCGAGCAGTAGATCAGCCGCGGATTCAGCGCGCTCAAGGCCGCATAGTCCAGCCCGAGCCGCTGCATCACTCCAGGGCGGAAGTTCTCAACCAGGATATCGGCCGATGCGACCAGCCGACGCACCGCGGCGACACCGTCGCGCGACTTGAGGTCGAGCACGACGCTCTTCTTGCCGACGTTGAGCTGACCGAAAGCGGTAGAGCAGCCATGACGCATCGGAGGCCGGGTGCGCATGGTTTCACCTTCGACTGACTCGATCTTGATCACCTCCGCTCCCATATCGGCAAGCATGCGGGCACAGTGCGGGCCGGCGATGGTGGTCGAGAAGTCGAGGACGCGCAGTCCCTCGAAACATCCTGTCAAACGGCTCTCATCGTTTCCCACTAGACTCACCCTGGCAGCTCCCTGGTTTGAACTCTTCTCGCTCGGCACCGAGGCCGAAGGTCCGCTTTGCCGTCGCGGATTCACAAAGCGTAAGCCATCGATCGTTGTGCAGGTCGTTTCTAGATCGAACCATTCGATGTCGAAAGCGTTTGGCGTCCCGCCGCGGTGCGGCAGCGCCTTTCTTCATGACTGAATTTGGACCTTTTCTTGCATAGGACGAACATGGGGCTTGATCGAGGACATCTCTTGCGGGTTCTGTTCGTTACGACCGAAATGGACGATTTCGTCCGGGTGGGCGGACTGGCTGCCGTTTCGGCGGCACTTCCCCGGGCGCTGCGCTCACACACCGATGTCAGGATCATGCTGCCCGGCTACCGGGACGTGATCGAGCAACTCACTCACATCGAGATCGTCGGCCACTGCGCGCCCCTGGCAGAGATGCCGGGCTGCGCCCTGGGGCGGTCGTCGACCCGCGACGGCCTGCCGGTCTACGTCCTGCTCTGCGACGAGCTCTACGACCGGCCGGGCAACCCCTATGGCGACGAAAGCGGGCAGGACTGGGCGGACAACGACATCCGCTTCGGCCGTCTCGCCGCCGCCGCCGCCGAGTTGGCGGCGGGCACGCTGGACAAGAACTGGGCAGCCGATCTGGTCCACGCCAATGATTGGCAGGCCGCATTGGTGCCGGCCTATCTGGCGTGGCGCGGGGTCGACGTACCGTCGATCCTGACCATCCACAACCTCGCCTATCAGGGCCTGTTCCCGCGCGAGTCGCTGCGCCGGATCGGCGCCCCCGAATCCTCGTTCCACATCGACGGTCTGGAGTTCTACGACAAACTGTCCTTTCTCAAGGGCGGTCTGATCTATGCGTCGCATCTCACCACGGTCAGCTCGACCTATGCCCAGGAGATCACGACGCCCGAGCTCGGCTGCGGGCTGGAGGGCCTGCTCCGGCAGCGCTCCAATGCCGATGAGCTGACCGGCATTCTCAACGGCATCGACGAGAGCTGGGATCCCCGCTACTGCCAGCAGCTGGCGCAGCCCTTCGCCGCGGGCGACTGGAAGGGCAAGAAGGCCAACGCCGACTACGTCCGCAAGCAGTTCGGCCTCGCCGTGTCGCGCGGTCCGATGTTCGGCATCGTCGCGCGCCTCGTCCATCAGAAAGGCATCGACCTGGTGCTGGAAGCCGCCGATGAGATCGTCGGCGCCGGCGGCCAGATCGTGGTCACCGGCACCGGCGAGCCCGCCATCGAGCGCGCGCTGATGGAGGCCCACCGCCGCCGGCCGGACGCGATCGGGGTCGCCATCGGCTTCAACGATGCACAGGCGCGGCGCATCTTCGCCGGCAGCGACTTCACCCTGATGCCGTCGCGCTTCGAGCCATGCGGCCTGAGCCAGATGTATGCCCAGCGCTTCGGCTCGCTGCCGATCGGCCACCAGACCGGCGGCCTCGCCGAGACCATCACAGATGGCGAGACCGGATTCCTGTTCGAGAAGCCGTCGGCGGAATCCTTCCTCGGCGGGGTGAAGCGCGCGTTTTCGGCGTTCACCAGCACCGAACGGCTGAACGAGATGCGGCTGTCGGCGATGGCACGCTCATTCAGCTGGAACCTGTCGGCCGCCTGCTACAACGCACTGTACCGGAAGATGCTGGCGTCGTAGCCCGCTTGAAAGGACGGCTTCTTACGCTGCGCGGACCGCTTCCAGGAAGCTGCCGACCTCCCGCTTGAGGCGGTTGGAATCTCCAGCCAGCGACTTGGCCGACGACAGCACCTCGGCGGAGGCCGAGCCGGTCTGCGAGGCGCCGCGCTGCACGTCCGTGATGTTGGACGAGACCTGCTGGGTGCCGTGGGCGGCCTGCTGCACGTTGCGCGAGATTTCCTGCGTTGCCGCGCCCTGCTCTTCGACCGCCGCCGCAATGGCTGCTCCGATCTCGGCAAGCCGCTCGATCGTCGAGCTGATCGCCTGGATCGAATTCACCGATTCCTGCGTCGCGGCCTGCACGCCCGAGATCTGCTGTGAGATCTCCTCGGTCGCCTTCGCCGTCTGTTCCGCGAGCGCCTTCACCTCGGTCGCGACCACCGCGAAACCGCGGCCGGCGTCGCCGGCGCGCGCCGCCTCGATGGTGGCGTTGAGTGCGAGGAGATTGGTCTGTCCGGCAATGCTGTTGATGAGCTCGACGACGTCGCCGATGCGGGCTGCGGCCTGCGACAACTCGGCGACGCGCCCATTGGTCTGGCGCACCTGCTGCACGGCGTCGCCGGCCATGCGGGCCGACGCCTGGACCTGACGGCTGATCTCGGTCACCGACGAGGAGAGCTCTTCGGTGGCGGAGGCGACCGACTGAACGTTGGCGGACGCTTCCTCCGACGCAGCCGCCACCACCGTGCTGAGCTCCTGCGAGCGGCTAGCGGTGTTTGTCAGCATATCCGCCGACGTCTCGAGGCCCGAGGCCGCCGACGACACGGTGTTGACGATGTCGGCGATCGTCGACTCGAAGTTGCGCGTCAGCGCATCCAGCCGCTGGGCCCGATCGATCTGCGCCTGCGCGTCGCGCTGCGCGGCCTCGTCCGAGGCCTTCTTGGCGATCAGCGCGTCCTTGAAGATCTTCAGGGCGCGCGCCATCGCGCCGATCTCGTCCTTGCGGGACTCGTTCGGAATGTCGGCGCTCAGCTCGCCATTGGCGAGGCGCAGGGTCACGCCGGTCAGCCCGACCAGCGGGCCGATGACGCCGCGGACGACGCCGATGACCACGGCGACCGACACGATCGCCACCAGCAGCAGAACGCCGAGCGCGATGAACAGCCGCAGCCGCGCCGCGCCGATCGCCTGATCGATGGCCTGATGCGCGGACTTCAGCGCCGCATCGCGCAGCACGATGACGTTGTTCAGCATCGGCGTGGTCCAGCGGCCCCATTCCTCAGCCGTGACCGGCGACGGCTGTCCGTCGCGCCCCGCCGTGACGATCTGACGGTAGCGCTGTTCGCCAGCACCCATCAGGGTCGTGCGCACGTGCTCCAGCGCGGCGGACACCTCCGGCGTATTGCGAACGCTGCGCGCCGCGAGCTCGATCTGCTGCCACAGCAGGGTCACCTGTCCGCTCTGCTCGGTCACCTCGGCAAGACGCGCCGGGGTCCAGCTGACGTTCTGGATGAAGAAGCGCAGCACGGCGGAGCGCGCGCCGTTGATCGTGCGCATCGATTGCGACAGCTGCGCAAGCTGGGCCGAAGGCAACAGGTTCTCGACCTCGCCGCCGGCCCCCGACAGCTCGATCGCGGTCTCGTCGATGGCGGCATTCAGGGACTCGGCCGCCCGACCGAGGCCATCCGTGGTCGTCGCCTGGATGTTCGCCGGACGTTGCGCGGCCGGAAGCGGTACAGCGTTGCGCGCCGCCGAACGGACGCCACGCAGTGTCGTCGCTGCGGCATCGATGTTGGTGGTCGGCAGGCCCGCAACTTGCGCGGCGGTCTTGGCCCGTGCCAGCGACTCGTCCGTCGTGGCGATGGCCTTGTCGAGCTTGGCGACATCATCCGCCGACGCGGACCCGGCCGCCGCGAGCAGATTCCACTGGCCGCGCTCGAGCGGGATCTGCGCATTGACCTTCAGTGCCAGCTCGAAGGCGTCCAGAACCTGCTCCGCCCGCTCGCGCTTGCGCAAGTCGCCCCACCCGCTCCATGCGAGCGCAAAGGCGAAGGCCATCGCGAAGAAGCCGGTCAGCAGATTGCCGGCAAGAATTTTCCATTTGAGACTGACCGCACCGGTCTCCGGCTTGATCGTCTCATTCTGCAGCACCGAGCGCTCGGACATCGGCCGTTCCCAATCAAATATCGCTGCCCGGCCGGTCACGCTCGCGTCGGCCGATACGCGCTGGCGCAGCGGCCTCCGGCGACGTCCCCGCGCGGTCGGCAAACACGAATCGCGGCGATGCTGCCGCGCCATAATGATTAAGAACGAATGGCGACTAATCCCTTAAACTGAGCTGATCCGAGCGGTATCGGAATGCCGAGATACCGCACCAATCGGATCGACTCGGCTCGTCGGCCTCTACTCCGCAGCCGCTGCGAGCGTCACCGAGGGATCGTGCAACACCACGCCGGAGAGCGGATCGTGCTCGCCCGACCAGGGCCTGCGCTGCAGGACCGATCGCGTGTGCTGATAGCCCGCAGTCCAGCGCGCGATGATGCCTCGCTCGGTGAAATCGATATCCTTGGTATGGCTCTCGCGAGCGAGTTGCGGGGCCAGCAGCCGGACGACATGCATCCGCGTCTGGCAACCGTGACTGACAAGATCGCGGATCGCCGGATCATTGCGGGCCGACTCCGGCAAATGAACCGCAAGCTGATTGATGATATGCCGCAGCCGATGCGTCTGCTGCTGGCGCGCGATATGGCTCGAGATCCGGCTCGAATATTGCGCGTCCTTGTGGCGGTTGAACACCTCCGCCATGGTCGTCGGCTCGGCTCCCTCGGGATTCCACAGATGCACGGCGAAGATCAGCGAGTCCTTTCGCGGATTGTCGTCGAACACGACCTCGGTCGGCGTGTTCGACAGGATGCCGCCGTCCCAATACAGTTCGCCATCGATGCGAACTGCCGGAAACGCGGGAGGCAGCGCGCCCGATGCCAGGATGTGGCGGACATCCAGCACCTCGTCGCGACTGTCGAAATAGCGCATCCGGCTCGTCCTGACATGCGCCGCCCCGACCGTGAGGCGTAGACCGCCATTGTTGAGACGATCGAAGTCGACGAGCTCCTGCAGCGTTTCGCGCAGCGGAGCGGTCGAGTAATAGCCGGCCTGCTCGGCACCGAGCGGATAGGACTCCCCGGCATGCGCCAGGGCGTTGGGACGGAAGAAGCCCGGAATCCCATGCGTCACGGTCGTCCAATAGGACAGCCGCTCGTTGAAATCCGGAAAGGCCGTGCGCACTGTCCAGGCTGGCCGCCGGTGCATCCGCTTCCAGAACTCCCGCAGCCGCGTCATGCGCTCCTGCACCGGGCTGCCGGCGATGAGAGCGGCATTGATGGCGCCAATCGATGTCCCGATCACCCAGTCCGGCTCCAGACCAGCCTCGTGCAGCGCCTGATAGACGCCGGCCTGGTATGAACCGAGCGCACCACCGCCCTGCAGGACGAGAACCACCTGCCCAGGCAGCCTGCTGCGATCGATCATCGCGCACATCGTGTCGTCGACGTCGGCCATGTCTCCCTCCTCATGTCTCCCTCCTGATGCATTGTCCTGTTCGCAGTTTTCCCGTCGCTGTTACATCGCCCAACCGTCAATGTGCGGTCCAACCACCATCGACCGGCAGGGCAACACCGGTGATCGATGCGGCGGCATCGCTGGCGAGAAAGACGGCGAGCGCACCGATCTCCTCCACCGTTGCAAAGCGCTTGTTCGGCTGTTGCGCCAGCAGGACATCGCGGATGACCTGATCGCGGGAGATGCCGTGCGCCCTGGCCTGTCCGTCGATCTGCGCCTCGACCAGCGGCGTGTAGACGTAGCCTGGACAGATCGCATTGCAGGTGATGCCGATCTCGGCCGCCTCCAGCGCCGCGACCTTGGTCAAGCCGATGATGCCATGCTTGGCAGCGACATAGGCCGATTTGAACGGCGACGCGACGAGGCCATGCGCCGAGGCGATGTTGATGATGCGACCGAAGCTATTCCGCCGCATCGACGGCAGTGCCAACCGCATCGTGTGGAACGCCGACGAGAGATTGACCGCAACGATGGCGTCCCACTTTTCGACGGGAAACTGCTCGAGCGGCGCGACGTGTTGAATGCCGGCGTTGTTGACCAGGATGTCGATACGGCCAAATTCCTGCAGGGTACCGGCCATCATGCGCGCGATCGCTTCCGGCTGCGTCATGTCGGCCGCAGCATAGCCGGTGCGAACACCGAACTCCGCAGCGATCTGCGACCTGATGCGGCCGATCTCCTCGGGAGCTCCGAAGCCGTTCAGCATGACGTGCGCCCCGGCACCGGCAAGTGCCTGCGCAATCCCCAGACCGATGCCGCTGGTCGAGCCGGTGATCACCGCCACCCTGCCGGACAACGGAGGTAATGTGGATCGGGCTTTCAGTGAATCTACAGCCATGGCGTCGCCTTCGTCCGAGCAGTTGAGCCCCGTGCCTGCACAAATTGCCGGGCCGCCATGACCAATGGAAATGCCGTTTGGCTCACCACACGATAGGTGTTCGCTATCGCAATCGCTGGTGCCAAGCCCCGCTTGGTAGGATATTGCACCCGGGGACGTCGGCCCGATCGAACGGAGCACCTCGATGGAAATGCATCAGGTTCGGTATTTTCTTGCCGTTGCCCGGCTGCTGCACTTCACGCGCGCGGCCGAGGAATGCAACGTGACGCAGCCGTCGCTGACGCGTGCGATCAAGCAGCTCGAAGCCGAGCTCGGTGGCGACTTGTTCCGGCGTGAGCGGCCGGCCGCGCAACTCACCGAGCTCGGCCAGCGCATGCATCCACTGCTGAAACAATGCTACGAGGCTGCCGTTGGCGCGCGAACCCTCGCCTCGTCCTTCAAGAGCGGAGAGCTCGGCACGCTCCGGATCGCGCTCGCCGACTCGGTCGACCTTGCGCTGCTGATCCCGCTGCTCGATCAGCTGCAGCGCCAGTTCAACCAGCTCGAGCTCAGGTTTCTACGCGGCAGCAGCCGCATGATCGCAGAGCATCTGAAGAGCGGCGAAGCGGAGCTCGGCATCGCCTCGGAGATCGACGAGACCTGGGATCGGCTGGACGTCTGGCCTCTCTTCACCGAGGACTTCGCGCTCGCCGTGAGCAGCCGGCACCGGCTGGCCGGGCAGGATCCGATCGCGATCGATGATCTGGGCGGTGACGCGTTGCTGTGCCGCAACTATTGCGAACATGCGGACAGGTTGCGCACGCTGCTCCGCGAACGCGGCGTCGACCTCGGACGAACTCATGATGTTCACTCCGAACGCGACCTGATCGCGCTGATGGAAGCCGGAGTCGGCATCGGTGTGGTGCCGCAAACGACCACGCTGCCGGAGACCCTGCATCGGGCCACCGTCGACGGACTCGACGTGCGGCGCACCGTTCATCTCTACGGTGTTGCTGGCCGTGAACGCACGGCGGTTGCCTCGACCGTGATGCGCATGCTGCGCGGCAGGAACTGGCAGGAATGGCTCGCTCAGCTGTCCTGAGCTGCGGCCTGGCGAAGCGCTTCGACCAGATCGTCGATCTCCATCCGCTTGCGGAAATCCGGATCGACGAAGCGCGCTTTCACGAGACCGTCACGCCCAACCACGAAGGCAGCCGGGATGGGCAACACCCAGCCGTCATTGCCGTGGAAGCTCGCCAGGTCCTGGTGCGCCAGTAGCTGCTGGATCTCACGACCGAGCCAGATCGCGAGGTTGAGCGACAAGGCATAGCCGTTGTCGAGATCCGTCAACACAGGGAAGGTGGCGCCGGCGTCCGATTTGAACTGCTGCGTGAACGCCTGCAGCTCCGGCATGATCGCGACGATCGCGCCGCCCGCGGCGTCGATGCGCTCCTGCGCCTTGATCACCGCGCGAACGTTGAGCCGGCAATAGGGGCACCAATGGCCGCGGAAGAACATCACGGCGACCGGCCCCCGGACGAGGCAGGATTGCAGGCTCACCAGCCGGCCAGCCTCATCGGGGAGGACGAATGGCGGCATCGTCTCACCGGGCCGCGGCGCAGTCTCGCCGCCGCCGTTGTCTCCGAGCCGCGCCACCAGGCGGTCGACGGCGGACGCGTAGGCCGGAAAGATCTCGCGACCCGCAGCGGCATAGGCATCGAGCTGCTGACGCAGGGTGCCCTGCATCTCCCTGCATTGCAGGAAGGCCTGTCTGAGCCGCTCGGCATCCGCGGGTGAAAGCACTGTCATGAGCAGCTCCGGCAGGTTCAGGACCCCAACCATGATAGTTTCCCGGGCAAGCCGACCACAAGGGCGGCCTGCCCGACTGTCGCGCTCAGGGCCGATAGAAATTGCCGGTGGGATCGAGCATGCCGGACGCCGAATAGAGCTGCCCGTCGCTCATGAAGAAGACGGTGTTGTTCGGCACCTTCCTGGCGTGGCGCATCATGGCCCGATGATTGGCGTCGCCGGCGGCCATCGTCATCATGCTGGTCTTGCCGGCGCTGTAGACATAGGCCATGCCGGGCGCGAGATCGAGGCCGCCTTGCGCGATGGCTGCGGTGGCAGAGACCGCGACCACGGCCGCGGCGATCAAGGTCTTGGACAGGCGGGTCATGGATATCTCCTCCTCATGAATGCTGTCGCCCGTCATCGGGCGTCCGCATTACAAGCGCGACCTGCTCTGCTTGAGAAATGCCGTTGTCCAATCGCGAGGATAGCGTCCGCCTATCGATAGCGGCGGTCTATCGGCTCCAGAGAAAGGATGCATTTCCATCATGTCCCCTGCTCCCCGATGGTGCGCCTCGCGATGCCCGCTCGGCGCGGGCCGCTGTTCCATCAGAGGAGACAATGACATGTTGATGCAGATCGCACCTACACGCGCGCGCCGCCTGAGCGCTGCTTTCGTCCTGGCCGTTGCTACGACGGTGATCGCGGCGTCCGGCGCCCGCGCCGGCGAGTGTCCGGCCGACAAGATCAAGGCCGGCGTACGTGAGAAAGCCGACGTCAAGGCGGTCGGCGTTACCGACGTCACGCTTGGCGCGATCGATCTCGCCAAGCAGCCCGCCAATATCAAGGACCGCGAGTTGCGCTTCCGCAAGCTGACCATCGCGCCCGGCGGCATCGTGCCGTGGCACAGCCATGACGATCGCCCGGCGCTGATCTTCGTTCAGCAGGGCGAGATCATCGAATATGCCAGCAACTGCGCCGAGCCGATCCTGCACAAGGCCGGCGATCTGAGAGCCGAGGTGTTCGGCACGTCGCATTGGTGGAAGAACGACGGCAAGGAGACGGTCATCCTCTATGTCGGCGACGTTCGCAAGGATCCGCACGATCACAACATGTAGATCGCGGGCCTCCGCCAGCCGCCTTCGGATCGCCCCCTTCAGGCAGGCGATCCGGATACGGCCGCGTTGCCTGTGGAGCCGAGGAGATTGCCATGACGGATCTGTCCGCACGGTTGCCGATTGGAGCCGCCGATGTGAATGCACGAAGGGCGGCGCGGCGCGCGGTCCTGGTCGGCCTGCTCGCCTTTTTCAGCCTCGTCGATCTGTTCGCGGCGCAGGCGATGCTGCCGGTCCTCGCGCGCTACTATCAGGTCAGCGCGGCCGAGATGGGGCTTGCCGTCAACGCCTGCACGCTGGGAATGGCGATCGCGAGCCTGGTCATCGGCCTGCTCAGCCCGCTGATCGATCGCCGGATCGGCATCGTCGCCAGCCTTGCCCTGCTCGCCGGCTTCACCGCCTTGCTCGGCAGCGCGCCCGACCTGACGGTGTTCGCAGGCTTGCGCATCCTGCAGGGCCTGTGCATGGCCTCGGCGTTCGCCCTCACCCTTGCCTATCTCGGCGAGCAGTGCACCGCCAGCGAGGCCGGCGGCGCCTTCGCGGCCTATATCACCGGCAACGTCGCCAGCAATCTGGTCGGGCGCCTGCTCTCGGCCGGTCTCACCGGTGCCCTGGGCCTCAAGCCGACCTTCTACGTCTTCGCCGCGCTCAATGTCTGCGGTGCCCTTCTCGCCGCATTCGCGGTCGGAGGCGCGGCCATGCGTGTGCAGGGAACGATGCGGCTGCGCGGCGGGGCCATCGCCGATCACCTGCGCGACCGCCGGCTGCGCGCGGCCTTCGGCGTCGGCTTCTGCGTCCTGTTCGCCTTCATCGGCGCCTTCACCTTCGTGAACTTCGTGCTGGTGCGGCCGCCGCTGTCGCTCGGCATGATGGAGGTCGGACTGGTGTATTTCGTCTTCCTGCCCTCGATCGTCACCACGCTGCTCGCCGGCCGGACGGTCGCAAGGATTGGCACACAGGGCGCGATCTGGGGCGCACTCGCAACCGCAGGCCTCGGCCTCGTCCTGATGCTGTCGTCACAGCTCGGGGCGGTGCTCGCCGGCATGGTGCTGGTCGGAGCGGGCACGTTCTTCGCCCAGGCCGTGACCACAGGTTTCGTCGGAAAGACCGCCGCCCACGATCAGGGCGTTGCAAGCGGTCTTTACCTCGCCAGCTATTTCGCCGGCGGCATCATCGGAACGGCCGTGCTCGGCCAGTTGTTCGACCGGTTCGGCTGGACGGCTTGCGTGGCAGGCATCGCCGCCGCGCTCGCGGTCGCGGGATACCTGGCGCGTCGGATGACGCTGCCAGGCGTTCAGGACCGGCTCGGCGCGGCCTCGGGCTGAGCCGGCGGGGCCTGCTCATCGTCGTCGGCGATGGCGCGCCAGGCCGCCCCTTCGAGATCCTCATACTGGCCGCTCTTCAGCGACCAGAGAAAGCCGACCAGGCCGGCAAGGCCGAGCGCCAGAGCGAGCGGGACGAGAATGATCATCACTTCCATGACGCGGCCTCCCCGGCCACCTTGCGGGCACGCAGCGCATTCAGCATGACGATGATCGACGAGCCGGACATCGCGGCTGCCGCGATCAGCGGGGTGACGACGCCGCTGATCGCCAGCGGCACCGCCAGGGCGTTATAGCCGACTGCGAGCCACAGATTCTGCCGCATCAGATGCAGCGCCTTGCGCGCGTAGTCGATCGCGGCCAGCACCGGCGCCAGGGGACGACCGAGGAAGACGAGATCCGCGGTGGCTTGGCTCAGATGCGCGGCCGAGATCGGCGACATCGAGACGTGCGCGGCGGCGAGCGACGGCGCGTCGTTCATGCCGTCGCCGACCATCATGACCTTGACGCCCGCGCGCTTCAGCTCCTCGATGCGCGCGATCTTGTCGGCCGGCGTGACGCCGGCGCGCCACTCGCCGATGCCGAGCGCCTTGGCGGCCGCGGCCACCGCCGCCTCGCGATCGCCCGAGAGGATCTCGACCTTGATGCCGCGCCGCTGCAGGCCGGCGACGATCTTGGCGGCGTCGGGGCGCAAGCCCTGCCGCACCGAGAACAGGTACTTGCTGTCGCCGCGGCTGAAGGCCACCACCGAGGCCTCGGGATCGACGCTGCCGGTCTGCGCAACCAGCGCCTCGGCGCCGCAGAAGGTTGGACGTCCCAGCCTGATCTCGACGCCGTCGACGACGGCGCGGACACCCTGGCCCGGCTCCTCGACCGCGCCCATCAGCGGCGACCGCGCATTGGCGGCCTGTGCCACCGCCGCGGCCACCGGATGATGGCTCGACAGCGCGAGCTGGCCGGCCAGCGCGAACACATCTGCAGGGATGTCGGCGGCGTTGACGACCTCGAGCTCCGGCAGCGTCAAGGTGCCGGTCTTGTCGAAGATGACGTGATCGGCCTCGGCGAGGCGCTCGATCGCATCGCCCGCATTGAGCAGCACGCCGGACTTGAACATCGCGCCCGACGCCACGGTCTGCACGGTGGGAATCGCGAGCCCGAGGGCGCAGGGACAGGTGATGATCAGCACGGCAATGCCGGTGACGATGGCGTCATGCCAGCTCGCGCCCATCAGCACCCAGCCGAGCACGGTGAGCGCCGCTGTCGCGTGCACGACCGGCGCATAGAGCCGCGAGGCGCGGTCGGCGAGGCGCATGTAGCGCGAGCGGGCCTGCAGCGCGTTGTCGAGCAGGCGCGTGATCTCGGCGAGCAAGGTGCCCTCGGCCGCGGCCGACACCCGGACGCGCAGCGTGCCGGAAATGTTGAGCGAACCCGCATAGACCGCCGTGCCCTGCTCGGCCGGCACGTACAGCGTCTCGCCGGTGATCAGGCTCTGGTCGATCTCGGAGCGGCCCTCAACCACGACGCCGTCGACGGCGCAGCGCTCGCCGGGCCGCAGCAGCACGAGATCGCCGGCGCG
>BFBZ01000017.1_pt39 | contig 36316 bp, 40 predicted proteins | sample 1888401 | NCBI WGS metagenome assembly BFBZ01 (sample SAMD00112614, study PRJDB3348) | symbiont metagenome | host: Chara braunii | reverse complement strand
CGATCGCGATCCCGCGCGCCGGTTTCAGCTTCAACAGCCAGCGCCAGTCGCGCTCGAAGGCAAAAAGCGCGAGCGCGGTCAGCAGCGACAAGAGCGGCGCGACCGGACCCTTGATGAGGATGCCCAGCCCCTGCGCGATCCAGAATATCCACGGCAGATGGCCGCCGACCGGTTCGTTGCGCTTCGCGGCCAGATAGACCTGCGCCAGCGCGCCCTGGGCCGCAACGCAGCAGGCGAGAAGCATTGCGTCTGTCTTGGCGTTGCGCCCCTCGAAGGCGGTGGCGAAGATCGCAGCCACCATCAGGCCGGCAGCGAGGCCGGCGTTGGCGCCGAAAAGCTTCGTGCCTGTCCAGCCGATGCCGACGACGGCCAGAGCAATGCCGAGCATCGAAACCAGGCGATAGACCCAGACCGGCGCCTTCGCCCCCTCGCCGCTCAGCGTCACCGCAGCAGCCTGCAGCCAGTAGATGCCGACCGGCTTCTTGTAGCGGGAAGCGTCCTGGAAACGGATGTCGACATAGTCGCCGGTCTCGACCATCTGCTTGGTGGCTTGGACGAAGCGGGCTTCGTCGCGGTCGACCGGCGGCAGGCCGGCCAGCCCGCTAACCGTCATCAGGATGCTGAACAGAAAGAGGATAAGGTAGTTCCTGTTCATCGCTTTCCGGATCTGATCTTCGGGATGGCCCCGTCGCGGCCCAGGAGTGCGCGCTGCCCTTGCGCGGGCGCCTCATTACGCCAGCCGGGACGATGAGGCAAGGATGCGCAAACCGGGGGCGATCGGAAACCACTTTTGCTGATCGCTGGCCTCTTGGCCAGCGGGCGATCGGACGCAAAATCGGAAACCACTTTTGCTGATCGCCGGCCTTTTGTCGGGCGGGCGATCGGACGCAAAACCGGAAACCACTTTTGCTGATCGCCCGCGGATGCTAAACGCGCGCCTTCACGTCACGCTCGGCAGAGAGCCGGCGATCTCCAGGAAGAAACAATGTCCGCCTTCAAATCCGATTTCCTGCGCATCATGAGCGAGCGCGGCTTCATCCACCAGATTTCGGATGAAACCGGCCTCGAYCAGCTTTTCGCCAAGGAAACGGTGAGCGCCTATATCGGCTTCGATGCGACGGCCAAGAGCCTGCATGCCGGGTCGCTGATCCAGATCATGATGCTGCACTGGCTGCAGCGGACCGGCCACMGGCCGATCGCGCTGATGGGCGGCGGCACCTCGATGATCGGCGACCCCTCCTTCAAGGACGAGGCGCGCAAGCTYCTGACGCCACAGGACATCGAGGACAATCTCGYCGGCATCCGTCGCAATTTCGCGCCCTACCTCAAATTCGGCAGTGGCGCCGGCGATGCGRTCATGATCAACAACGCCGACTGGCTGATGCAGATCAACTACGTCAATTTYCTGCGCGATGTCGGCCGGCACTTCTCCGTCAACCGSATGYTGGCCTTCGATTCCGTGAAGCTCAGGCTCGACCGCGAGCAGTCGCTGTCGTTCCTCGAATTCAACTACATGATCYTGCAGGCCTATGACTTCGTCGAGCTCTACAAGCGCRTCGGCTGCCGGTTGCAGATGGGCGGCTCSGATCAGTGGGGYAACATCATCAACGGCATCGAYCTCGGCCACCGCATGGAGGGCGTGCAGCTGTTCGCGATGACGACRCCGCTGCTCACCACCTCGTCAGGCGCCAAGATGGGCAAGTCGGCCTCGGGCGCGGTGTGGCTCGATGGCGAYATGCTMTCGCCTTACGARTTCTGGCAGTACTGGCGCAACACCGAGGACGCCGACGTCGGCCGKTTCCTGAAGCTCTAYACGACGCTGCCCCTGGACGAGGTCGCRCRCCTCGAAAAGCTCGGCGGCTCCGAGATCAACGAGGCGAAGAAGATCCTTGCCACCGAGATCACGGCCATGCTGCATGGCCGCGAGGCGGCCGAGACGGCCAGCGAGACCGCGCGAAAAACCTTCGAGGAAGGCGCGCTCGCGGATACGCTGCCGAGCGTCGAGGTCGCCAGGGCCGATCTCGAGGCCGGCATGGGTATCCTCTCGCTGTTCGTCAGCGCCGGATTGGCGACTACCAATGGCGAAGCGCGCCGGCATATCCAGGGCGGCGCCGTGCGTCTCAACGACCAGCCGGTGACGGACGACCGCCGCACAGTGACACTGCAGGACCTTGGCCCGGAAGGTGTCCTGAAGCTCTCGCTCGGCAGGAAGAAACACGTTCTGGTGCGGCCGGTGTAGCAATTCCAGAGCATGATGCCGAAAAGTGTGAAGCGGTTTTCGGACGACATCATGCTCTATCTCTTTGATTTAGAGCCGGATTCAGATTTCAGGTCGATTCGACCTGAAATCATCCGGCTCTAGGAAACGCGCGCAGCGGCTTTCCGTCCGGAATTGCGTAAAATCAAGAGTTGGAGCGGGTCACGGTTGGACCGCTTCCGGCCTGATCAGCGATATTCGAAGATTGACCGGAATATGCCGGGCGCGATGACCGACAGCGGATTGATGTCGAGGCTCGGCTTGTTGGCATTGCCGCGCAGCCGGTAGGTGACGCCGATCAGGCCGCGGTCGCGGCCATTGCCGAGCAGCGGGCCGAACAGCGGCAGTTCGCCGAAGATGCGGTTCAGCCCGTAGACCGGCATGAAGGTGCCGGTCATGTCCATGTTGTTGTTCTGATCGTAGAGCGTACCCTGGAACGTGGTGCCTATGCGCGGCCCGCGCAGCAGGCCGTTCGCCAGCCTGAGATAGCCGGAGCCTTTGTCGATCTCGGCGAAGCCGCGCTCGAACTTCACCCTGGACGTATCGATATCGGCCCTCACGGCCTGGTTCAGGCTGCGCGTGTCGCCGGCCGGCTTGGTCGACACGATCGAGGCCAGTTTCGGCTCGTTGACGACGTAGAAGTTGCTGGCGTCGACCTGGCCCTTCATGGGCCCGTTGGCGGCGCCGGCGAGCGACAGCGTGATCACGCCGCCCTCCATATGCTCGTAGACGTTGAGGAAGCGCAGGATGGCGCCGGCGTCGTCTGACTTCACCTTGAGCGCGCGACCACCATCGCCGGTCGTGTTGGTGATGGTGATCGCAGCGCCCGAACTCGCCGCCGCGCTGACTTCGAGGCCGTTCACCGTCGAACCGGCGGCGCTGTAGTTCAGCTTGAGGTTGGACAGGATCTCGTCGTGGAAGCCGGTCAGCGATTTCACGTCGGCGCTGACGGAAATCGCATCGCTGCCGGCGCCCTTGGTGGCGGTGTCGACGTCGGAGGTGAACTGCTTGATCAGCGAGCGGGCATCCAGCGACTGGCCGCTGACATTGACCGCATAGCTCTTGCCCGACCGCTTTACGGAGACGGCAATGTCGTCGTCCCGGTTGAGCGCGACCTTGGCGAAGCGAGCCGACGACAGCGCTCCATTGACCAGCGTCACATCGCCGTCGATCGAAAAGCTCTTCCCCTCGAGATCGAAGCCCGACAACGTGGTGGTGCCGCCGGACTTCGCCATCGTGAAGACGACCTTGGCCGGGATGCCGGCGCCCTTGCTCCACCCCGCCCATGGAATGTCGAGCTTGGCATTCGTCAGGTCGGCCGAGACGTTCTGGCTGCCCTCGCCGCTCTTGTCGATCGCCACCTTGATGGTTCCGGAAAGCAGGGGCGACAGGCCGGGCATCGTCGCATCGCGTGTCTTGTCGTCGAGCACCAACGCTATCTTGCGGCGGCGCGGCGGCCCGCCGTCGCCGAACGGTTCGACCAGGTCGAGTTCGGCTGGAACGCCGTTCAGCTTCGCCTTGGCCGAGATCACGGCTTGGCTCGGGCCGACCGTGATCGAGCCGTCGGCCGCGGTCACCGTCTGGTCCTCGAACGGCTTGGCCAGGGCGAGGCCCTCGTATTCCAGCGATACCAGCCAGTCCAGCTTCGAGGTATCCATGCCGGAGGTCAGCGGAATGTCGGCCCGGACATGCCCGGTGACGGCGCCGGTCAGGTCTTCCGGAGCCAGGCCGACATGGCGCATGGCGTTGATCGGCTCGTAGGAAGCGAGTTCGGCGATCGCCGGCGCCTCGCCGGCAACGTCGATGTCGAGCTTGCCGACGACCAGCGGCAGGTTCGCCTGCTTTACGGCCAGGGTGCCGCCGCTCGCCGCCACCGTGCGGCCGCTCGGCATATAGACGGTGCCGGACGACAAGGCGATGTCGACGTCATTGCCGTGGAAGGCGACGACGCCGACGGCGTCGCGGACCGGCGGGATACGGCCCGCCGTGTCGAAACGCGAACCGTCGATCTGGAAACGGCCGAAGACTTCGTCGCCCGAAAGCGGAACGCCGTTGCCCAGCCGTCCAGGCACCACCTGGAACTGCAGATTGGCGTCGGTCACGCGACCGCCGAACAGATTGTCGAGCACCCAAAGCCGGGCATTGCGGGCCGAGAACCAGGGCCACAACTGCTTGACATGGGAAACCGGCATGTCGTGGACGTTGAGGGAGAGCGATACCCCCGGCGGTCCATTGTCGATGAAGGCGACGGTGGCCGTACCCAGCACCTCGCTCGAACCGCCGGAGCGGACGCCTATCTGCTCGGCGACGAGCTTGCGGCTCTTGGTCTGGTAGACGCCCGCAATGCGGGCAAGGAATTGAAGCGCCGGCTCCGGTGATTCCGAGGGAGCAAGCGTGGAGCCATCGCTGGTGAGATCATACCGGTAGGACGGCTCCTCGCCCGCGCTCGCCGGCTTCGGACCGATCGATCCGACGAAATCACGAAATCGAAGGTCGAGCGGCCGGACTTGATCAGCAGCTTGTCGACCGAAATCTTGTTCGACCCGGCCGCCAGTGTCGCATTGGCATCGACTTCGGCCGGCAGCAGTCCGCGCTCGCCGAGGTCGAGCAGCGAGCCGCCAAGCGACAGTGATGCCGCCAGCCGCGATGGCGTTTCGCCGGACGCTTCCGAACCCGAAAGCCTCAGCGAAACCGGGCCGAGCCGGCTGTGTTCGGCAGCGGAGGTTGCGTCGGTTGAACCGGCCACACCGGAGTTCACATCGGCGCCGGCGATCTGAAGGTCGGCATCGAGCGAGGCGATGCGACGGGCCGCCATGTCTCGGGTCGCTGACGCCGTCAAAGTCGCGTGCCGCCCGTCGAGATCGACATCGTAGGTCAGTCGCATGCTACCCGCGCCTGTCTGCGTTACCGTCGCCGCGGCCACGGTCACACGCTTGACGGGTCCACTATCCGGCAGTTCGAACTCGACATTGCGCAGGTCGATCTGTCGCATCGAATCCTCGCGCACGGCGTCCAGCGCCTCGTTGGCGCCGGCGAACACCGCCGCCAGCACTTTTTCCGGATCGATCAGGCCATCCGCGTTCCGCAGCCGCGCCGTCCAGTCACCGCCGCCGGAAGGCATTGCGGCCACCACGACATGGGCGTCGGAAAACCTGGCGCTGGTCAGCCGCACCTCGCCGGACAGCAGCGGCAACAGTCGGATGCCGAAGCGGACGCGCCCGACATCGGCCATGGGCTTGCCATCGGCCGTCTTCAGGCCGACATCGCTGACCTGCAGGGCGACGAAGCTCGATCCGTCGAGTGTCAGCCGTGTCGGCCCGGCCGTGACGCTGACGTCGACGCCGGCCAGCTTCTCGATCGCCGTCTCGGCCTCGGCCCGCAGCCGTTCGGTGCCGATGCCGGACGTACCCAGCACGTAGACGGCGCCGGCGGCCAGGAACACAAGCGCGCAAAGCGCGGCGAACACCCGCCCGAGAATGCGAAAGCCACGGCCGATCCTTGCTCGGCCGAGCGGCGGCACGGTGCAGGCGGATGGAAACGCCCCCAGGTCGGTGATCTCGTCACGCCTGAACCTGATCTTCTCGTGTTGCGGTTGCTCTTGATCCACCCAATGTTCCGTTGTGATGAACTCGTCGTGGACGAATCCCCGCCTCACGTTATATCGATGCTCGATCCGCGCGTAACCTCAGACAAGGGCATCGACATGGCTGATCTCGAAGTGGGCAACGTCGCGCCGCAATTCGATCTTCCGCGTGACGGCGGCGGCTCCCTCAGCCTCGCCGCATTCCGGGGAAAGCCCGTCGTACTCTACTTCTATCCGCAGGACGACACCACAAGCTGCACCAACGAGGCGATCGGCTTCTCGCAGTTGAAACCGGCGTTCGAGAAGGCCGGCGCCGTGGTGATCGGGCTGTCTCCCGATAGCATAAAGAAACACGACAAATTCAAGGCGAAATACGATCTCACCGTCGATCTCGTCGCCGACGAGGAGCGCAAGGTGATCGAGGCCTATCGCCTGTGGGTCGAGAAAACCATGTATGGCCGCCAATACATGGGCGTCGAGCGCGCCACCTTCCTGATCGACAGGGATGGGCGCATTGCCCGCATCTGGCGGAAGGTGCGCGTCAAGGGCCATGCCGAGGAAGTGCTGGAGGCGGTGCAGGCTCTGTGAGGGGGCTGGACCTTGCCTATCGCGCTCGCCGGCGGCCCATTGCGCCGCCGCAATCCGCCGCGCGCATAGCGCGATTTGGTTACGCGGACATTGCGTCCCGCAAAGCTTTGTTAACCCTAATAATGTGTAATCCGAGCCGTCGTGGAGTCGTAACGAAAGCTTGGTCCCGTGAACCCAACCGGTCAGTCAGCGGTCTTCGGCAGGCGTAAAGAGCCCCATACGGTCATCATCGCCAGGGGCAACGAAATCCGGCATTTCACCATTCGGCCCTGGCTTGCCGCATTCATCGGGTCCGCTCTGGCGGCGATCGCCATCGGTTATCTGCTGGCCACCTCCTACCTCGTGCTGCGCGACGACCTGATCGGTGCGACGACGGCCAGGCAGGCACGCATGCAGCAGGCCTACGAGGACCGCATTTCGGCATTGCGCGCCCAGGTCGACCGCATCACCAGCCGCCAGCTTCTCGACCAGCAACTGATGGAAACCAAGGTCAGCGAATTGCTGGCCAGGCAAACCCAGCTCAGCCAGCGCCATGGCCGGCTTGGGCCAATCCTCGAACGCGCCGAAAGCGAAGTCGGCGACACGCCGGCCGCGGGCGGCGCGACAACCAGACCCGGCGAGCATGCCGAGGTGACCGGCAGCCTCTCGCAGGCTCCGACCTATTCCGTCGCCAGCCTGGGCGCCGGCGATACCAAGCCGTTCTCGCTGTGGTCGACCAGGTCCGATCCGCTCGACAAGGAGACGGCCGCGGATCGCGCCGACAAGCTGTTCGTATCGATCAACGCCTCGCTCAAGGCCATCGAAACCCAGCAACTCACCCGCATCACCACCCTCGCCGACAACGCCTACCGGAACGTCGATGCGATCAAACAGGCACTGGAGGCGGCTGGCCTGCCTGTCGACAGCGACCTCGACAAGAGCGACGTCGGCGGTCCGCTGGTCCCGGTCGATCCCTCGATGGTCTTCGACAGCAAGGTCAAGGAACTGGACGAGGCACTCGACGCGCTCGACCAGGTCAAGAAAGAAGCGCGCAAGCTGCCGCTCGCCAACCCGGCCCCCGGCCACAGCGTGACCAGTCCGTTCGGCGTTCGCACCGACCCGATGCTCGGCACGGCCGCCTTGCATACGGGAATGGATTTCAGGGCGCCGATCGGCATGCCGGCCAAAGTCACGGCTGCGGGCGTCGTCACAAGGGCCGGCTGGGCCGGCGGCTATGGCCGCATGGTCGAGGTCGACCACGGCAATGGTTTTGCCACGCGCTACGGCCATTTGAGCGAGATCGACGTCACGGTCGGCCAGAAGCTCGCCGCCGGCGAGGTGATCGGCAAGACCGGCAGCAGCGGCCGCTCGACCGGCCCGCATCTTCACTACGAAGTGCGCCACAATGGCGAGGCGGTCGACCCGCTGCGCTTCCTCACCGTCGGCAAGCGGGTCGCGCAATACCTTTAATTATTTGCTCGCCCCATACGAGCGACCTCATCTGCGGATATCCACAACCCCTGCCGTCGCGAAAGCGGCAACGGATCGACTCGAGCCTGCTAGCCGGCAGCGAGGCCGAGGCCGGCAAGGCGAGCGCAGATGAGTTGGGTGCCGCCTTCATCCGCACGACGATCGTCGTCGACGGCGGCCAGCTTCTGCCAGAGGGCCAGGATTTCCGCCTGACACCATCGTGATTCTGGATTTTCTCATGAGCGACCTGAGAGATAGGTGACGATTTGTACCGGACACATGGGTAACACTTTTCGGTTTTTGCCGGGAGGTGTTGATGCCGTGGAGGGAGTGTTCGGTGATGGAAGAGCGTCTTCGCTTTGTGGCTCGCCTTCTCGAGGGAGAAGGCATGAGCGAGGTATGCCGGGAGTTCGGCATCTCGAGGAAGACCGGCTACAAGATCTTCAACCGTTACAAGGACGAAGGGCTTGAGGCGCTTTGCGACCGCTCCCGCCGGCCGGTGCGCTATGCCAACCAGTTGCCCGACCAGATCGAGCGGCTGATCGTCGAGACCAAGCGCGAGAAGCCGCATTGGGGTGCCAGGAAGATCAAGGAACTGCTGATCAGGAAGCTCGCCGGCGATGTGCGCATTCCTGCCAAGAGCACGGTCCATGCCGTGCTCGACCGCCACGGCCTTGTGAGCCAAGCCCGCAAGAGGAGCCGGGCGAACAAGGCCGTGGGCACGCCGTTGTCGCAAGCTGTCCAGCCCAACGATCTGTGGTGCGCCGACTTCAAGGGCGAGTTCAAGCTCGGCAACCGCCAATATTGTTACCCGTTGACGGTGACCGACCAGGCCTCACGCTACCTGCTGGCCTGCGAAGCGCTTGAATCGACGAAGGAAGCTCCGGTTATCGAGGCTTTCGCCCGGCTCTTCAGGGAACGCGGCCTACCCGCCGCCATCAGAAGCGACAACGGCCTGCCGTTTGCCTCGCCCAACGGGCTCTATAATCTGTCGCGCCTGTCGGTTTGGTGGCTGCGGCTGGGGATCAGCCTCGAGCGTATCAAACCAGGCAACCCGCAACAGAACGGTCGCCATGAGCGCATGCATCTGACGCTGAAGAAAGAGGCCACACGCCCGCCGGGCATGAACGCCCTGCAGCAACAGGCAAAGTTCGACGACTTCATGAGCGAATTCAATGCCGAAAGGCCGCACGAAGGCATCGCCATGAAGGTGCCGGCCCAGCTCTACACGCCCTCTTCAAGGCCATATACAGGACTACCTGAGCTGTCCTATCCCTTCCACGACAAGGACATCATGGTCACCGCCTGCGGCCGCGTCTGCATGCATCGCAAGAAAATCAACGTCTCAACCGTGCTCGCCGGCCATAGGCTCGGCATCACAGAAGTCGACGACGGCATTTGGCTCGTCTCCTTCATGCACTATGATCTCGGATATATCGATCTGGAGCAAAGGACATTGCAGACCATCGACAACCCGTTCGGCACGAGGTTGTCACCTATGTCTTAGGTACGATCTGTTACCTATGTCTCCGGGTCGGACAMTCAGGAAACTGGTGGGCGATGACGGACTCGAACCGCCGACATCTTCGGTGTAAACGAAGCGCTCTACCAACTGAGCTAATCGCCCGCTCCGGGCCGGACCTTTAAGCAGTTAGGGCGCCATTCGCAAGGCCAAATGAGGCCGCGGGCTCCTCGCAGTCCCATGGATTTCCCCAGCCCGTATGCCGCTGTCAAAAAACCTTCCGCTGATTGCTGTTATGCTCACATGCCGCGCTTGACACCCGCAAGCGAACCCCTTATCCAGCGCCCCAACGACGAACACGCCTGACACGTGCTCGTCAAGTGCGCGGGTGTAGCTCAGTCGGTTAGAGTGCCGGCCTGTCACGCCGGAGGTCGCGGGTTCGAGCCCCGTCACTCGCGCCAGTCTTTTCAAGGACTTCACTGTCCACCTCCTAAAAGTTTCAACTTTTCGCCGGACGGCAGTTTCAACTTTTTGTATTCGTTGCGTTCCTGGTCGAGCAGCTTGCGGCCCTTGCGCCGCGCATCGTCCGCCGCGCGGACGGCCGCCAGATTGACCGGCATATAAGTCTTCTGCAGCGCCTTGCTCTCGTCGATCGAATTGCCCATCTTGGCGGCGATTGCCTCGACCGATCCGCCGCCGGCGTTGGCCTCGACGGCTCCGGAACGGCGCAAATCCATCAGCCGCCGCTTCTCATCGTCGCCGAACACCATCCTGCGCAAGTCAGCGAAGTCGTCGATAAGGCTATCCTTGGTGTAGGGAACGCCGGCGCGTGGTCGGCCGCCCTTGGCGCCAGGTGTGAAGCCGCGCGAGCGGAAGATCGGCGCATCGTCCAACAGCGTCACGCCGAGGCCTTCGATGTAGGCGAGAATCAGCCTTTGCGTGCGACGGGACAGCGTGCCGAAGGCCGGCTCGCCGCTCTTGGTGCGGTTGATCAGGAAACCCCAGTCATTGCCAGCCTGAACCGCCTGCGACGGCGTAAGCGTGCGGGCATCGACTGGCGCAAAGCTGGCATCCCACGCGACCGCGATGATGCAGGCGAGGCCGCGGTAGCCGGCGCGCCAAGCGGTCTTCACCATGCGGACCACCTCACCCTCGCGCCAGGTCTGTGTCCGGCGGCCCTGCGAGCGTCGCCGAACGGCTCGCGAAGGATCCTGACCGGCCGGGCAAAGCTTCATGCCCGCCATGACGGTGTAGAGAGATCGCCAAGTCTTCATGGCGCGATAGGCGATGTCGGTGCCATGCTTGCGCAGCAGCGCATGATACCATTCGTCCAGCAGCTCGAACGTCACCGCGATCGGCGGCTGGTCGCCGAAGACCGGATCGATATAGGACCAGCCGCGTTCCCAGTCTTCGCGCGTGCGCGGCGCCCGCATCTTCCAGCTCTCAGTCCTGCGGTAGCGCTCGAAGGCATCGCCAACCGCATCGATCGGGTAACGCCTGGCGATGACGGCGGCCGGCTCGATGCCGCGACGGCACGCCTGCCAGCGCTCTTCCCATTCGCGAGCGATCTTCCAGGCCTCCGGACCGTCAAAGCCGCACGGGATCAATTGGAAACCGGCCGCCATCATCTTCGGCGTCGGCAGCCAATAGCCGTACTTGCCCTTGCGAACGACGTAGTGCTTGAGCTTGATGTTAGCCAAGGCTAGCGATCCTCTCGCGCATCACTGCCGCCCTGTCCTCGACCGGCAGACCCCCGGAAAGCCCGGAGCGCTTGTCCTGCCATGCCTCCAGCGCACGCATGTCGTAGTGACCCGTCACCGGGCAAGGCTTTGGAAAGCCTTCCCTAAGAAGCGCGGGCAGCGCTTTCCTGAAATCATCCATGGTCAGGAACATCCAGCGAGCGGCCTTCTCCGGCGACACCAGCCGCGGATCGACACGAAAGCGGATTGACGTTGGCGCACTCATGGGCATGCCTCAAAATTTCCGCCCTGGATCGCCGAAGGGAAGGAACACCCTTTGCGACCCTCAAAGCCCGGTGCCAGGCATTCCGATCTGCGCCATCCTCCCCATGAACGGGGCGTAACCGCGAGGGGCGGAGGATGATGCTTTAGGCCTTATCGGATGGCCTTCCAGAGTGCCCCTCAGACCTCGTTTAGACGCCGGGATTGAAGTAGGCGGCGCGATAGTCGTAGACACCACAGCCGAAATCGAGCAGGCATCGGAACTCGGTGCCTAGCACTTCCCACCCCGCCTTGGTCTCGATCTGCGGGCCGGACGCGCCGTCGAGATAGGCATGCATGAAGGCCGGCCGGCTGGCCGGATCGGCAAACAGCCACCAGCCGTTACCTGCGTACCGGCTCTCGACCTCGACCGTGAGCTTGCCTGCGAACGGATTGACATCTTCCGTCGTGGTCGCCTGGATCGAGGCCACCGCCATCTGCGCGTTGGTTTCCTGAGCCGGCCCGACCAGAATGACCGCCGGCACGGCGCCCGAAATCCAGCTACCGTTGACGTTCATCTGCTTGCGCATGGCCTCGCGCGCTGCGCTCAGATTTGCCAGCAGAGTGATCGCGCCGCCACTTGCGGCGAGGTTACCGTGATCGGCATGGAAGAAGTTCTTGCCGTCCGACAGTTTCTTGCCGCCGAAGCTGTTGGCGGAAAGCAGCTCATAGAACAGATTGGCTTCGGTCGTAGCGGCCGAAATACCAAAGGCGCTGATGAAGTCGGTAAAAGCGCCGAGCGAATCGTTGACAATCGCCTGACGGGTCAGCGCAAACATCTTGCCGTAGGTCGCAACCTGCAGGCCCTGCTTTTCTTCCGACAACGTGCCGCTCTTGACCTCGCCGGCCTCGTTGACCTTTTCGAGTAGCGGCGCCTCGCCAGGCCGGATGTAGGACATCGGCTTGAAGTCGCGCGCCGAGCGCACCGTCGAGAAGCGCTTGAGAGGCGTCAGCTGCGCACCGAAGCGGGCCATCAGCGCATCGTTGGCCGCCGTGTTCATCAGCATCGGGAAATCCGATGTCGTATGCATGCTGCGCTGGCTGGCAAATCTGTCCGGCGAAAGCATGCGCTCGACGATGTGCATATCGGTCATGCCGCGCGTCGAGACGCCGGCAAGCTCCAGATGCGTGCGTCCCATGGCAACCAGGCTCATGCCGCGGAATTCGTTCTGCCCCTGGATGGTCTGAGGCCCGCCAAGGCGGATCGAAAGCGCCTCAACCATATGGCGCTCAGCCTCCTCGACGCGGGCAAATCCGGCGTCCTGATTTCGAAAGGGATCCGTCGGGATCTGACGCTGTGCCAGCAACTCGAACACCCGCGTGCGGGCTTCCTCGACTGTCCGAACATCGCGGAGATCGCCGTCGAGCTGGCGGCCGTCGAGGCCGGCGGCGACGCCTTGGCGGAAGACGGTGTCGATGTCGCGCTGATCGCGCGTGCTGCGCTCGATCTGACGCTGGCGGGGCGGCTGGCGATCATCATCATCGCCGGTGATTTCAATGCCGTCGTCGACCAGGTCGTCCTGGCTGACGTCGAGCGGCGGCGGGGCGGAAACTCTGCGTGGACGTTTCATGTTCAAACCTCGAATGTTGGCGTTAGGGTCAGCTGGCACGCTGACCAGCGACGCCTCGAAAGGCGTCCACCGCGTCACCGTGACGGTTAATGTCCCATCGGTCGCTCTGGATTCGGTCTCGTCGTCGACGCGGTAGCCGACGCTCATCTTGTTGAGGGTGCCGGCCGCGACATGCGCCAGCGCAGCGTCACCGCGCTCGGTCTCTGCCATCCGGAATTTCATGACCAGCGATCCGCCGTCGAAGCGGTAGGCGATCGCTCGGCCCAGCACGTTGTCGATGCCGACGATCTGATGGGAATCGAGGAGCGGCAAATCGGCCAGGCGCTCCGGATTGATTGCCTGCGAATTGCAGATCAGGATCTCTCGGCCGAAGAAACGCTTGACCGCCGTTTGTGTCGCGACAGCCGCCTCGAAGGTGCGCGTCTCGGTGTCGACCGATTCCGGCCGGAACTTGATCGCCAGGCGTTCGGTCGCCGGCTTCTTGCGGTTGCGAACCTTCGTCAATGCTTTGCCTCCCTTTCGCTCGCCGCTATGACGTGATGAGCTGCGATCTGTGCCAACGCGGCCTCGCTGAGGTCCCAGGCTTCCATGAAGGTGAACAGGATCTGCGCGATCGGCAGCGGCAGGCCGAGGCCTTCGGCGAGCTCGGCGTCGCTCAAGGCGCCGTCGGCCGAGATCGCATTTTTCGCCACCAGGCGCGTCGCGGTCAGGCGCTCAATGAATGCGCGAGAGCGAAGAAATTCTAGAAGCCTGGCCGTGCCGCTGTCATGCATGGGGATGCCTCCTGCCTTGGCAAATGACGTTGATCCTTGCGGCCATGTGATGCGCCTGACCCTCGATCGCCGAGGCGGCCTGCCATGCGCAGATCAGGTCGACGATCGGTCGCGGCAGGTTGAGAATCGTCGCGGCGGTGCTTGGCGCTACGCTGCCGGCGCGCGCCGTCGCGGCGCGCAGATTGGCGATGCGCCTGACAAAGTCAGGCTCGCGCATGCCATCCGCGATCCTGGCCAGGCGACGGTCGTTCATGCCGCGTCGCCCTGCTTCGCGAGAAAGGCTTCGATATCGGCCAAGCGTCGCCGGCCGATGACCGACAGGTTCACCCGAAGAAACCCTTCGCTCTGGACCGCGTGGTCCTGTGGATCGTTGAAGCCGATTGATTGCAAAACGTCGAACTGAGCGATCATCCATTGGCGGATTTCACCCCGGCGCTCCGGATCGAATGTCAGGAATAGACCCCTATCCGGCCACTCTTCGCCGACGATGATCGCCGCAAAAAGCTGATGAGCGTGCGGATGGTCGACGATCTTGAAGGCCCGCTTCAGGTCGACGCCCATGCCGTTGATCGACAGGGCCGCGCCCATCTTGACGACCTCAATCCACGAATAGGCCATCCGGGCGCCTTCGCCGCCATAGCGGCAGATATCACGCGTCCGCCAGATTTTTAGGACGCCCTTATCGATACCAAGTATCTCGGCCGTCTCGGCCATGGTGAACTGCTGTTTCATTGCAAGCCTCTGGTTACAACGTGTTGCCATCTACATACGGCAACACGCTGTAACCAGTCAAGAGGCTAGTCGATCGGCTTCCCCCACTCAAGTCGCTGGCCGAGGATACCGGTGGGATCGTGAAGCCCTGCAAATCGCCAATCAGTAGCGATGACCGGCGGCCTTCCGTCGACCTCCACATATTTTTCCGGGGTAAGCCAAAAGCGCCAACGGTCGCCGGCCTCTTCCGTCAGCAGAGCATCGAGCCTGGCGATGCATTCCCTGATCTGCTCGCGCCTGGATGGCACTGACACTTCGTTGGTGACCAAAGTCGCGCTGGCGGCCGGCAAGGCGACGCCGGTGGCGGCGCCGGCAGCAAGCGCGCCCAGGATGGAACGGCGACTAAAGGCCTTTGCCGCGCCAGCAACGGACGGACGGACAGCTTGTCCAACTGAGGCGTTTGATGCGTTCGCTTTCTGGCTCACAAGACGACGAGCCTCCTGCAGAACAGTCTCCTGCAGCTGCGGCGGCGCCGAAAGCCACAGTGAAATCAACGTGACGTAGTTACTGTTTGGCATGGTGTATTGCTCCCTCCTCCGCAATGTGCGATAACCAAATATATGTAAGGTTGCCGATTTAAAGTCAACCTAAAATCGGTAAGGTTTCCTAAATTATGTCGATCAGCCCGGAACAATGCCGAGCAGCACGAGCACTGCTGGATTGGTCTCAATCAGACCTGTCCTCCGCATCAAAGGTCGCGACTAAGACGCTGGCCGATTTTGAGCGCGGGAACAGAACGCCATACGATCGGACGCTGTCAGACATCCAGGCCGCCCTCGAAGCGGCCGGCGTCATCTTCGTCGATGAGAACGGCGAAGGGCCAGGCGTGCGGCTGCGGAAAGCGCGCTGAACCGACTCTCGATTCGTTTTGGTCCGGATGGGCCATAGATTCGCGCCCAAGGGCGCATCGAACACGCATTTGGACGTGTCCAAATGCGTTTTTCGCAACAAAATCAACGTCAATTCCCGTTTTTCACAGGCGAGCGAATTTTTTGTGGAAAGCGCTCAAGCTTTTGATTTGGCTTGGGTATTTGCCGATTTTAGATCAAACAGCGAACAAGGGGCCTGTTAACACCGAATCGGTGCGCTTGACGTTGCAGGCTTCTCACTGTCAGCTTGATCGCGACATGTGATGGAAGAGAAGCCGTCGTGGCTTTGCCTCCCCCGACGGCTTCTCGAAATCACATCCTGCTCAATGGTTGTGCCCAAGGCGCAGGAAGCGGCCCCTTTGGACTGGGACACACTGTCCCGTTCCTTCCCGCCGGTCAAGCCTTGGGACGTTCCGAAACAGTAAAGGAACCTCTCACTATGGAAATACCTCCCGAAATGCCTCCGCCGAGCAAGCAGCCGTTGAATTGGGACGATGCCAAAATCGTCTGGTCGCTTCACCGCGTCGGTTGGCACCAGCACCAGATCGCGGCGCGATTCGGCTGCAACTCGGCCAGGATCAACGACATCCTGAAAGAGCGCAAACATGTCGGCAGCAAGGATGAGCCCGACGACACCGCGCACTAGGACCTGACGGTCTTCCAAGCTGGCGCGTCTAGGCGCGCCAGCACACCGGCCGGTGTACACGCGCCGGGCGAACTGGTAGAGCTAAGCGTTGCCTTGGATCAGACGTCTGCGAATAAAGGGAGACGTTAAGTGGCGCCCGACTGGTATCTGAAAGACTGCGAGGAGCAGCTTCGAACCCTGCGCGAGATGCTGGAACCGCTGGAGTCCGGGAAGCTAAGGCTAGGATCTCGATCGGCCGATCAGCCAGAATGGGTCGACGCAACCGAAGCCCAGATTGCGCACATGAAGCGCAACATCGCCATGTTCGAACGGATCATCGAACGGTTGAAGGAAAGCGGATGACTTGGGCAGGCGCGTCTAGGACACGCTAAGACGGCCACCACGTCACCGCCAGCACCACGGCGCATGCACTGGCAAAGGCGAAATGCGCGATCACGCCTTGCCCTCTGGTGGGCCATAGGCCACCTGCGCCAGCTCGGCGGCCGTCATCATGGCGAGGGCGTATTCGTTGCCGAGGGCCTGCCAGAGCGTGAACGGAATGGCCACCTTCACCTGCTCGTCGCCGACCTCGAAGATGATGCCGACCCATTCGCCTTTTGGCGCCGGGCCTGCCCAGAAGCCAGCGATATGGCGCGGCTCGAAGTCGCCGAAGGCCTCCTGAAAGGCGGCCTGCTTTGCCCTCACCTCTGCATTGTGCCGGTCGCCAGGCTTGGGGATCGTGTTGGGGTCGAAATCCGGAAATTTCATCAGGTGCCCCTCCTCGGCGCGCGGCCGGCGTTGGTGCGAGAACTTTCCAGCGCCAATTTCTGAAGCCGGCCCAATGTGAAGTTGGCGATCCCAACCGCGTCGATGACCACCTCCTCACCTCTGTCAAAGTGGAAATGCAGTGGCGTTCGCGTGGTCGATTCCGCCGGCGCCAGGGTCGCACTGGCAAGCCCGCCGCCGGCGAAACGCGGGATCGTCATCGATCGGTTGAAGGTTTCCACGAAGCCGCCGAGGCTGAAGCCCTGAAGACCCTTCAGGGACGGCAGGAAGCCCTGGTTGAGCGCATAGACCACGTCCAGGCCGAGTTTCTTGACGGCCGACGCCTGCAGCACGAATTCGCCAGGCGAGAGCCATGCAAGGATGTTGTCGGACTTAGGACCGCCGGCACCCCGGATAAGGCCGCCATTCGCGAAGCCGCGCGCCGAAGATCCGCCGCCGCTCGCACCACTGTCACCGCCGAGGCCGGCGAGCTGCTTTGCATAGTTGATCGCGGATTTGATCTTCGACAGGATGCTGTCGACAAGCGAGGACACACGGCCGAGGACACTGCGCGCGATATCGACCACCCCGTCGAGGATGGCGGCAATCCGTTGCGTGATCGCCTGGAACGCGCCGACGATACGGTCGACGATCTGCTGCGCGATCTGGCCGAGTCGGTCGATCAGCCCGTTCCATGCCGAGACGATAGCGTCCACGATCTGATTGAAGGAACTGACGGCGAGCTGCTGACCTTGATCGAAAGCGCCGGCGATGTTGTTCCAGATGCTCGTCGCGCCGTCGGCGATTGCCTGCCAGCCTGCCGCCGCCTGGTCGACAATGTACTGCCACGCCGAGGCCGCTGCCGCCTTGATGTCGTCCCAGAAGACGGCAAGCGCGATGCCGACACCCACCGCCGCCGCGGCGATCAAGCCCGGAATGCCGCCAATGAAACTGAACAGTCCGATGAGAACTCCGATGCCAGTCACGAGCGCAGAGACGAGACCAAGCACGCTGACGAAAAAGGCCGTAATCAGTATCTGGTTGCCATTGAAATCCGTCCCAAAAAGCTTGTTGATCTGATCCGCGACAAACTGCGCGCCTGCCTGCAAGGCTTTGAAAAGCGGTATCACCACGTTGGTGACAACCGCATAGACATCCTTGCCGAATTGCACGATCGCTTCTGCCCAGTCGCGTATCCATGGGTTTTTGACATTCTGGGGATTGCCGCTGAGGATATGGAGAAGGTCGCCGACGATGCTCAGAACCCGCTGGTTGACCGCCTGGCCGAATTCGACCAACGCCTCTCGGTTCTTGCTGATCACCTCGGCAAAGCCATTCGCCAGCGCGGTGATGCCCGGCGCGAAAATGAGGCCGAGCTGCAGGCGCACGCCGGCGATCGCCTTCGACACGCTGTCCAGGCTGTCGCCCAGCGCGTCACCGATATTCGCCTGGTCCTGCGTCAGGACGATGCCCAGCTGCTCGGCCTGCCTGCCGAGATCGAGAAGCCCCGCCTTTGCCTGGTTGAGAAACGGCAGCAGCTTCGCTCCACTCTCGCCGAAAAGCTCGATCGCAAGCGCCGACTTTCGGGCCGAATCGGGCATCCTCGCGAAGGCGTCGGCCACGTCGAGCAGAATCGCCTCGTTAGAGCGCAGGTTGCCATTGGCGTCAGGATCTTGACGCCCAGCTGATCGAACACGCTGCTGGTTGCCTTGGTTGCGTCTGCCGTCTTCTTTGCCGCGACTCCGAACCGTATCACTCTCACGCCGCTGGCATCGATGGCCGCGCCGGCCTTCGTCACCTGCTGCGCCGCATCCGCGATCGCCTTGTTGAGGCGCGACATGCCGGCGACGAATTGGTCGTTGGAAACGTTTGCCATCTCGGCCGCGAAGTTCAGGCGCCCGTACGCCTCGACCTGCAGGCCTGTCATCTGGGCGGCTTTGCCGGCGCTGTCAGCCACCTCGCCGGCGGACCTAGCCAGGCTGAATATCGCGGCGCCGGAGCCGGCGGCGGCCGCAGTCAGGCCCGCGCCGAGCAGCGCGACGCGCTTGGTTACCGTCGCCAGCTGGTTGCCGAGCTTAGCGAGGCTGGCGGTGAACTTCTCGAAATTGGCCTTCGCCGCCGCTTCCTGGATCGCCTTGAATGCCTTCTCGCCGGCATCGCCGAGCGCCCGCAGCTGAGCCTTGATCGCATCACCGCCTTCGAGGGCAATGCGCTGAGTGATTGTGTTCTTAGCCATCGTTCTGTTTCCCTGTCGTTGGTTTACGGTTCACCGTGACCGTAAACTTCGTAAACCCAGTTTTCCGGACCCTCTCACTAGTCCCCCCTCGCACTTCGCCGCCCCGCATACGGTTTTGAGGCCGGGAAGGACCCGCGACCGGGCCACGCCCCAACTGTCCCAACCTGATCGGCCGCGGCTTGAAAGTTGGGTCACCGAATTCTGAAGCGATTTCAACGCGCTGCCCCAACTGCCCCAACTGTCCTAACTTAAAATGGAAGTCAGCAGCCGGAGCGGCCTGCTCTCGCTGCTCTCTCACGCGCACGGGCGCGCGAGAAAGTTGGGGCAGTTGGGGCAGTTGGGTCACCGCATTGATTTTGCTGTGCTTTTTCTGCCCCAACTTGGACAGGTGCCCCAACTTGAAGTTGGGGCAGTTGATGCTTGACCATCTGCTCATGGGTCACCCCACTCGCTGCGCTGGCCGATCTGCTCGTCGAAGACCTCTCGGCATTCCGCCAGCGGTGGTAGTTCATACACCCAGGGCCTGACGGTAGCGCCAGGCTCGGCCTCGATCGTCTTCTTGACCCGCCTGCTGCCCGGGATCAGCTTCTTGACCTTAATCCCGAACGCTACATGCGCCTTGCGATAGCGGCTGCCGATCTGCTCGGCCTGGGCGATGTAGGCCTTATAGAGCTTGTCGCACTCGACGAAGTCCGGCCAATTGGTGAAGCCGGGCACAATGCCATCATGTAAGATGTCGTAGAAAAACTGATCGATGGCATCGAGTGAGTGGATCTTCTGCTCGAGCAGCGCCGACGTTTTCGGGATCTCGCGCAGATTGACCTTGGAGAGATCGAAGCTAAGCAGGTCGAACAGCAACGCCTCGCGTCCACCGTCGTCCAGCTGCGCGGTCATCTCGGCAAAGTACTCATGATTTTGCATCGCGTGGCCGGCGACGTCGAAGCAGGCGAAGCGCCTTTCCTCCTTGCCGGCGGGAATGACCCAGTCCTCGTTGGACGTCATCATCAGGCGGATGTAGTTGGGCAATCTGATCGGATCGACGCCTTTCGATTCCACCATTTGGCGGTCGCCGGTGATCAGGCCGCGTAGATGGCCTTCGACTGCCTTGTCGCCGGCGAAGACCGCTTCGTCAGCCTGGAGGAACAGGCATGACGCCATATGGGCGTTGAACTGGCCGACCAGGTATCGAGGATTGTCGATCTGGAAATAATGGGACTGGACCAGCGAGCCGAAGATCTCGCCGACCTTGGTCTTTCCGGCACCCATCGGGCCGCGCAGCACGATTGCCGTGCCAAGCTTCTCCCGCGGTCGCTGGAACATCTGAGCGAACCAGCCGAACAGCCAAAGGTAGTTTTTCTGCGATCCCCCGCAGATGTTGTTGAGAAGATGGTCGCGAAATATCGCGTAGCTCGCACCCTTCTTGGGCTCCACCGAGAAACCCTGCCAAAGGTTGTAGAAGCCGGGCTTGCATTCCGCCTCGATCGGGTCTGGCCGAAACTCTATGCCCTTGTATTGACGGCGCTGCCGGCTATCGAGCCATGCATTGCCCAAGGTTTTCCACTTCTCGCCGCCGTCGGCCGCCCTAACCTTCACCGAGCGATTCCGATGCAACATCAGGAAGGCATCGGATTTGAGGAATTGCAGACGCTCCTCCGGGCTCGCGTCGGGCTTCTCCCAAAGCACAACAACGGTGCTGCCGATCGGCACGACCGCGAATTGCTCGTTTAGCTCGTCGACGTCGAGGCCGTTCTCGTCGGGCTCGATTTCGCCAGCGGCAGCTGCGGCCAAGGCATCGTATTCTGCCTGCGCCTCCTGCTGATCGTCGCCCGGTCGCTCGCCCATACGTTCGAGCGCCGCTTTCGCGACCTCGGATTCGGGTCTGTTTTTGTTGCTGCGGCTTGCCATCTATCAGCGCACCGCAGCGGCAAAATCGGTTTCAACTTTGCGGGAAAATGCCGGTAGATCGATGTCGGGCAGAGTTGAAACGCTGTCAGGATTGAATTTCGTTTTGGACTGGCCTGTCACGCCGGAGGTCGCGGGTTCGAGCCCCGTCACTCGCGCCATTTAGTTCACGGAAATCATTGCGTTTATCGGCCTGCGATTCCGGCATCCTGCCGGGCGATCGAGATCGTCTGCCGCGCCCTTGAAATGGCCGGTATACAGTTCACCCCCCGAGAATGGCGGCGCCGGCGTGGGATTGAGGAAGGCTTGATCGTCAAGCACTTCTCACCGGCGAATCCCTCAGGGGGCGCTGCTCACGCCGGCGGCCATTTTATGAGGAGCGTATATTCGTCAGCCGTTCGGATAGTATCCGCCATCGCCGCCGCTACCCATATAGGTGCCTTGGCCGGTATCGTCCTGAAGCTGCTGATCCAGGTCGTTGATCTGCCCCAATACCGAGCTGGCTCCGGAAGTGTACGCGGTGTGTTGGATAGTGTCGGCCTGCTGCATCAGGTCGCGGGCCTGGTCTGCCGTGATCTTGCCGGCCTCCATGGCCTCGCGGATACCCTGCTTCACGCCGAGCAGTTGGTCCATTGCCGCTCTGTCTTTCGGATCCGTCGGAATCGATGCCGTGGGCTGGGTATCGACCTGTGTGCTGTAATGGCGATGGACGGCATAGGCGCCCGAAAGCGGAATGACCGCGAAGATAGATGCGGCCGCGACAATTTTTGGCATGAAAGAGCGCATGATGGCATCTCCCTATGATGGAGGAAGCGGTGAAACCGCTTTCCAAAAAAGGGCCGTCTGGTCGCGTCGTGTCGCGGTGTGGCCATCATCGCCGGCGGGCCTCGGCCCACCAGGAGATATAGAGGCCGCTCCGACGTTGAAATAACGTGGAACGTGAACGTTATCCGATGTGATCGAGCGCCGGATCGTGGCTGCGCATACGCTGGCTGCCCATCGATTTTGGGCGAATGCCAGCGCCCTCCCAACGAAAGCGAGTAAAAACGATAGCTTGAAGCGCGTTGCCTTGAACCCCCTTTCAGCGCGACGCGCATTAGAACAGCCTGTGGCTCTACCTTCTCCCGAACTGCCCCTAGAAAGCCGACTGCCGGTAGCCCATAGCTGTCATCGGTGTTTTCAGGATTCGTCAATTGCCCAATTTCCCCTTCTCCGAAGCCGACCCGGTTCAATACCCTGGTCCTCCACCGAAGACTTCGGATGTGGTGATTATTGGCGGAGGCGTTATCGGGGTGACGACAGCGCTTTTTCTTGCGCGGCGAAACATCTCGGTGACGCTGGTTGAAAAGGGACGGATCGCAGCCGAGCAGTCCTCTCGAAATTGGGGATGGATCAGAAAGCAGGGGCGCGATGCGGACGAACTGCCGATCGTGATAGAGGCGTCCGGCCACTGGCGGCAGTTGGCGGAGGAATGCGGCGAAGACATCGGCCTGACCCAGACCGGTGTGACATACCTGGCAGAATCGGACCGCGAGATGGCCCGTTTCGAAAACTTCATGAAGATCGCGGCCGCCCATCAGATCGATACCCGCCTGCTGAACTCGCAAGAGACCGCCAGTCTCATCAAAGGCATGTCGCGCAGTTTCAAGGGCGCGATGACAACGCCGTCCGACATGCGGGCGGAGCCCTGGGTGGCCGTACCGGCGCTCGCTCGGCTTGCGGCCCGCAAAGGCGTCAAGATCGTGGAGAATTGCGCGGCGCGAACCCTCGAACTCTCGGCGGGCAGGGTCAGCGGCGTGTGGACCGAGGCAGGCCGCATCGACACTTCCAGCGTTCTGCTCGCCGGCGGGGCGTGGTCTTCCCTCTTCCTGAGAAGACATGGAGTTTCCATTCCCCAGCTCAGCGTCAGGTCGACAGTCGCTGCGACGGAGCCCATGCCTGAAGTCCATGCGGGAGCCGCGGCGGAAGAGCATGTCGCGTTCAGGCGCCGGCAGGACGGCGGATACACGCTCGCGCCTGGAGGCAGTCATTTGCTCTATGTGGGGCCTGACGCGTTCCGGCATGCCACGAAATACCTGCCCGCTCTGATGGCCAGTCCGTTCGGGACACGCTATTCGCCGGCCGCGCCGAGAGATTACCCGGACAGTTGGTCGACGCAGCGTCACTGGCAGCCGGATTCCCAGAGTCCGTTCGAAAGAATGCGTATCCTCAGTCCGGCTCCCGAGCGCTCCGGCCTCCGTTCGATCGAACGCAATTTCAGTCGCCTTTTCCCGCAGTTGGGGACGGTTCGGATCAGAACAAGCTGGGCTGGCATGATCGATGCGATGCCCGACGTGGTCCCCGTCGTCGATCGAGTGCAGGCTATCAGCGGCCTGGTCGTCGCCACCGGCATGAGCGGCCACGGCTTCGGCATCGGGCCGGGATTCGGCCGGGTCGTCTCCGACATGATCCAGGGGAACGCCATCGGGCACGATCTCAATCGTTTTCGCCTGTCGCGCTTTTATGACGGAAGCTCCCTTCGTTTGGGCCCTGCCCTCTGACCTCATCCGCTCCAGCAGCGCAACAGCCGTTCCTGATGGGTTACGGACATCACTGAGGGAAGACAGCTATCCGATCGCGGGAACCATTCCGCTATTGCCCCGTTCAGCCCAAAGGGGCCGAAAAAAGCGGGAGAGACAGATGTCCGATCGCGGGAACCATTCCGCTATTGCCCCGTTCAGCCCAAAGGGGCCGAAAAAAGCGGGAGAGACAGATGGCTGTGAGATGTCGCGTTTCGATTGACGACGCCAGGGATGTGGATGAACTCGCCTTCCAGGAATTGCCGCGCGTGGGCGAAAGCGTGTCGATGCCGCTCGAAGGGTCGACTAGGGATCTTCGCGTCCTGCGGGTCGTGCATATGCCCGGCGGCGAGCAAGGCGCGACAACGATGCTGGAGCTCACCAGCAAGATTCTCTAAGGCTTGTTGAGATTCAGCGTGAGTTTATGACGGCGGCGGCGAGATTGATGAAGGCTGCGAAGCTCTGGTCGGTTTTGTCGGCATGCATAGCGATACGCTTGAATTCCTTGAGTTTGCAGAAGAAGTTCTCGATTAGGTGGCGCCATTTATAGAGCTCCTTGTCGAGCGGCAGAGGAAAAGTACGACGTGAGTGCTGAGAAATAACGATCTTGGCGCCGCGTTTATTCAGATCGGCAATGATGGTGTTGCTGTCGAAGGCTTTGTCGGCGATCAAGCCGCCGAAACAGACACCATCGATGAGCGGAGCGACACCCACCGTATCGAACCGCTGGCCGGGCAAAAGAACAAAGCGCACAAGATTGCCAAGCGCATCGGTGAGCGCCAGGATTTTGGTGGTCATGCCGCCCTTGGAGCGGCCTATGGCCTGGCTTTGAGTCCCCCTTTTGCGCCCTGTCCATGGCGGTGGACCTTGACGATGGTTGCATCAACCATGGCGTATTCCATGTCCGGTTCATCCGAGCAGGCCTCGAAAAGCCGAATGAAAACATCAGCTTTGACCCAATCGCGGTATCGCTTGAAAACAGTGTTCCAGTTCCCAAAGAAGGCTGGAAGGTCACGCCACGGACTTCCTGTCCGCACGATCCAAAGTAAGGCTTCGACGAAGCGGCGATTGTCACTCCCGCTTCGTCCGGGATCTGCTGGTTTACCCAGACAATGCGGTTCCATCTTCGCCCATTGGGCGTCCGTCAGCACAAATCGTTCCATCCAAAGCTTGAATCACAATCAAGCTAAAAGTGGAATCCTGAATCTCAACAAGCCTTAGAGCATGATGCCGAAAAGTGTGAAGCGGTTTTCGGGCGACATCATCATCCGGCTCTAGCGAATTCCAGCCGTTGCCGAATGACAACATCGGCAAATGCCGCGCTGCTTCCAGATGAAGATCGGCTTGCCGGCGGCCTTCTTCCTACTCCGCGTCGGGTGGAATAACGCCCTTGCGGAAGGCAAAGCAGCCATAGAAGCGGCGCTCGCCCGTCTGGATGACGCAATAGGCCTTCCTGGCGCGCTCGTAGAAGGCATAGCGCTCGATGGAGATCATCGGCCAGGGTTTGCCTTCCGCCTTGTCGATCTCCTTTTGCACCTCCTTCTGCACCGGCGTGATCTCGTTCGGGTCGCCGACAACCTCCATGCGCGCGGCCGCATCGTTGACGAAACTGTCCAGCGGATAGAGCGACAGCACCGCCTTGACCACCTCGGCCGCCGGCGCATCGATGCGCAGCAGGCTGCCGAGCACAGTCTGCTTCGCCACTGAGGCGGAAGGAAAATTCGTGTCGGCGATGATCAGGTCGTCGCCATGGCCCATCGCTCGCAGTGCCTGGAGCACATCGGCATTGAGCAGCGGGTTGATACCTTTGAGCATGATTTTCCCCTTGAGGTCTGCTTTGCGATCAGAGGCGCCTGCCCGTGCCTGAACCCGCCTGGGCTGGAGCCCACAAAAAGAAAAGCCGGGCAAGCCCGGCTTTTCTGACAAAGGAAAAGGTCTTAGTTGACCGCGTCCTTGAGGCCCTTGCCGGCCGAGAACTTCGGCACGGTGCGCGCCGGAATCTTCACTTCCGCGCCCGTCTGCGGATTGCGGCCGGTCGAAGCAGCGCGTTTTGACACGGTGAAATTTCCGAAGCCGACAAGCCGGACATCGCCGCCCTTCTTCAACTCGCCTGTGATCACGGAGAACACCGCATCGACGGCGGACTGTGCATCAGCCTTCGAAATGCTTGCGGAGTCGGCGACAGCGGACACCAGTTCGTTCTTGTTCATCAAAATTCCCTTCCATGAGAAAACCGGAACTTACGACTCATCCGGCAGGAAACGGACTTTAGAAAGAAGCGTTCCGGAACCCAAGCCGAAAACCGCAGAATTCCGGGCTTTTTTCCGCTTTTCCGGCGATTTTTCACATGAAAAAGCCGGGCTGGAAGCCCGGCTCTCTCTTTTTTGCATCGCAACGTTAGAAGATACTAATGAGCGAGCGACTTACCGGCGTCGTCGCCGGTGTCGACCGTAGCCGGCGCATTGACCGGTTCGACCCATTCGATCGGCTCCGGCATCCTGACCAGCGCGTGCGCAAGCACCTCGCCGACCCGCGACACCGGAACGATCTCCATGCCGTTCTTCACATTGTCCGGAATCTCCGCCAGATCCTTGACGTTCTCTTCCGGGATCAGGACCTTCTTGATGCCGCCGCGCAGTGCCGCCAGCAGCTTCTCCTTCAGGCCGCCGATCGGCAGGATGCGGCCGCGCAGCGTGATCTCGCCAGTCATCGCAACATCGGCGCGGACCGGAATGCCCGTCAGGACCGACACGATGGCTGTCGCCATGGCGGCACCAGCGGACGGACCATCCTTCGGCGTCGCGCCTTCCGGCAAGTGGACGTGGATGTCCCGCTTGTCGAACAGCGGCGGCTCGATGCCGAAATCGATCGCCCTCGAGCGGACATAGGATGCCGCCGCCGAGATCGATTCCTTCATCACGTCGCGCAGGTTGCCGGTCACCGTCATGCGGCCCTTGCCGGGCATCATCACGCCTTCGACCGTCAGCAGTTCGCCGCCGACTTCCGTCCAGGCGAGACCCGTCACCACGCCGACCTGGTCGTCGGCCTCGACCTGGCCGAAGCGGAAGCGCGGCACACCGAGATATTCGGCGAGGTTGTCCGCCGTTATCTTCACCGTCTTCTTCTTCGTCCGCAGGATCTCCGTCACCGCCTTGCGCCCGAGCTTCATCAGCTCGCGCTCCAGGCTGCGCACGCCGGCTTCCCGCGTATAGGTCTGGATGATGCCGCGGATCGCGTCCTCGCCGACCGAGAATTCGTTCGGCTGCAGGGCGTGGTCGCGGATCACCTTGGGCATCAGGTGCCGCTTGGCGATCTCGATCTTCTCGTCCTCGGTGTAGCCGGCGATGCGGATGATCTCCATGCGATCCATCAAGGGCGCAGGGATGTTCAGCGTGTTCGCCGTCGTCACGAACATCACGCTCGACAGGTCGTATTCGACCTCGAGGTAATGGTCCATGAACGTCGAGTTCTGCTCCGGATCGAGCACTTCCAGCAGGGCCGACGACGGATCGCCACGGAAGTCCTGGCCCATCTTGTCGATCTCRTCGAGCAGGAAGAGCGGGTTGGACTTCTTGGCCTTCTTCATCGACTGGATGACCTTGCCGGGCATCGAGCCGATATAGGTGCGGCGGTGACCGCGGATCTCGGCCTCGTCGCGCACGCCGCCGAGCGCCATGCGGATGAATTCGCGGCCGGTCGCCTTGGCGATCGACTTGCCGAGCGAGGTCTTGCCGACGCCGGGCGGGCCGACGAGGCACAGGATCGGCCCCTTGAGCTTCTTCTGGCGGCTCTGCACGGCGAGATACTCGACGATGCGCTCCTTGACCTTGTCGAGACCGAAGTGGTCGGCGTCGAGCACGTCCTGCGCGTAGGCCAGGTCCTGCTTGACCTTGGAGTTCTTGCCCCACGGGATCGACAGCAGCCAGTCGAGATAGTTGCGCACGACCGTCGATTCAGCCGACATCGGCGACATCGACCGCAGCTTCTTCAATTCGGCCTCCGCCTTCTCGCGGGCCTCCTTGGAAAGCTTGGTCTTCTTGATGCGCGCCTCGATCTCGGCAGCCTCGTCGCGGCCGTCCTCGCCCTCGCCCAGCTCCTTCTGGATCGCCTTCATCTGCTCGTTGAGATAGTACTCGCGCTGGGTCTTCTCCATCTGGCGCTTGACGCGCGAACGGATGCGCTTCTCCACCTGGAGCACGGAAATCTCGGCTTCCATGAAGCCCATCGCCTTCTCGAGCCGCTCCTTGACGGAAAGCGTGGCGAGCATTTCCTGCTTCTCGGGGATCTTGATGGCGAGATGCGAGGCAACCGTGTCGGCGAGCTTCGAATAGTCGTCGATCTGGCTGGCGGCGCCGACCACTTCAGGCGAGATCTTCTTGTTCAGCTTGACGTAGTTCTCGAAGTCGGTGACGACCGAGCGGGCCAGCGCCTCGATCTCGACCTCTTCCTCATGCGGTTCGACCAGCGCGTTGGCGCGGGCCTCATGGAAATCGGTCCGATCGGTGAACGAGGTGATCTTGGCGCGCGAGGCGCCCTCGACCAGCACCTTCACGGTGCCGTCGGGAAGCTTCAAAAGCTGCAGCACGTTGGCGAGCGTGCCGATGTCGAAAATCGCATCGGGTTCAGGATCGTCGTCGGCTGCGTTCATCTGGGTGGCAAGCAAGATCTGCTTTTCCTGACCCATCACTTCTTCCAGCGCCTTGATCGACTTTTCGCGCCCGACGAAGAGCGGAACGATCATGTGCGGAAACACGACGATGTCGCGCAGCGGGAGGACTGCGTAGACGCCGTCACCGGTAGCCCTGGATGTTTTGGCCATTGTCCAACCTTTCATGTCGCGGCCGCTAATTGAGCCGACCGCGAATCTCATATTAACGACCGAGTGTCGTTCCGCCTACCACCGTTTGTGACGGGAGTTTTACAGCACAGAATTCGGCACTTCGGCCTTCCGCTGTTAGGTGGATGCAGGCGACGCAAAGATCAAGGGTTAACGCGGCCAGCTCATCCACTCCGTCACAGACATATCATCCCCGCACAGCAAAACGGCGCCGCAAGGGCGCCGTTCCATAAAAACTATGGGCCACAGCCTTTTTGTCAGGCGCTGACCGACCCCTTCTTTTCCTTCTGTTCGGAATAGATGTAGAGCGGCCGGGCGTTGCCGGAGACCACCTCTTCCGAAATCACCACCTCGCGCACGCCTTCCAGCGCCGGAAGCTCGAACATGGTGTCGAGGAGGATTGCTTCCATGATCGAGCGCAGGCCGCGCGCGCCGGTCTTGCGCTCGATGGCGCGCTTGGCGATCGCCGACAGCGCGTTCTCGTGGAAGGTCAGGTCGACGTTTTCCATCTCGAACAGCCGCTGGTACTGCTTGACCAGCGCGTTCTTCGGCTCGGTCAGGATCTGGATCAGCGCCGGCTCGTCGAGGTCCTCGAGCGTCGCCAGCACCGGCAGACGACCGACGAATTCCGGGATCAGGCCGAATTTCAGCAAGTCCTCSGGCTCGACCTGGCGGAACAGGTCTCCCGTGCGGCGATCTTCRGGCGAAGCCACGGTCGCGCCGAAGCCGATCGAGGTGCCCTTGCCGCGGCCGGAGATGATCTTGTCCAGCCCGGCGAAGGCGCCGCCGCAGATGAACAGGATGTTGGCGGTRTCGACCTGCAGGAACTCCTGCTGCGGGTGCTTGCGGCCGCCCTGMGGCGGCACMGAAGCGACCGTGCCCTCCATGATCTTCAAGAGCGCCTGCTGCACGCCCTCGCCCGACACGTCGCGGGTGATCGAAGGATTGTCCGACTTGCGCGAGATCTTGTCGATTTCGTCGATATAGACGATGCCGCGCTGGGCGCGCTCGACATTGTAATCGGCCGACTGCAAGAGCTTCAGGATGATGTTCTCGACGTCCTCGCCGACATAGCCGGCCTCGGTCAGGGTCGTGGCGTCGGCCATGGTGAAGGGCACGTCGATGATGCGGGCGAGCGTCTGCGCGAGCAGCGTCTTGCCGCAACCCGTGGGGCCGATCAGCAGGATGTTGGACTTCGCCAGCTCGACGTCGTTGCTCTTGCCGGCATGCGCGAGGCGCTTGTAATGGTTGTGGACCGCCACCGACAGCACGCGCTTGGCGTAAGGCTGGCCGATGACGTAGTCGTCGAGGACCTTGAGGATCTCCTGCGGGGTCGGCACGCCCTCGCGCGACTTCACCATCGAGGTCTTGTTCTCCTCGCGGATGATGTCCATGCAAAGTTCGACGCATTCGTCGCAAATGAAGACCGTCGGGCCGGCGATCAGCTTGCGGACTTCATGCTGGCTCTTGCCGCAAAACGAGCAATAAAGCGTGTTCTTTGAATCACCGCTGTTGTTGCCTACCTTGCTCATTTTCCTGTCCTTTCATGGACGCCCGCCGATGGTCTGGCCGAACGGCATCTACTCAATCTATCGCGGGAATCCGCCACCGCCAGTGTCCTGGCCCACACAGCGCATTCCGTACGAAACACAAATCAGAAAACGCGGCAACGATTCCCAGCAACCCCACGCAAAACTAAGCCGTCGAAAATCAACATAGCCTTAACGTAGGCAATCCCGACGGCTGAGGGAACAGGCAATTGTGGCCGAAATGCCGCAAGCCGCGCCAAAAGCGCGTTATGCCGCCATCCAGCTACCAATCGGAGCCTATGCGGGGACGGCTTCGGTCGACTCGCGGGTCGTGATGACCTTGTCGATCAGGCCGAAATCCTTGGCCTCGTCGGCGCTCATGAAATGGTCGCGATCGAGCGTCCGCTCGATCTCGTCATAGCTCTTGCCGGTGTGCTTGACATAGACCTCGTTGAGGCGGCGCTTCAGCTTGATGATGTCCTGGGCATGACGCTCGATGTCCGACGCCTGACCCTGGAAGCCGCCYGACGGCTGGTGRACCATGATGCGCGCGTTCGGGGTGGCAAAACGCATGTCCTTGTGGCCGGCCGTCAGAAGCAGCGAACCCATGGARGCTGCCTGGCCGATGCACAGCGTCGACACGGCGGGCTTGATGAACTGCATGGTGTCGTAGATCGCCATGCCCGAGGTGACGACGCCGCCCGGCGAATTGATGTAGAGGTTGATTTCTTTCTTGGGGTTCTCGGCCTCGAGGAACAAAAGCTGTGCACAAACCAGCGTCGCCATCCCGTCCTCGACCGGGCCGGTGATGAAGATGATGCGTTCCTTCAGCAGGCGGGAGAAGATGTCGTAGGCGCGCTCGCCGCGATTGGTCTGTTCGACCACCATCGGAACGAGGTTCATGTAGGTTTCGACGGGGTTCTTCATGGACTACCCTTGTTGAATGGGATTCCGGCGCCGCGAAATTATGAGCAATCGGGCAGAATCGGTTCTGGAACGTTAAGCCCTAAATAGGATGCCGGCTCACCCTAGTGCAAGGCCGCCACTCCTAGCCATCTGGTTAAGTCGAATCAAGCGCCCCGGCCCAAGGAAATCCGGCGGTCTGGCCCGGGAGTTGCCCGCGGCCGGGATGCCTGCCCGCGGACCGCCTGCCAAGGTAGCATTTCCTTAACCGCGCCCTTTAACGACAAGCCTTGAAATCCCTGTCCGGCGGCGGACCTTCCCGATACATTCCTGCGTTGAACCGGCATCCTTTCTCAACGGGGAATGTCATGATCAGCAAAGGTTCCGTATCGCTCGCCGCGCTCGCATTGCTTGCCGGCCTGTCCGAGACCGCGGCGGGCGGCCGGGCGCTCGAATGCTACGAGCCGTTACGCCGGCCGGCGCTCTATCGCACGGTTTACGAAAACGTGATGGTAAGTCCCGGCGGACAGTTGGTCGATTACGATCCGCCGATCTACGGCACGACCCAGAGCCTGGAGCAGATCGGGCCGCCACGCATCACCTACGAGGTCGTTCCGGCTGTCACGCGTGCGGTCTATCGCACGGTCAAGGTCGACGATGGCGGTTATGCCTGGGAATGGCGCGTCATCCACGGCCGCAAGGTTCTGTGCAAGGTCTGGCACAAGGCTCGCTACGCTCGGGTCGCCGAAACCGTGGTCGTCGAGCCCGAGCGGGTGCGGCGCGTCGTTCTTCCGGCGGAATATGAAAATGTCGCCCGCGAAGTCCTGGTGCGGCCGGAAGAGCGGCGCATCACGGACATCCCGCCCACATACGGGACTGTTGCACGCCGGGTGGTGGTACGGGAGGGGGCGACCGGTTGGCGGCGGGTGCATATCCCGCGATATTGTCGGGATTGACGCCGGAAGACCATCGGCGCTGGGGATTCACTTTGACCGGGCACCACTTTGGCGCCCGGTTGAAATCGTTTGGGCTTAAGCCAGGTCGACGTCGAGGATCGCCATCGAGAAATTATAGTCGCCGTCGTCCTCGTCCTTGAAGACGATGCCGAGGAACTCGTCGCCGACATAGACTTCGGCCGAGTCTTCCTTGCGCGGACGCGCCTTCACCTGCAGCTTGGGATTCTGGAAGACGCGCTTGAAATAGGCGTCCAGCTTTCTGATTTCGTCCGGCTTCAAAAGTCTTCTCCGAATATCGGTCTTGCTCGTTGGAACGCGCTTCTGACACGCCGACGATGGCGATGTAAAGGCAAGCCGGCAGGATAACACGGGACAAGGGACGCCCGAAACCGGCGTCCTGAATGCCTCGCGGCTAAGCGCTGCCGTCAGATATCGAAGCTGACCACGTGGTCCATCGTCTGTGACGGAAGCAGTTGGTCCATCTGCCGCGAGGGCTGGTCGCAGCCGGTCTCGCCCACGACACGCGCCGGCACACCGGCAACCGTCTTGTTATGCGGAACCGGCGACAGAACGACCGAGCCTGCCGCAATCTTGGAGCAATGGCCGACCTCGATATTGCCCAGGATCTTGGCGCCGGCGCCGATCAGCACGCCACGGCGTATCTTCGGATGACGGTCGCCGCTCGCCTTGCCGGTGCCGCCGAGCGTCACTCCGTGCAGGATCGATACATCGTCCTCGATGACKGCGGTCTGGCCGACGACCAGCCCGGTGGCATGGTCGAGGAAGATGCCCTTGCCKATGCGAGCGGCCGGATTGATGTCGGTCTGGAACACCGAGGACGAGCGGCTCTGCAGGTAGAGCGCGAAATCCCTGCGGCCCTGGTTCCACAGCCAATGCGCAAGCCGGTGGGTCTGGATGGCGTGAAAACCCTTGAAATAGAGTACAGGCATGATGAAGCGGTCGCAGGCCGGGTCGCGGTCGTAATAGGCCTGGATGTCGACGCGAACCGTCGTGCTCCACTCGGAATCGTCGGCCAGCATCGCCTTGAACGTCTGCCGGATGAGATCGGAACCGATGTCCTGATGCGCCAGGCGCTCGGCCAGCCGGTGGATGACCGCCTCTTCCAGGCTCTCCTGGTTGAGAATGGTCGAGTAGAGGAACGCGGCAAGCAGCGGATCGCGGTTCACCGCTTCCATTGCCTCGTCGCGGATCGCGCGCCAGATCGGGTCGACCGGCTGCACCATGCTGGCACGGGCAATCGTAAGGCTGTTCATCGACGGGTCTCCGTCCTGCTCATTTTCCGGCGGCACATATAGGCCAGATCATAGCAGGGTTGAACTCAATTTTCCTTAGTGCTTTGTCAAATGGACTTGGTTGACGGGAATTCAAGCCGCGATGGAAAACGAACCCTTGATCGACGAGGCGCTGAAAGGCGAGCTTTCCGCGCTCTACCGGGCCGGGGACCGGCACTACCACAACCTCACCCATATCGAGGCCATGCTGACGCTGGCGGCCGAATACCGGCACTTGCTTCACGACCCGGAGGCCGTCGAAGCGGCGATCTGGTTCCACGATGCCGTCTATGACAGCCGCGCCAAGGACAATGAGGCGAAGAGCGCAGAACTGGCCGAAAGGAAACTCGCCGGCCGTACCAGCCCCGAGCGCCTTGCCTGGATCGCAGCCACCATCAATGCCACGGCCACGCACCGGTTGCCGCCGTTCGAAGACGAGAAGGCGGCAAGCGACGCAGCCCTTCTCCTCGACATGGACCTGGCAATCCTGGGCGCCGAGCCCGGTGCTTTCGACGCTTACGAGAAGGCGGTCCGGCGCGAATATGGCTGGGTCGAGGAGCCGATGTGGCGCGCGGGCCGCGCCGCCGTTCTGAAGACCTTCCTGGCTCGACCGCATATTTTTGGCACGGAACCGTTCCGCCGACGGTACGAAGCGCAAGCCAGGGAGAACCTGAGCCGATCGCTGCAGAACCTGCAGGACCAAGCTTGAACCCGCGTTAGGCCTAGGCCGATGCCCTGGATTTCAAATCTCGCGACCGCTACCCTCGCCGTGCTCCGCCGAGGAAGTCCCGCCGTCGAGCGCCGCTGGCTGCTGGACGACTGCGAAGCGCGGATCGCCGAAATCGTCAAACGTGAATTCCTCTGAGATGACCAACACCATGCAAAACAGCTTCTTCCAACCTGTCGACGCGGCGCAGGTGCCGCGCTTTGCCGGGCTTTCCACCTTCATGCGGCTGCCGGCGGTGCAGACCGCGAGGGGGCTGGACATCGCGCTTGTCGGCATTCCGTGGGACGGCGGCACGACCAACCGCGCCGGCGCACGTCACGGCCCGCGAGAAATCAGGAACCAGTCGAGCCTGATGCGCCGCGTCCACCACGTGTCGGGAACCGAGCCGTTCAGCATTACCAATGTCGCTGATGTCGGCGACGTCTCGGTCAATCCCATCGACCTGCTCGATGGGCTTAAGCGCATCGAGGATGGCATTGCCGCGATCGTTGCGGAAGGCGCTGTCCCGCTGGCCGCCGGCGGCGACCACCTGACGACGCTGCCGGTGCTGCGCGCGGTGGCCCGCAAGGAACCTGTCGGCATGATCCACTTCGACGCGCATTCCGACACCAACGACCGCTATTTCGGAGACAATCCCTACACGCACGGAACGCCGTTCCGCCGTGCGATCGAGGAAGGTCTGCTCRACCCCAAGCGGGTCGTCCAGATCGGGATCCGCGGTTCCATCTACGAGCCCGGCGAGCACGACTGGGCGCTCGCCCAGGGTATCCGCATCATCTATATGGAAGAGTTCGTCCGGCGCGGCGCGGCGGCAGTCATGCAGGAAGCCCGCGTGCTTGTCGGCGACAGCCCCACCTATGTGACGTTCGACATCGATTGCATCGATCCGTCCATGGCGCCGGGAACCGGCACGCCGGAGCTCGGCGGCTTCACCACGCGCGAGGCGCAGGAGATGGTGCGGCTGCTCGACGGATTGAATTTCGCCGGCGCGGACGTCGTCGAGGTCGCGCCTCCCTTCGACCTTGGCGGCATGACGGCACTGGCCGGCGCGACGATGATGTTCGAGCTGCTGTGCGTGATGGCGAGGTCACTCGCCGACAGGAGAGCGCGCGGCTAAACTCGTATCGGGTGCAAACTCAGAGCGGGTTTTCCGCGTAGAATTCCAGCACGCGCCGCTTGAAGCTCTTGTCGCCAACGGCCAGCATGTGGTCGCGACCCTCGATGTGGAAGGCCTTTGCGTTGGGCATCAGGGCCGCCAGCTCGTCCGGCGAGCCGCCGATATCGTCCGTCGTCCCTACCGCGACCAGGGTCGGTTGGGCGATGCGCGCCATGTCGTCCTCGCCGAGCAGCTCGCGCGACGTGGCGATGCAGGCGGCGAGCGCGCGGCGGTCGCTGCGCGTCTGGTCGGCAAAGGCACGGAACGACCGGCCGCGCCGATGCGTGGTGGAGTCGGGATCCTCGGCCAGCAGCGCCGCCGCGATCGGATCCCAGTCGCCGACGCCGTCGACCATGCCGATGCCGAGGCCGCCGAACACCAGCGTCGCCACCTTGTCAGGATCGGAGAGCGCCATGAATGCCGCGACGCGCGCGCCCATCGAATAGCCCATCACATGCGCGCGTTCGATGCCGASATGRTCGAGCAGRGCRGCCGCATCGGAGGCCATCTTGGCYGGCGTGTAGTCGGCCTCGTYGTAGCTCTTCGAWGACGAGCCGTGGCCGCGATTGTCGAAGGCGATGGCCCGGTAGCCGGCGTCGTTCAGCGTCTTGAACCATCCCGGCGAAACCCAGTTGACGTAGTGGCTGGACGCGAAGCCGTGGATCATCAGCACAGGATCGCCCTTGCCCGACGCCGGCTGGCGATCGAGAAAGGCAAGCTCGAAACCGTCATGCGGGAAGAACTGCATCGGAAAGATCGCGCTCAGTTGGAACCGGATGCCTTGGCGATCGCCGGGTGGCGCAGGAGATCGCCGTTCTTGAGCCCATCCCGGGCGGCCGTGCCGGCCTTCAGTTCGAGCACGAAGCTGACAGGCTGTCCCGGAGAGATGACCGCCTCCGATTCAGGTTCGCCGCGTTTGATGGCCTTGATCCTGCCGTCCTGGCCGATGAAGACCAGGTCGAGCGCCATCGGCGTGTTCTTCATCCAGAAATTGACCGTGCCGGGCTTTTCGAACACGAACAGCATGCCGCGATCCTTGGGCATCTCCTTGCGAAACATCAGCCCGGCCTCACGCTCCGAGGACGTGTCGGCGATCTCGATCGAGAAGGATTGCTCGCCGGATCCCGTCACCGCCACCAATGGGGTGGGATCGACGGCCAGCACCATCGGCTTGCCGTCCGCCGAACCCGGCGTCAGCGCGTAGAAGTAAGCCATGAAAGCGATTGCGGTGCAGAGCGCGCCCGCGGTCAGCCAATTGCGTTGAGCCATTTCGATACCTCGTCCGATCCCTGTCCTAGACCATGCTCCGGACAAGTGGAACCGGGTTCAGAACAAGATGGTCTCACGGAAAGGCTAGCGTCGCGAGGAACTAGTGCGAGACCGACAAGGTGCCCATATCGGGATGGATTTCGGCGGCCATAAGGCCTTTGTCGCCGCGCCCGAAACGAACCAGCACGACCTGGCCCGGCCGGAGCTCGGTGATACCGTAGCGGCGCAGCGTCTCCAT